>Ga0255771_1000991_pt1 | contig 31438 bp, 41 predicted proteins | sample 011ome_19_FD_179969 | JGI IMG/M metagenome (GOLD analysis project Ga0255771, IMG submission 179969) | Coastal salt marsh microbial communities from the Groves Creek Marsh, Skidaway Island, Georgia - 011510BT metaG (version 2) | ecosystem: Environmental > Aquatic > Marine > Intertidal zone > Salt...
GACGACAGGGTCTACAGTCTTGTTGCGGTTAATCGTTTTAAACTTGAACTTGCTTAGTGGTGTCATTGTGCCCTCCTCAGTAGCTGACACACACAATTGTAGTGTCACCGAACCAGGTTGGACGACCGAAATCTAGACATTACTGCCAATTTGATTAGGTTCAAAATGATAAAACGCAAATCACAAGAATTAACCAACGGGAAAGACACAAAAGCATGACGAATATTGTTGATTGGAGTACGACAAGGCCACGCTCACACGAAATGGCCGACTATATTATGCAGGTACAGGTCTCATTACCAAAAACAGTGTTTATTTATCATGTAGGAACAAGTGGTGCACCAGGACCGTTTAAAGAAATATTTGCTTCACTCGCAGAGGCTGGAAAAGTACATCTTGTTCAAAAACCCTTGGATCAAGAAAAAATACGCCGGTTCTCTTACATGGCAATCCGATCCTCTCGCTAAAGGGCAGCCTTTTGGGAAACGCGGTTATGTCTTGCGGTACTGTTCCCGCCATAGAATGGTTATCCCTGAAAGAACGATCAAAATCACGCCTGGAAAGAGCTTCTCAATCGGGAACTCTCCAAAAATAACCCAACCAAAACCAAATGCTGTCAGGATACCAAAATAACTAAATGGCGCCAAAACACTCGCTGGGGCGTTTCTAAAGGCGTACATTAAAAAGACCACGCCAAAGCCACCGGAAACGGACATAGTTAATATCAATAGACCGTCTAACATTGATTGTATTGGGGTGAATTCAGTTGTCCCAATGGCCAGGATCACAGCACCTATTGCAGCTGCGGTTGCCGAGTATAGGTAGAGTATTGCACTTGAAATTGATTTGTCAAAACTGCGCAAAGTAACCATGGAAGCGGCATAACAAAAAGCTGCACCAATCGGAAATACTGAACTCCATGTGAACACGTCTGACCCCGGTCGCACAATCCAAAGTGCGCCTGCAAAACCAAGCACTACAGCGAACCATCGCCAAGCACCAACGCGTTCGCCGTAAAAAAGGATAGCGATGAGAACAACAAATATTGCATTTGTTTGACCAAGTGCAGATACGGTTGCGAGTTCTAGGTTCGCGAGAGCAGAATAAAACAAGAGTTGTGCTACCGCAACGAACAAGCCACGGCCAAAGGCGAGCTTCCATTGAGTGATCTTATATTCGCTAAGTGAAAAAGTTAATTCACGAGTATATGCTAGCAGTACTATTGAAGGTAGGACGCCCAGCACATTCCGATATACCGACAGTTCTTGCGGTGAGTATCGCACAGATAGGAGGCGGACATGTACACTCATTATATCAAAGCAAACATAAGCAAGTAGGCAGACTAAAATTGCTTTAATATTGGAAGACATTGGACCTCAAGTTCAGATGCTTAGATTGATCTGATGGCTGAACAGTCTGCTTATCCCATACTCGTGTCAAGATGTTCTTGTGCGCGCCTCATCAGAGCTGTTCCAACCCTATAGTGTTTGTCATTGATCAAGCTCAGCTTCGCCGAGCTGACTATCGCTGTTTGTTCAATCGCTTGCGCTCACTCACAAACACCTTCAGTCATGTGTTTCAAACTTAATTGGTTCAAACAGCTTTTGTGATTTTGTATATATATAACTGGGATCTCATCCAGATTGTGTAGTCATACCAAGGCTTACTACAGCCTTGGTATGACGATGACCTCATCCGAGTTGCTACCGTCTGTCATGAGCGCAACCTTGTTACAGGAAGCTGGGGTTACTCTGTCAGCTTTACGCGCCACCTTTTCAGCAACGCACCCTAGTGCATCCAAAGCCATGACAAACCGTGGATGCGGGCGTGGGGTTCTCATTTGAGCCTTGTATTCCCACTCCTGCCGTTTTTTTGCTTAGGCGCTATACGACAAAAAGCGCCAGTTGTTTTGTGAGCAGCTCGGCATAAACTGCTTGGCGTCCCTAACATCCTCCGCCACAGCGTGACCTGTGTTCGGATCTTCTTGGGGCATCTTCCGATGCATTGAGCCTGTTACCGATATGTGAGGAATGTCCAACTCTTCCATCCTACACGTTTATTTATCATTGAAGTCCAACATAGCCTCGAAAATGAACATAACGATTGATTTAAAGCAGTGACGGCACTTTAACTACATGGTTGAGATTAACGTGACTCTGCTTGATCTCAAAGACTGTATCTTCCAACCAATCCATCAGCTTACGCCCGGAGTTTTTGAACCCATTGAGAAGGTCTTGGGTTTGCGCGGCCGTGAGCTCAATGCCTTCGCGTGCGAGAATGGATTGCGCGCGTGGCACCCATTGAGAGACTGAGGGATATGCGATTTTTACGCAACGACACCGATCTTGAAATGGTTGATCCACGGCGTGCAAATTGTTGGTGGTAGAGATGATCAGACCCATAGTGTAACGATCCACAAAAGCACGTAGTTTTTGTTGCATGGCGGTTGAGAACTGATCGACTTCGTCAATGACAACACAGCCCATTCTTGCGCCTGCCATGATCTGCCAGTTCCAGGTTGTAAGAATGAGGTCAAAACCGTCATGCTCATAGGTTTTGGCATGTATGGGTTCTGCAAATATGCCCTGAGCGACTGGCCCTAATCTTTCCTGCTGGATTAAACGCGCGGTCTCGCTTTTACCACTTCCGCGTGGTCCATGCATGAGGAGGTGATTGTCGCGGTATCCTAAGGCGGTCTCGTGTGCAACTTTTGCTACATGTGTGTCAGCAAAGATGATGTCCGCAAGGGACTGCGGTCTATGTTTGTGTTCAAACTTCATTTATTTGTCCTTTCTGTCGTGAGCGTTGAGCAGCCTGAACGACTGCTCACGAGGTCTGGGGCTGTTCCGCTTACTCGGCTGGAATTGCTTCAGCCGCACTCACTGTGATGGTTGGTGCAAAGCCCTGTTTGGCTGTTAACTCTTTTGTAAGACGCTGGGTGTTAATTGAACGCATCTGCTCACTGCGCTCTGCGACAGAGGCCTCAACTTCTTGCTTGGCCACTTCCTTAAGCTCGTTGCCTGCAAGTGCTAGGACAGTCTTGATCGCCGCAACATTTGGAGTGCCATAAACAATGGAGCCTGTTCCATCCGCATTGCGACGTACCAGAGCTAGGCTGAACTGTTCTCCATCATTGGGCTGTAGGGCATCTACCATCTCAATTGCAATCAAGCCTTCTGCAGAGCTTAAGACTGTCTCTGCATAGTCTTTGTTGGCTTTGGATTTTTGGGCTTCTGTAAGACCGTCCTTGTTCGCGCGACGGATCTCATCAATGCCGTGGTTGTCTGTAATGTATTGTGACAGTGTCGTACCCGTTTGTCCGGCATCAGATGCAATCTTTAGCACTTTTGCATAGGTGAAGGCGCGATTTACGATCTTCTCTTCCATGCCTGGTGCACAGAAGATTAGACGCACAATTTTAAGAGCCAAGCTTGTTGAGCTGTTAAAGCCAATGCCGCGTGCTTCTAACTGTTCCGTAATTGCTTTTGCCAAACCAGTTTTTGCGTCTTTGGCTTTGTTAAACAGATCCAAGCAATTGCCCAACAGCGCATATAGCTCTGCATTGCTAGCAGCATAGGTGCCTTCTTGCCATTTAATACGGTTTGCAATCATCTCATCAATTACGGCTGTAAAAGTTGGCGCAGTGTTTTGAGTTACGTTAGTCATGTTAGTTCTCCATAGATTTAATGTTCAACGGGCGGGATTGCCGCGTCGATGAATAAGTTTTACCGCAAGATTTGACGCCGATATAAAATGCATTAATCTACATTTTAATTGGCATCAAAATGGACTGATTATATGGAAGATTTTAAAGATCGCCCGCTTTACTTCTCTTATGCGTGGCCGATCAAGGATCCCAAACGCAGCAAACGAAAGCTGCCACCACCACCATTTCCGGGGGCAGAACCCTGGCAATGTTCAGTGTATTACTACTGGTGGGAATATCTTAGGCGTCATCAGGGATATAAACGCACTTGCGAACAGGGTGGGCGCGGACGTTATGCTAAACTGTACCAAGACTTCGGAAACGTACATGCGGGTGAATTTTGGGAATGGTGGCGTGCGCACAATTGGATCTTCGCTGAGCCATCTATCAGACAGGTAAAATCTGCTGAGCCAGGTGAAACGGGTAATGATCACACGTTGATTATTCGAGTACCCTTGGAAACATCCTTAGCCATCACAACACGCCAATTTAAGCGATTGGTGCGTCCGCAAATCAAAAAAGCAGCACGTCAAAAAATGCCGAGCCGTGCCAAGTACCCTGTGGCCACAAAACCTATTCTGTCAGCCTTACATGAGCATCTTCTTGTTTGGGATGCAAAGAAGAGACATCCAAATCTTAAAGATGCTGAGCTTGCAGATCTTGTGGGTTTGCGGATCAATCATGTGGTTGACGGTGAAACGATCCAATCCAGAAAAAGCCTAAACCTTTCCACAGATCATATCGAAAAGAAGCTTTATCGTCGCAAGCAGCTGGCAGTTCAGCGCCATCTTCGAATTGCGGAGCAATATATCGAAAATGTTGGCAAAGGGCAGTTTCCGCTTAGAGACAAACGCTGAGTGTGTCTGAGACACAGTCTCTGCGCCCACTGTGCAAACACAGTCTTTCTCTCGTTTGATAAATACACGAGCAAAGGGAGACACGTACTATGAGTATAAAACTACTTGAACACATACATGAAGAATTAAAATCAGCTGGCTTTGTCAGCTCTATACCAGAGTTTTGTAATGCTTGGCTTGGGCGCAGCGAGGGGTATATCAGAACACTGCGATATCATGATCTAGACCCCAGTGTGGCTGTGCTCAGTGTGTGTTCGCACAAACTTGGGCATTATGCGCAAAGGCTTAAAGACAGCCCAAAAGCCGAGCATACCGATACAGCGCGATCATTTGAACAGCTTAAGCAGCTGTGTGACCAAGAAATTGCCAAGCAATCACAAGCAATTTGGCGACAGCCAGAAAGAATGGGCGCATGAGATATTCGGTAAAGCAAGAGGTGATTACCCCACAGTCTTTGGAAAGGTTGGCGCACCATGGATGACACACGTGAAGAAATGCGCAAGCTCATTGATGTAATTGAGAAAGGATCCAAAAGCGCAAGCATTGAACAGGCAGTTGAAGACATCAAAACATTTGCCAACACAGCAAGTTATCTAGCCAATGCGTTGGATACACGTTTGAAGCAGAATGCCGCCAAGCCAAAGGCTAATAAACGATCTGCGAAAGCAACCCAGGTACCAAAACCACCGATGCCCGCAATACCAAAGCCTTCGCAAGGGCCAAAACCGCAAGACAGCTCAACAGGCATGCCCGCTGCAATCAGCACAGCTATCTCGCAAGCGGATTATGACCGCCTCAAGCCGCAAGCCGCACAGGTGCCTTTGGGCGGGGGTTAATAGACCAATAGGCGCAATAAATTGCGTCTAGTTACAATGCAAAACTGTGCGAATTCTGCGATTATGCTGTTTGCAGAAATATCTTGCGTGCGAGGCTAGTTGGCATAGCAAAAATGGTCTAACCTTACACATTAAGGAGGACATCTCATGAGCGAAATTGCACGCGAACACTTTTATGAGCGTATCAAGGATGCACCACACGCAGCCCGTGGGTTCTTTGAAAGCATAGCGGAGCACTTTGACCGCGATAACATGGTGCAGCCGCATTACACGGATACAAACGGTGGAGATCTGAGGTTGGCTATCCCTGGCAAAGTTTTGGGTCAGCAACGTCTGCGTAACTTTGCAACGATGTAATGGCAACCCAGCAAACACGTGGTTTTTGCTCGGACGTATCTTACGCCAGACGAACTTGCCGTATTAGGCTTTGATGACGCCGTTGCACCAACATCAAATAGCGAACCACTAAACAGCGATGTGCGCCTTGGAGAAACTGTTTGGCGTTATGGTGGGCGCGACTTCATTAGGGTGCTCGACATGGCCAAAGTTAAATTACTGGATGTAAGACTAGCTTAGACATCGCCAGAGTCTATACATTCCAAAGAGAAAGTCGGACCCGGTTATGCATCAGTAGCTTAAGGGGGATGAACAATATCAAAACCATAGGGCAAATGGACGTTAATCTCCTGTAGTAACTTCAGCGCCGCCTCATCAAAGTAACGCTTCCCGCCTATACACAAAACCTCCTTTAGAGAGTTTTAAAAAAATTCGTGGCACTAATTTAGGGGGAAGATCAGTAGCACATTTTAAATAATGAAAGTGAAGAGGATTCACTTTAAATTTGACAACCTGGAATTAGGCCGAAAAGCCTGATGCACTTGGCATGGAAATTGCAAACGCAAATCATGAAAATTTCAAGACGCGACTTTGTATTATCATTATTAGTTTCCCCTTCTATAGTGGAAGCAGAGCCGTTGATCGACTTGAAAAAAGGATCTGGATTGTTTTCATTTTCAGATCATCCTCATAAAAAATCTAGTTTTCAGTTCAGGCAAAAAAAAATTGAAAAGCATACAACCGAAGCATTTAAAGCGCCTTCGAGCTTGACGCGGCTCAAGAACAATCACACAGGCGAAGAAATCTTTCTGAGCTCAAATTTATCATTATTACAAAGTGACAAAATAAATTGGTTTTTTCGAGATTGGCGTGAAAAAAAATCTATAGCTATGGATCAATCTGTAGTTATGGCTTTAAACAACATCTGTGGCGATCCCAGGCTCAAAAAACCCTCTGAAATTGTTTACGTCCATTCTGGATATCGAACTCGGGCAACAAACAACAAGCTGAGGTCACGAAGTAATAGTGTTGCAAAAGACTCACTACACATTCAAGGAAAAGCAATAGATTTTTCTATCCCAGGTGTTTCCCCCCGATTAATAGCAAGTATCGCACGAGAAGTGCTCGACGGTGGAGTTGGCCAGTATGAGAGCTTTGTGCATATCGATACTGGCCCAAAGCGTGAATGGATTGGTTGAATCATGTATAAATTTTTAAAACGGAAATACATACGCAGAAATAAATTTTTGCCTTTATCTAAAACCTATAAACTACACAAATCTCAATAAGCAATCTATAGTTAAAAGTTAAAAATATCTACACACTATTTTTCAGGATCAAAGGTAAGGATACATGCTATTATTGAAATTAGTGAGACTGGACGAAGCCAATAAAATACCATTGCGGGGGACAAAGTATCTAACTTTAGGAATGGTCCAAATATAGTGACAACATCAATTGTGGCATTAGTTAGATACGCAAGCCCGACAGTTGCGATGAAGCGAAAGTAATTGGTAAAGAAGAATGACATATTGAATAGGCAAAGCAAAACCAAACCAACGACACTTCTTGCATTTAACAAAGCAACATAGTCGTCCCTTAAGTCGATAAGGTGTTTGAACTTCATCATTGTGTCAGGAAATGCAGTATGGCCAATAATGTAGAATAGCACATAAGCATTTACGAACCAGAAACTAACTATGAATAAAGCCTTTTGTGACCACACATTTCTGATACGCACATCTGCGATATCAAAATTATCAAGGAAGGCGGCAATCTCTTGGTTCGTAAGTTTGTTCTTGCTCATTTTATTTCTCCGCCCGTAAGTGAGTTTCGAATGCCATCCAACTTATAGCTATTAGAATGATTGGCCGCAGCATCATTGCAAAATGTGGCAACCAATGATCTGGGACATAAACATGTTCGATCATAACTAGCGAGTCATCAATATAGGCTGCCCATAGCCATGCCGACAGGAACATGAACACCTTATCTGAATGTCTCTTACGAGCAAAGAGCATATAATTGATAGTCAGTGTGCCGATAATAACACCAAAGATCCTACGATAACTAAGTTTAAGAGATAGGGCCGCCTCCATTGAACTTGTGGCTTCAAAGTTAGGGTTCTGCGATACAAATGCAGCAAAACTGCCAACCAACATGGCCACCCAGATCATCGAAAGACCGTAGCATATCCAAAACACTGATGAGTATTTAGCGTTCAAGGGTAGTTCCCACATTTTGGCGTATTCCTCACCGAACTCTACTAAATGTGGGGATTAAAAGTCAAGTTCAAGCAACCTGTTGTTGACGTGCTAGAATTTCTTAAACTCGCACGGCAATGTCCGGTAATCTCTCTATTTTTAATGGGGTCGGCTTGTAGAACTACTCGATTGTTTTCAGCTTCATTGCCGGTGTAACGCCGCCAATTGCCATATTGGGCCGGTCGTTATTGTTCGGCATCTTCCTCAATCCAGGCTCGATTCCAAAGTAAAGTACGAAAGTTCAGACCCTTAAATTCGCAATTATTTTTTTTCCAGATCGATTATTTGATCCTGCACAGTAAGATATGCATTTAAAATGTCTCCTTCAGTAATCGTACCGATTAATATTTGACTCTCAAGATCAATCACTGGTATCGCTTCACCAACAAATTGAGATGCCGCTTCAATTGCCTGTTGCAGTGACGCATCTCTGTCGAGAGAAAACGGTGTGCGATCTGCTATGTCGATACAATATTCATTTTCAGCCTGATTAATTAAATCTAGTATAGAAATTTTACCTACAAGTTTCCCGTTTTTTTCAATTAGATATCCTTCGGTAGTTTTTCGTTTAGTCATCTCGGCAAATGCAACGCTTTTTAAAGTATCAACGCCCAACGTTAGCATGTCTGTGCTAATGTATTTTGTTACTGATGTTTCCATCAGAATTAGTCCGGTTCTTCCATTCGAAATATCGATACCGCGTTTTGCGAGTTGGCGATCGAAAAAAGAATGTCCATATGATACGTCACAGACCATTACAGCTATGACCACTGAGACGAGAGTGGATAAGCCCAAAAAGTAAGACTGCGTCAGCTCAATAACAATCAAAACTGCAGTCAATGGTGCCCCAATAACTGCACCAGAAACGGCAGCCATTCCGCAGATAGACATCTCAGCAGCACTGAGATTAACGATCCCAGCTGCATTCAGAATATGGGCGCTGATCGCGCCTAAAGTTGCGCCAATGAATAAAGCAGGAGAAAACACGCCTCCGAAAAATCCAAAAGAAAGTGATATTGAAGTTGCCAATAATTTGCCAAATAGTAGTAAAATTAAGATTAAGAGCGAATATTGTTGATTAATTGTATTTGCGACAATCTCTGTACCCAGTCCTAGCACTTCTGGAACATAAACCCCGATTAAGCTTAGGCAACATATTGCTACAAAAGTATTATAGAACCTATTTGTTCTTAAGCGCTGATTTACAGACTGCAATTTCTCGACACTCTTCATAAAGACAATTGCACCTAAACCAAACATGGGGGCCACGAAGACACTTGAAATAATTGTTGAACTCAATGATTCAATGTTCCCATATCCAGTGCTATCGAATGGAGGGTCAATTGGCCAAAAATATTGGGATCCCAAAAATGCGATGCCGCTTGAGATTGATATTGGAGCAATTGCCTTAAATGCAAAATGGCGGGTCACTGCTTCGTGAGCAAATATTACACCTGCGATTGGGGCCCCAAAACCAGACGAAATTGCCGCTGCAACGCCACAACCGATAAAAACATCCGTTGTAATCGTTGATTTGGATGTCGACTTAAGCCAAGCTCCAATCGTGGCTCCAAAGTGAACTAATGGACCATATTGGCCAACGGAAGCACCGCCTGATGCAGATATAAACGCAGCAATTGTACTAAGTAATCCATATTTTATGTTGAGTTCATTATCAACTCTATGCGCTGAATAAATAGAATCTGCAGGACCTTCAAACCTTGGTATCTTGCCATACTTTTGGATAAGATAGACAAGTACGGCCGCAAAACTAAGAGATATAAAATAAAACAAAAAAGATGAAAGTTCGCTCAAAAATTGATTTGAAAACTTTGAAAGATAATTAATACCTGCCCTAAAATAATGTGAAGCTACCGCAGTAACTAATCCGATTACACACGCAAACACAATTGTGTTTGAAATGCCACGAGCAACCTTTACAACTGGATGCATCATCACGCTCCCGTTTCCGATGGGAAACGATAAAGGAGGTAAATTAAAAGTAAATAGCTATTATTGAACTATAGTTACTTCTATGCCTAGTCTTGCTTCACCATCGAGAACAAATTGTGACTTTGACAGAGAAGTTAGCCCGGATAGGTCTCGGACTTCAAACATAACGCTGGCCTCATTATCGCTGACACGCAACACTTTTTCATCAGCTATATATTTATTCCTTACCACTTTGTAACTGTCGTAAAACAACTTCCAGTCGTCGTATGAACCATTTTTTATATCGACGCGCGCATTGATTTGCATGGTGACCTCACTACTAGGTTTAATTGGTACGTTTTATGCATAATTGATGCCAACAATAGAAAAAGGTGGAAAAAATCTTGAAACAACGATTGCTCTTTGCCGCGCCTGGGATCCTCACCCTGCTAGTAATTGTAACTAGTGATTTAATGATAGTACGGTTATTGGCTTCTATTCCTGAAAAATACGAAACAATCTTGTTTCCAGGTGATAATTCATCAGAAAACCAGCAATCTGAAGTCACAGTTGAGACAGCTAATATCATAGTTGAGGATGAGAATGACGAAAATCCCTTTAAGCCTTTAGTGGAGTATTTCTCATTTACTTTACCAATCGCAGGTACGTTTTTTGATGATGAACGGAACTACTCGTTTAATGTTTCAATCAAAACGGAGCTCTCCCCTGTCGTTACAAACCCGTTTGATACAGAACTTGATTACTTAACGACAATTTTACAACCTATTGCTGTTAACGAGACTATCGGGATGAAAAGTACTGATCTTTTTAGTGAAATGTTTCGCGACAAATTAGGGCGAATTTTAACAACAAGTTTCAATTCTCAATTAAGTAACTCAGGCTACGACAAAATCGTGTCTGGCGTTGAAATAGTTGATTTTTGGGCTCCATAAGATGGCACGAAAATTGCTTGCTGCTTAGACAAGTTGATCAAAAATGGGGCCCACAAATGAATTTTATTTTGAGAGAAAAAAAAGTCGAATCGGAGCATACGTCAGCAGACTTTTTCACAAAATTTGTGTTTAAATTAGGCGAATACGATGGGAATAATTCTTTAGAGAATGTCAAAAAATTGACTCTTGAGGTTTCTACCCCTAACCAATCGATCGACGATAGCCTGAAGTGACTTGGCTTTTTATTTTAGATGTTTCCAGACCCGGAACAAAAAAAGAATTACACCAATGCACATCATCGTGACACTAATCTGCATTGGTGAAAAGGGAATAATTAAATTCCGCGATCTGGCAAAATAGGGCAAAAATAGAATAATGAACAAAGCGATTGTCAAGAATACGCGTATAAAATTACACTGTCTGCATGATGAAAAAAAATTCATGATATCAAATCTTTGCTAGCATATAATTTTCTAGCCAACATACGAATGTTTGACGCTTTAACTTCTAATTCTATCAACCTTTCAACTTTCAGCACAAGTTCATCAACCCGCTTTCGGGCAACTTCTAGTGTGAGATTAGTGATCCTGTGATCACTTTTGGATAGATCGCGCATATAGTTTTCCAACTTCGCGGCCTCTTCTAATAATAATTTAATTTGTTTATCCTCGACAGCTTTTTCTGCACTTGAGAGAAGAGTATTCAGTTTTTTTGCACAACGGTTCATTTGTTTTTACTTTTGACAATTATATGGAAACCTGATTGGGTTTTCTTATGTTACCAAGTTTGCAACATTACGCATCAACTATGTCTGAAGTCCCTAGCCGATCTTACAGAGATCAGGTTACTGCAAGTATCGTGCCAAAGAAAGCATACGATTACCAGGAAGAAACGACTTTAACACGCCAACGTAACCGATACGAAAATAATGGCTTTGAAATATACAGTCCAGTACTTGCGCCAAGTTCAATTTATACTGAAACGGCTATACTTGCGAGGGCTACTCTGTCACCGATATATGCACAAGATATCGCACAAACTAGATATTTAAACACGTCAGCGCCGTTGCAGACAACAAGAGATCTAAGATCTGTTAAGTTTGATGTAACTGCTTAAAGAAAACTAAAAGGATCGATCTCTTTTGCATCTAATCCAGATAGCCAATCTCCATCTTGCAGCTTTGACCAGTCCCAATCGGCTTTGACCATGTATACCGGTTTTGATCGTAATAAAAAGAGAAACGCTTTGAATCGTTTTTGAGTATCTTCGGGACTAAATTCTTTGATGTTCTTACCGTCGAGCGCAGAAGAGAACATCGATTTCAGTTTTCTAGGCGCTGTATTGTCTGTCGTGGTCAGCCTAATGAATTCAAAAGATTTCAATATTTCGTCTGAGTTTTCAGCTCCAACTTCGCTCAAAGTTCGCAAAAAAGCCTCTGCACATAGCTCAATTTCTCCAGCGATAGTGTTACCTGGATAATGTTCCTCAAGTACACTCGAATAAAACGCCGACATTTGTGCCAGTGTAATGTTCGAGGACAGAAATCGTCTTGCAGTAAGCGAAGCTACTGCATCGAAAATGAAACCAGGCGCGAAATTGCTCAATGATATCTTCCCTTTTTTTGGCGCGATTTTAATTGATTGGCGCGTCTAAATCATTGAGGCTTACGTTATTTTATTTCTTCCCAAGCTTCAAGAATTTCAGACATGAGTTTTAAAGATTGTTCCACTTTGTATTTCTGGTCGTCATTTGCCTCAGAAAGGCTTGATCTGACAAATTCGTAAAGTCGGAAAAGGTTTCTTGCAATTTCACCACCTTGTTCAAAGTCTAGACTGCTTTGCAAAGTGTAGATTGCAACCAACGCTTTAGACTTATACTTAAGCGCCATAGTTTTGCTATCGGCGCGATGATATTGCTCTAGATTTTTCACAAGTTGTTGAAGTGTGATAGAGATGAGTGCGTGAGCGGTCGCTTCACTAACAAGCGTTGATGTTTGCTTTTTTATATAATAATCACGTGCAAGTGCGTAATTCATTTTGTCCCCCATGCTGCTGCTATCAAAATAAACGACCGGCAATCAAACATGTTTAACAGAATAGAAAAAATACTGTTCAAAATTTTGACAAATTAAATCTTTTTCTAGTTCATATAAATTGAATAATCATCAAGCCATTGATTAAAAACATTATTTAATAATTGGCACAGGCGTTGCTTCGTTCCTGCGTACATGGAGTTCGCAAATGCTGATTTACACATCAAAAACATCTGGAGAAACGTTAATTGCAGCTGGACGCTTGATATCTGCAAGCGGAGCTCAAATTGAAATGTTTGATGAATTTACCTCCGCAAACAAATTCAAGCCAAACTCCATACTTTGTGTTGGGGATGAGGATGTCCAGCGCCTAGGCGGTGAAGATGTATTTCTTCACGTCGCAAAATCAATGCAACCAGCCAAGATATTTTTGTTCAACTTTGATGCAAATGAGTTCAAACGTGAAAATCTTCTTGGTGGTAGATATGTAAAAGTTACCCTTCCAAAGATTTCAACAAATTTGGAAATCTTGGCATCAATAGCAGCCGATCTAATAATGGAAGATTCATACGTGTACACATGTGGATCAGCCACAACAGCTAGAACTATTGAGCTCGCAAAACGTGTAGCGTCCAAGGATGTAACTGTTTTGATTAATGGTCCCACTGGCACGGGTAAGGAAGTACTATCTAAGTTTGTGCATGTGAACAGCTCTCGGTCTTCAGGGAATTTTGTTGCAATTAATTGTGCTGCAATACCTGAAAATATGTTGGAAGCAATGTTGTTTGGGCATGAAAAGGGCGCATTTACAGGTGCGTCTGCTGCTAATCAGGGAATTTTTCGCGCCGCAAATGGGGGTACACTTTTGCTCGATGAAATTTCGGAAATGCCGCTGAGCCTTCAAGCTAAAATCCTTCGCGTTCTTCAGGAGCGTGTGATTACTCCCCTTGGAGGAAGCCGAGAATTTGAAGTTGACGTTAGAGTAATAGCAACCACGAATAGAAATATGCATCATGAGGTAAGTTCAGGAAATTTCCGTGAAGACTTATATTACCGCTTGAATGTGTTTCCAATTGAAACTCAGAGCTTAAAAGACAGGCCCGAGGATATTATCCCAATTGCAATGCGTTTACTTCGCAAGCACAGTGGGAGCTTGGATCATCACTATTTCCTTAGTGACCTAGCAGCGGGCCTACTGAAAAACTATGACTGGCCAGGAAACGTGCGAGAATTGGAAAATGTTATTCAAAGGGCTCTGGTGCTCACAGACGCAGCAAGAATTGATGAGAGTTGTATCCTTATAACGCCGCAAATTACCCCTGCTTCTTCTCCATTAACCAAAAATTATGTGCATTCCAAGGTAGGATAGGGTCATGGAGGTCAGATCACTTCACAGTTTAGTAGTACAAAACCAAGCGTCCCAAAAAAATGCACAGCTTGAAACCGGTGCATCAGAGCCTGGGAATAGTGAGACCGCTAAAACCTCAGATTTTAGTGATCGATTACAGGCAGGTATCGACCAGGTGGCACATGCACAAAACAATGCAGCGGAGTTGGCTAAAGCTTATGAGCTTGGTAAAGAAACCGATCTGTCTAAAGTGATGATTGCGCAGCAGATTTCTTCGCTGGGCTTCCAAATGACGCTGAATGTCCGAAACAAAGCATTGAGTGCTTACAAAGACATAATGAACATGCCTGTGTAATTGAAAGTTAAAATTATGACTGATACGACGGTTAATAGAGCAAGCTCAATGAATAACAACAGATCTTCTGGCGCGCTTACTGCATCAGGCGGCTCAGCAGTAGCCAAAGTGTCAGACTTTATTAGTCAGCCTGCTTTCAAGAGAAGTATGCCGCTTGTTATTTCCATTATCTTTGCTGTTGTCGTATTGGTATTTTTTGCTCTATCGCAAAAACCTTCTTTGACTAGTTTGTATGAATCTTTATCAGAAGCAGAAAAAGCAAAGATGTTGGAGGCGCTCTCAGCCGCTGGTTATGAGGCAAGCGTCGATCCAGCCACAGGCAATATTCTTGTCCCAACTTCTGATTTTCACAAGGCGCGGCTGAGCTTGGCAGCTCAAGGATTGCCTGCATCTGCACCGAATGGATATGCGGAATTAGATAATTTACCGCTTGGCGCTTCGCGATCAGTGGAAGCAATGAAATTGAAACAATCTCAAGAGGTTGAAATTGCGCGCTCGATTTCGTCAATGAACGATGTAATGGGGGCTCGAGTCCATCTTGCACTGCCCGATAAATCTGTTTTTGTACGCGATAGAATGGAACCAAGTGCTTCTGTTTTTGTACAATTAGCACAAGGACGCTCGCTTGACGAAGCACAGGTGCAAGCGATTTTAAATTTGGTTTCTGCATCTGTTACAGGACTTGCACGTGAAAAAGTGACCATTATTGATCAGAATGGTCGTCTTCTATCAAATTCACCAGACGATCCGGCATCAATTTTAAATGACACACAACTTCAATATCGCATGCGTTTAGAAAATATTTATAAGTCCCGCATTGAAAGCATTCTTACACCTCTTGTAGGTCTCGGAAACACCTCTGCTCAAGTGAATATTGATATAGATTTCACCCGAACAGAGATAACCGAAGAGACCGTCGACCCTAAAAGTAACGCTGTAGTATCCGAACAAAATGCACTAGATTTAACCTCAAAAAAAGAAGCGCGTGGCATTCCTGGAGCAATCTCAAATGATCCACCTTCAGAAGTCGAATTAACGACAGATAAAAAGTCTCAAGATTCCACAGCAGCAGCCGAAAATTACATCCAAGAAGGTGGAAATCCAAATAACAATTTGGAAACACGTTCGAGCCGTGAGGTAAAAAATTACGAAGTTTCAAAAAAGGTTCAAACGACACAGAAGCCGTCAACCCAAATAACTAATATTGATGCGGCTGTACTATTGCGTCAGCCAAAAGTCCTTGACCCCGAGACAGGGATGCTGGTCTCACATCCATATGATGAGAAAAAACTTTCTGAAATCCGTGAACTGATCAAAAGTACCATTGGTTTACGGGATGACAGAGGCGACAAGTTGGCCATTAGTACGACGGATGTTGAACCTGTTTTGGCTGAAGTTAGAGTTGACTGGTATCAATTAGATTGGGTTAAGGGCGTTATTCAAAACATTGTGATAATGCTCATGCTTGGGGTCGTCGTACTGGGCGTAATTAGGCCTTTGATTAACAGGCTTTTAGTGCCCGTTGGCGGATCAGGAAGTACCGTAGCGACTGGTGCTGAGGACGATATTGATCTTTCTTCAATCGAAGTAGGTGAGGGTGAGAGTTTGGAGGACATCAAGGCCAAATTAAAGCCTAAAAAGTCAAACATATCTTTAGAGATGCTCGATACTGCGAATACTTATGATGATAAAGTCGCTATAATACGCATGATGGTCAACGACGAAGCAGGTCGGGTTTCGAATGTTTTCAAGCAAATGATGTCGAAAGACTTAGGTTTGATGTAAAAGGTTTGTGTTATGGCGGAAAATGAAGATACAATAGAAATTACGCTTACCGGGACCCAAAAATCAGCAATTTTGATGATGCTTCTTGGGGAAGATGAAGCTGCAGAAATTTTAAAAAATTTAACGCCACGCGAGGTGCAACATCTTGGCACAGCTATGTACTCTGTTCGAGATGTCGACCAAGAAACAGTAAACGCTGTTTTGGACGAGTTTTTGACAATAATAAAATTGCAAACGGGCTTAGGCCTGGGCGCTGGAAATTACATAAAAAATGTTCTTACCAAGGCGCTGGGTGATGACAAAGCACAGTCGGTTTTAAGTCGAATTACTCCAGCATCATCCGAGAGGCCCATAGAGATCTTAGATTGGATGGATGCACGTTCGATTTCTGAACTTATTGTAGATGAGCACCCTCAAATTATCGCCTTGGTTATATCTTATTTAGAATATGGGTTAGCCGCAGATGTGCTGACTCTTCTGCCACAAGACTTGCAGCCTGACGTCGTGCGTAGAATTGCTACCTTGGAAACGGTTCAACCAGATGCCATTTCTGAACTTGAGCGAGTTATGCAGCGAAAGTTTAAAGCAAACACATCGCTGCGCGCGTCGAAAATAGGAGGCGTAAAAGCTGCGGCGAAAATTATGAATTTCACAAAAACTGCGATGGAGCAAAGAATCCTCAAAGACATTCGGCGCGAAGATAAAGAGCTTATGACTTCAATTCAGGACAACATGTTTGTATTTGACAATCTGATAATGTCTGACGATCGGTCTTTGCAAACCCTATTGCGCTCACTGGAGCAAGATGTACTCGTCCTTGCATTGAAAGGCGCAGATGAAGCACTTCGAGAGAAACTTTTTGGCTGCATGTCTACGCGCGCCGCTGATAATATTAAAGACGAAATGGAAGCCCTTGGTCCAGTGCGTCTCACCGAGGTGCAAGAGGCTCAAAAATCTATCATTAGTGTTGCCAGAAAAATGTCTGATGACGGTACAATAGTCCTTGCAGGCAGAGGCGGTGAGGAGATGGTCTAATGCAATCCTTGGAGGAAAAGAACTCTACAATGAAGCCTGATGTCGCCGCGAGATTGGATAATTCAGAAATTTCAGCGTTACTCAAAGCTTCAAAGACAAATTCATTTGTACCAAATGAAAAAAAAGTTGATTCAAACCATGCATTTTATCGAAAGACATTGGCCGAAATTGCATCAATTGCCGATGAAAGCGATCAAGTAATTAATTATAATGCGGTTGAAAATGTGGACGCCGAAAAACAAATTGAAACAGGTGAAAACGCAATCAATACTCAATTGGAGAGTGTAGATCCTTCGGAAGCATCAACTGATCAAGTTGATAATTCTTTTGAATTTATTGATGGCAATTTCGATAGACCAACAACTACAAGTGAAAAAGCTGAAATTCTTGTCGAAAACGCTGGTAATATTGCTGATAGCAATCCTATTGATCTTGAAAAAATCGCATATCTCGAGAACAAATTGCTAGAGTTAGAGGCAGAGTTAGAGCAAACAAAATCAAGTCAAAGTGATTTAGATGAATATTTAAATCTACTTAAGAACGTTTGCATAAAGCTTCCTCCATTGGCCAATATTACATATGATGAATTTGAAAATAAAATAATGATTTTTTTACAGGAAATTATTTCTGATCGTCTTGGATGGGAAATTTCTGAATTTCCAGAAAAGATTGCAGATAAAATCACAAACAATTTGTCCGACTTGTACCAAATAGGATCTCGGATAGTTATTACTATGAACGCGTCTGATGCGGCCATGTTAGATAAAGAGTTTTCAAAATTTACAAATATAACAATCAAGATTGATGATACATACTTAACGGGCGATTATTCTGTAAGCCTTGGATCTTTAGTTTTGGAAAACAAATTAAGGATACCGGTCAAGGATGTTAAGGACACCAAAATCACCGGCGAGAACCCATAATGTTAGATCAAACCTTAAATAAATTTAGATCTTTACAAGGTGAAGAGATATTTGGTGCGGTCAAAAGCTACGATGGTTTAAGCCTAGATACTGACCCCTTCCCCGCGACCGTTGGATCAATTTGCAAAGTATGTTTATCGACTGGTTTAATTGTATTTGGGGAAGTCATCCTTATCTCTAGTCATAAAAACGTTGTTTCGCTCTATCAAAATTACCAAAGTGTTAGAGTGGGAGACCGAGTGACGCTTTGTGCGACGGGAAACGAAATCGCTGTTGATAGTAGTCTATTGGGGCGAGTGATGGATGCACGCGGTGAATTTCTCGACGCAGGTCCCAATATAATTCCTAAAAAGCTTTGGCCACTTCACGGAAAATATACAAATCCTGTCACACGTGCAAAAATTACTGAACCTTTGGATGTCGGGATTAGGAGTATTAATGCTGCGCTTACTATAGGTAAAGGACAGCGCATTGGTGTAATATCGGGATCAGGAGTTGGAAAATCTTCGCTTATAGCAATGATAACCGAATTTACAAAAGCGGATGTCGTTATTATTGGTTTAATCGGTGAACGTGGGCGTGAAGTTGCAGATTTTGTGAACAAAGTGGTTCAATTGGATAACTTTGAAAATACTATCATAGTTGCAGAAACCGCAAATAGTTCACCACTATTGCGTATCAAAGGCGCACAACGCGCGACGGCTTTAGCTGAATATTTTCGAGATCAGGGAAAGGATGTCTTGCTCATCCTAGACTCCCTTACGCGTGTCGCGCACGCACAAAGAGAAATTGGCTTATCTAGAGGCGAAGCAACTATTGCCAAAGGCTATACAGCGTCCGTTCTCGATATGATCCCGAAGTTAGTTGAGCGCGCTGGAACCGGCAAATACGGAGGTGGAAGCATCACAGCGATTTACACAGTTTTAGCCGATAGCGATGACGTTGTAAGTGATCCAATTGTAGATGCTTCTAGAGCTATATTAGATGGCCACATAACATTATCCAGACAACAAGCAGCGCAAGGAATTTACCCTGCAATTGATATCACAATGTCAATTAGTCGTGTCATGAATGAAATTGTAGAGTATCCGCAACTGGAGAAGGCAAACCGCTTACGTGGACTAATCGCCACTTATATGGAAAACCGTGATCTTGTTTTGATGGGGGGATATTCACCTGGACAAAACAAAGACTTAGACTTTGCAATGAAAAATTGGCCTAAAATTACCACGTTTCTAAAACAAAGTTTCTCAGAACCCTCCAGCCTCAAACAGAGTGTAGAAGCCTTGGATGGTTTGGTTTAAGTATGCCACACAAAAAAATCAAGATTCTCAATTTACTTCAATTGCGTTCCCACAAAGAAATGCGTGAAGCACTAAATGCGTTAGAAACGCTCACCTCTAAGTTGGATGAAGTGAACGAATTAAATGATGCATTAACTATTCAATTCGAGAATTATGAAGATCTTAGCAAAATTAACGAAGTCATACATTTAAAATCACAAGTGACGCTCGCGTCAAAAATTTATTCTGAGATGCAAAAGGTTGAAGCGCAAAAAAATTTACTGGAAAAAGAAGCCGCAATGATTAAATGTCGAGTAAGCGAAATTAATTTTAAGCGTAAAAATATTCTCTCGCGTATTGATAAGGTGAAATTGGAAATTGATAAATAGAATGGCATAATTATTGCAGCCATAAGAAAAAATGAGAATTTGTTATGGCTGATGAAATAAAATTATCGAATTCAGGTCGGTCTAATCTGCGGCCTGATGCTTTAACAGGGCAAATTGAGACAGGCGACGCCTTGGTTGCAATTTTTAGCGACTTTTGGCAAAGTGAAGCATCGCGCATAAGTGATCAACATCATTCTAAAAATGCAAACGTATCAGGCAATGAATCGGCGGCAATTATAGAAAATAATGATATAAAAACATCAGACATAACTACTGATATAGCGACCATAGAAAGACTGCCAGAGCCTGAAAATGATGACACTAAAGCAAAAAGTATGGAGGATGTAATTCAACACGGTAAACTGTCTGAGATTAGCAAAATATTTCAAAATTATCTTTTTTTTCCGACAGAAGCGGCTGCTAAAACAGTTAACTCAATTCAGGTAGTTGATATCCCAAATACGGGTAACTTAATAGCTGAATACGTAAACAATCCGAATAAAATTCAAAACCTGCCAAATGAAGCAGCTATGCCAAACGATGGTTCATTAAAACTTGAACCCATGAGTTTGTATCACAAGGCCGAAATTGTTTCACCTAATGCGAGTGAGTTCTTGCCACTTTATGATTTTGTTAATGATCGAGCAGCTCCTAGTCATGAGGAGGCTGGCGAACGAAATCTCACAGATATTTCCGTAGAGTTTTCTTGGCATGCCGCAAGTGACCCAGCTGATAACATTGTAATTTCTACTTTCGAAGAACTAAAAGTTAATAATTATAGAATTGATTACCAAAACCTAGACTTGAGCAAGCCTTCGTCAGACTTTTTTTCATATCAAAATATAGGGATGACCGTTGATCGAGCAGTGATAGCTAAACCTATAGATGATACTCAAATATTGTTTGACGCTCCAAATCAGAGCGGCATATTCAAATCAATAATTGCTTCAGACGATATTCACGCAAATCCTCATATGGCCCAAGTCTTATTAAGAAACTCTGCCTCTCATATGAAAAATAATACTTTTCTTGAATTTATTAGTTATGGTGAAGAGTTAGGCGAAACCAAATATTTAGACATTAGTAGGCTTGAAACTTCTCCGACTATAATCCCGAAATTGAAAACTACCGAGCCGAACTCGTATGCAAACCTTGAACACCCGCCGCAAATATTACTTGATGGAAAAACTGAGAAAGCGATTGCACCAGCTCTAGGAGTTTATGTCGCCAAAGGTGCCGACATAACGGTAAGCGATAATAAAAATAAACACACTAATGTTCAAAGTAAGGTAATTAGAGTCGACATGTTGAAAAAGACGTGGGAACAACAGATTGTTTCTAAATTAGTTTCGGGAATAAAGGAGAATGCACCCAGCATTGATCTGATATTGCAACCTAAAAAATTAGGCGAAGTTTCAGTTCAAATTGTGCGTGACGCGAATAATGTCAGCATCAAACTAACATCTGAGAGCGAAAATATAGCTAATCTTTTTAAAGCAACCGAAATTCAGCTGGAAACACTATTAGCTCAAAATGGCATGAAACTTGCAGGTTTTACGGTCAGATATGATAATCAAGGTAGGGACAACCGTAATTCACAACAATCGAACAACTCTAAAAATGGCATGCTCTTAAAGAAAAAGTCCGAAAAATCAGTTCAAAACGATTTAAAGACTGAAAGTGTAGCAACAAGGCGACATGTTGGGGATTATGATTATCTTGTATAGTTAGGTTTAAGATGGCAGACGAAGATAGCAATAAAGAAGAAAAAAAAGGTGGTGGCATAAAGCGCATTTTGCTTTTTGTTTTAATCGCGTTAGTTTTGTTGGGTCTTGGCTTTGGCGGCGGTTATTTTATGTTCGGAATGGGACAGAAAACTCCTGCAGAGGAAATTGAGTTAATCATCGAGCAAAAGTTAAAGGAAAGTGGGCAATTACCAACCAATGAAGATGTAACCGAAGAAGTTCCTCAACGTGTGTCCAAAGAAGTTCCAGAGACAAAAACTTTTGTAACAACTTATTACGAATTTCCGGATAAATTCACGACCAATTTATTGAACTCCAGAAAATTTCTACAAATAGGCTTAAGTGTTTCTACTCAGTACGATCCCAAGGTAATTGAGAATGTTGAAACGCACGCACAAGCATTAAAATCTGAAATATTGACGATCATGGGTGAGTACTCAGAAGAAAGTATACAAGGTAAAGAAGGTCGCGATAACTTGTCCAATCGCATTAAAGAGAGCATCAACGCAAAACTGGAAGAACTAGAGGGCTTTGGCGGCATCGAGGGTGTATACTTTTCTAGTTTCGTTTTACAGTAGAGACTAAAATGGCAAGTTCAAAGCAACTATCAAGCGATGAAGTCGAAGCGCTAATGGGTGGCCTTTCTGAGGAAACTGAAGGTCATTCTATAATTATGGAAGGCGAAAAAGATGTTCGACCCTTTACACTAGGATCTGATGATCTTTCGGTGCTTGGTGATTACTATGCTCTTAGAATGATCAATGAACGTTTTTGTCGCCTAGCTCGATCAGTTTTTCTTCCAATGTTACGAGTGCAGCCCCGAATTTCATCCTTTCCTCCGGAAGTTAAAACGTTTGATGAATATTCTCAAAATGTCGAAACATTTGTATCCCTTAATACATCTCGCATGGAAGAACTAAAGGGCAATAGTTTGCTTGTAGTTCCCCCTGACTTCATCTCATTATTAACGAACTCTTATTATGGAGGTTCCGTTGTACGCTCATTGCGTCGCGCTGCTGGTGAATTCACCGCAACAGAGCAACGTGTTATCGAGATAGTATCTGAAGGATTAGATGACGCATTGACAGCGGCCTGGAAAGACTTAACCTCGGTTACCTTTTCCGTAACTGGACGCGAAGAAAATATTCAGTTTGCTTCTTTTGTCGATGGTGGCGATACCGTCATAGTCTGTTCGTTCCTTGTTCAACTACCAAAATCTGAACCTGCTACTTTTGACGTCATATATCCGTTACAGGTGCTGAAACCTATCGCATCGCAGCTTCGTTCAAGGCTACAAAGTGAAGCGGGTGATAATGATTTGACTTGGAAACAAAAGCTTGAACAAGCAATTTTAAATATACCTTTGACAGTAACTGCTGAATTAGATCGCCCTAAAACAACTCTCGGTCGGATGGTTACTGTCAAGAAAGATGACGTATTCAAGATTTCGGTGACAGACGGTGTTAAAATCTTTGTTGAGGGTCGAGAGATGTTCCTCGCTGAAATAGGGCAATCCGGCCAAAATGTCGCCGTTGAACTAACAAAGCGACTTAAAAATAAATTGTGAGGTAATTATGAACGATGAATTAAATGAAACAGATGTCCCAGGTGTAGAAAAAACTGGCGCTGAAAACCTAAAGGTTCTTGAAAATATAGAAGTCGAATTGACAGTTGAAGTCGGTCGCGCCGAAATTACAATTCGGGATCTTTTACGCTTGAATGAAGGTTCAGTTATCGAATTAGATAGGCTTGCTGGCGACCCGTTAGATATTCTTGTGAATGGGACTAAAATTGCCCGCGGAGAAGTCGTAATGATCGGAGAGCGATTTGGCGTACGCTTTGGCGAAATAGTGGATCCAGAGAAACGTATTGAAAGCGTCTAAAGTTTCTTCTTTTTTTACCATCATGGCCTCAATTTTAAATTTTATTAATTTAATATTTTTTGTTTTTTGACAAAAATTTAAATTGGCACGCTCTTTGCCTCTTCGCATTTCGGAGGCGTTCATGATAGAGCAAAAAATAATTATAGTTTTAATATTCATAGCCGCGATGGTCGCGGTCGCGGTAGCTGTTCGCTTATTAAGTTTCTCGCAAAAATCGAAGTCTATAAATAAAGTTTCTGCTGGCGAACAACTGGAAATACAATCAAAATTAATTTTGGAGCAGGGCGTGACAATTTATGCTGTCAATTTTGGCTCTCAAAAATTGATAATAAACGTCTCAAAGGGTAATTCTGGTGCGGCTTCTGTTACCCAAATTATGCAAACTGGACCACGCTTACCCCTAACTTCAGCAAAATTTGAGGTTCAGTAAATGTTTATAAAATTTGTTGTATCTGTTTTATTTATCACTCTGACACCGAGCATATTATTCGCGCAAGATATCGGAGTTCTTGGATTGCCTGCGCTAGAGGCATCACCCAGCACTGATGGAGGCACTCAGTATTCATTGAGCCTTCAAGTCTTGGCGCTCATGACTGCAATCACGGTCGTCCCGTCTATCATTTTAGGGATGACATCCTTCACGCGCATAATAATTGTTCTATCAATCTTGCGACAAGCGTTGGGAACCCAACAGACACCTCCAAATCAAGTTCTAATTGCGATCGCATTGTTCCTCTCGTTTTTTATAATGTCACCAATCCTCATATCTATATATGACACGGCTTTAAATCCGTATTTAATCGGAACGCTGCCTGCGAACGACGCTATTTTAAAAACAGGCGACATACTGCATGAGTTCTTAATAATGAACACTCGCACAGAGACAATTCGTATGTTTGCTGATTTGCGAGGTATTGAAGAATTTCAATCTCCTGATGACGTCCCATTTTCAATTTTATTGCCATCTTTCATAACATCTGAGCTAAAAACCGCATTTCAAATTGGATTTCTATTATTTTTACCGTTTTTGGTAATCGATATGGTCATTGCGTCCGTTCTTATGTCCTTAGGTATGATGATGCTGTCACCAATGCTCATATCTTTGCCGTTTAAATTATTGTTGTTTGTACTGGTTGATGGGTGGGCGATGACAATTGGTTCTTTAGCGTCGACATTCCAAATGTGAGGTCAAATGGATTTTGATAGTAATGTATACAATTTATCACTAGCGTTTTGGAAAATTATTATGACTGGTGGGCCAATTTTAGCTGTTGCACTAGGCATCGGGCTTACAATTGGGATACTACAAGCCGCTACATCTATTAATGAAATGACGCTTAGTTTCGTGCCTAAGCTGATAATTGTACTCATCGCTCTCGCATTTTTTTCCACGTATATGATGACAGAGCTCATGGATTTTTTTGCTTATATATTTGAACGCATTGTTGAAATTGGCTCATGATGGATAACTTAGTTTCACAAGCTCTTTATCAAGTGCCTGCAGGCGCATTGAACGTGATTTTTGTGATGCTCTATGAGGTATTGATACTTTCACTTAGAATTGGGTCTTTTCTTTTAGCTGCCCCATTTTTCGGCTCACGAATGGTGCCACTGAACATAAGAATTATATTAACCTTTTCTCTGTCTATTTTCCTTTATGGATGGATAGAAGTCCCAAATGTCATAAGTCTGTCCGCGCTTGAACTTGTGGGATTGGTTTTCACTGAGGCCGCTATTGGCATATCTTCTGGATTAATATTTGCTATCGCGTTTTCTGCAGTTGCCTTGGTTGGTGAAAAAATTGCATCAACTTCTGGCTTATCTTTTGCCATTCAAATGGATCCGGCCACCGGAACACAGGCACCAATTGTAAGTCAATTTTTTACTCTTTTTATATTGATGATATTCTTTGCAACAGATTACCATCTGTATGTATTTAGTATCGTTCTTGACAGCTATAACATCATACCAATTGGTGGTAAGATTTCATTATTGAATTTTTACGAGGCGATAATAATTTCATCGGAAAATATGTTTGCAAACGCTTCACTCATCATGCTCCCAATGGTTGGAGTTCTATTATTAATCAATTTAGCAGTTGGCATAATTACACGCTCGGCTCCACAGTTAAATCTATTTTCGTTTGGTTTTCCGATAACAATTCTGAGTACAATGTTTATATTGTACTTTGCTGTTTCACCTTTGGCGCATTCGTTTTTTGACCTGATAATCGATCAAGTCAATCTTTTGACAGAAATGCTTGGAGGTATTTAAGATGGCAGAAAATGACGACGGACAAGAAAAAACAGAAGAACCATCCCAACGCCGCCTTGATAAAGCGAAGGAAGATGGCGACATCCTTACGTCTAAAGAAGCTTTTGTTTTTACGACGACTTTAATGTTGCTCGGATTAATTCCGCTTTTGAAAATGTTTGGTGTTCCAATTCTTAAAGAAATTAGTAGCTTTTTCAAATTTTCAATTGTCGATGATGGTTTGCTCATAAAAAATTTTTCAGTTTCATTTTTGACTTTTGTTAAAATTTCTGCGTTTGTTGGTTTACCGATAGGTATGATGATTTTCCTGACACAATTTGCTATTGGCGGCGCAATAAACTTCAGCTCAAAGAATATAAAATTTGATGTAAATAAAATTAGTCCACTAAAAGGCATAAAAAGAATTTTTTCAATAAAAGGGCTTGTAGAATTAGCAAAGTCTTTAATTAAGGTAATATTTTTGGGCGGCCTGACTGCACTAGTAGTATATTTTAGTTTGCCACAGATACTGGCGTTATTGGGTTCCAATCTGACACAGAATTTCAAGGTCCTGGCAACTGTTTTCTATTTACTAATTTGTTTCCTATTACTGGTTTTAGGGATCATTGCTGTAATTGATTATCTATATGCACGACACGCTCGCCTACAAAAACTTCGCATGTCCAGACAAGACCTGAAGGACGAAAGTAAGCAAACTGAAGGTTCGCCAGAAGTTAAGTCAAAAATTCGCCGCCTTCAAATGGAAGCGGCACAGCGTTCCAGAGAGCACGCAAATTCATTGGATGGGGTTCAGGAAGCGACAGCCATAATAACCAACCCGACTCACTTTGCTGTCGCATTAAAATTTGTGCCTGGCTCTATGGCCGTACCAGTTATTGTCTCTATGGGGCGTGGCCGTCTCGCAGAAAAAATTATTGAAAAAGGTGGCGACAACGAAATAACAGTTTTTTCTAGCCCACTCTTGGCGCGTGCACTCTACTTTACGTCACGAGTTGGCGCCGAAATAGACAGCAAACTTTACGGCGCGGTAGCCGCAGTGTTAGCATATGTTATCCACACTGAACAAGGCCATTCTATGCAAATACCGGCAATCGATGTTCCCAAGGACCTACGTTTCAATGAATTTGGACGACCCGTAAATGATGAATAACAATAATATAAATCGCCGACAAAGTCGAGGTGAGATGATTTCATCAGTTACTTTTTTTGGAGTTGGAATTTGGTTTGTTCTAGAGGCACTTGTTTGCGTTCAGCTCGAAGAAACTGTCAAGGCAATTTTATTTTGTATTTTTGCTTTTCTGAATTTCATAGCAACTTTTAGATTTCAGATCGCGAGGCTTTATGCTCAGCGCAAAGAATAATATGAATAGAAAACCAATAAAATGCGCGCTATGTATACATTTTTTTGTAACTCATAGGCCAAGTACACCTTGGGGGTGCCGCAAATTTGGGTTTAGATCTAAAATTATCCCATCAGCCTTAGTTTTTTCATCAACTGGCACGAATTGTGCTTTTTACAATGAGAGATCAAGAGTTAGATTGAAAAAGGTTTGAATTGATGGCGGACGCAAAGCAAAAATCGCTCGAGGAAACGTCTAAGGTAGCGCTTGATGCGGCGGATGCTGCTGCTCGCGCAGCAGAAGAGATACACAACGTAAAGAAAGAATACGATGGTCTTTTGAAATCAAATCGTTCTGTATTGAAAAGCTTATCGATTGCGCTAACTAGTTCAGCCGTAGGTCTAGTATTAGCAATAGGTCTTTCGGCTCTTGTATATTTTAAATCGCGAGCTCAGTTTGAGAAGTCCGACGAGATGTTACTGCAAGCAGTAGCCGTTTTTGCAGAAAATGTGGACGATCTGACACTAGCGCAAAATAATTTAAATGCGTTAATAGAAAACCAAAACGAGTTGAAGAATGAATTTGGCTTAACCCGTAAGTCTCTGGACACTGTACCAAACCGGGTCGATGAAAAGTTGGATACATTACTCCCATTGGTAAAACAGCTTATTGAAGGAAACGCACAACAGTTAACCAATGATCTGTCAAATCTATCTGAGATATCTAACGCAACGCTCACGGAACAAATAGCTGCAATGAATGATAAACTCGCTTCATTGTTCCAGGCCGTCAGCGAAATAAACACAACACTTGCGCCTAGGCAAAATGTTGAAAAAGCCGGCATTGATGCGGAGAGTTCAACATACGTTCTTTCAAACGTTAAATCTGATCTTGAGCAAATCATTTTACTGCAAAAAGAATTATCTGCTAAAATTACACTATTAAAGGATTTAAGTAATTCCAAACCTGTAACACAAAATGTAAAAAAAACCTCTACCAAATCAAGTAGTTCTAAACCTTCGAACCCTCTTAAATTTCCATAATTGGTTTGAGATAAAATGAGTTTTCTAAAAATATCATCTGTACGAATTGGAGAGGCTGCGCGTAAAAGAAAAATTCGCGCTGATGATATTCTTCTGGCCATAGACGGTTATATGTTCAACCAAGACACAAAAGAACTTGAAAAAAAATTTGTCGATAAAGAAAGCCGACCATGGCTTCTAACCTTCAAACGAGGAGAAGTAATTTTCGATGTATTTTTTGATGAGCCGCTTAAAGCAAATTTTGATATTACGAGCGCAGAAGAAACAGATGACGCCATCAAAAGTTTGAAGATGCACCGATATCAGGATTGGGAGGAGTATAAAACATTTGAAGTTTATCGTGATGTCAAAAAGAAAGCTGAAATCATTGAAATATCTACAGACCCAATCGCTGGATATCTCCCACCATTGTGGATGCTTCAAAACCGTCTCTATTATCCTTTTGCATCGGTTTTGATTATTTATGGGATAACTTTTATTTCAAGCATTTACCTATGTTTATTTGCTGTTCTATTAGTCGGTTTATATACTAAACGCGCACAAATTTCACTAAAGAGATCCTACTGTCTGTTTGATGAGAAATTCCTTTGGTTGGTAACAGCCAGCTCAGATGAAATCAGTGTGTTAGAAAAAGTGATGGCGTTAGACCCAGATACCAAGTGTCGTCAGAAATTAAAGTCTGATGGACCAGAGCCAGATCAAAAAAAGGTTAAAATATTGCCACAACCTGCGGATTATCTAACTTAACAAATTTTCTTTCATGTCGTTGATCTTAGTATAGGAGTGCTGAGATGATCAACGATAACGCCAAATTTTTTCCCAATAACGAGCCCATTGTATTCAAAAACAAAGGAGAATTGATCATTTCTGTTTCAGATGAAACTGATCGGCTATTTCTTTTGCAAAGTGGGAGTGTGCAGCGGCAAGTTGATGGAAAAAAATTCAGGGTTGGTAGATTTCTAGAACTAAATTCGTTTTTTGGGAGCCTTTGTTACAGACACAGTTTGTTTGCAGTGACAGACGTTGAACTGCGCGTTTATAGTCGTAAGACGTTTTTAGATTTAATTGGAGTTTCTGAAAGTTCAAAGATACACGAACTGTTCAAGCTCGTGGCTAGAGAACAAATTAAGCAACTAGAATATAATATTAGACAAGCGAGCTAACCAATGAAAGAAAAGTACTTTCACAATGAGGTCGTTGTTAGCCACGGAGAACATCTCAAGCACTTTTGTCGCGTGGAAGTTGGTAAAGCTATTGTAGTTGATCCAGCGGATTCAAAGATAATCAAAATTTTACAAACTGGCGACACGCACTGGTTAAGTAACTCTATCACGCAGAAGCCAACGCAGCACATCACACTGTCCCATGGGGAAAGTGTGATTTCTAAAATTGAATTGTTGGACTTCGTTAAGGCAGTTTCCAGCGCAACACCGTCGGCACAGGCTCTTCTACTTCAGCTGCTCTCAGAATAGAATTTAAGTTAACACTCCGTTCAGTTTCGCCTGCTTTCTGCGATCAAACGAGCTAGGTATATTTTCTATTTTTCTATACTTTGCAACTGTTCGGCGAGCAATCTCAATCCCTATCTTTGCAAAGTTTTCAACGATATCTTCGTCACTTAAAGGGTTCCTTGGATCTTCACTCTTTATAAGTTGAACAATTTTGTGACGAATACTTGCGCCAGATTGTGCCTCACATGATGAACTTTGAATTTTTGAACTAAAGAAAATTTTAAGCGGTAACACACCAAAAGGCGTTTCAATTAACGAATTACTTGTTACCCGACTTACAGTGCTTTCATGGACCCCTACATCTTCCGATACTTCTTTAAGTGTTAAAGGTCCTAAGAACGCCGGCCCTTTATTAAAAAAATCAATTTGGAATTTTAATATGGAAAGACCAATTTTTATTGTTGTTTCATTTCTCTGCTGGATTGCCCGTTTAAGCCAATTAGCATCTGACAGGTGAGTCTTAAGGAAATCTTTGCTTTCATTTTCCAGACTGTTTTTGATTGCTTCTTTTGCGTAATCTTTATTGACCACGACTGTGGGAAGATTCCCAGAATAAAGCGATACGCTCCAGTTATTCTCATCGCCTGTAATTTTAAGGTCGGGTGAAATAATCGGTCCTTCGTCAAACTGAAATTGGCTTCCAGGTTTAGGATTGAGCGAACGGATGGTTGTGATAATTTCAATCATGCGTTTATCGCGAATTTTAAACCTCTTTTTTAAGTTCTCGAGTTTACCTTTAGCCAGCTGATCTAAATTATCAACGACAGATAAAATATCGTCTTCGAGGAGGTTCTTTTCCTCTAACTGGAGCAAAATACACTCTTTAAGTGACCTTGCAAAAAGGCCAGTCGGTTCAATTGTTTGTAGCTTTCTTAACACGCAATCCACTCGATCAAGACTTGAGTTAACTTTTTGTGCAATCATTTCCAGATTTGTAGTTAACCAGCCTGATGGATCCAATTCTTCGCAGAGTAATATGGCAATTCTTAAATCAGTAGTTTCTGAAAACATATTGTAAGCAAAGTTTGTGACGTGCGAATAGAGTGAGATTTCACCAGATGCCAAATACTCACTAATGTCTGGGATGGTATCTGAATTGTGTTTAGGGGGTTTATTTGGCGAATGAACATCACCAGTCTCAAATTGATTTTCAATTGCTACTTTCTGCTCAGCCTTTTCGGGGATAGCGGTAATTGTGCCATCCAGTGACTTCTTGGCATCTTCCGACATCTTTAAGTCAATAAATGGATTTTCTTGCGCCTGCTCTTCAATGTACTTGGCAAGCTCCATATTATTGAATTGCAGAAGCTTGATAGCCTGCTGCAGTTGGACTGTTATGGCTAGCCCTTGGCGTTGGTTTAAACGTGTCGCTGCGAATAATTGCATGGCGCTTCTCCTCTCCAATTAAATTAACAGGAGGTATGCCAAGTAGATAATTTAATATTTGACTTCAAAAAAATTATATAAACATCACTGATTATCAATTACTTGTTCGAAATGTCAATTTTTTGAACTCATCTAATTTATTTTGACAAATAGAATCGCAATTCAATTTCTAAACAAATTTACTGGGCGTCGTTTAGGTAAGTACGGCAGATAGGTCGAGAG
>Ga0255771_1001011_pt1 | contig 31053 bp, 30 predicted proteins | sample 011ome_19_FD_179969 | JGI IMG/M metagenome (GOLD analysis project Ga0255771, IMG submission 179969) | Coastal salt marsh microbial communities from the Groves Creek Marsh, Skidaway Island, Georgia - 011510BT metaG (version 2) | ecosystem: Environmental > Aquatic > Marine > Intertidal zone > Salt...
AATGTCCCGTGTTTAGCGACTCAAAAGCTGATTTACAGAAGACTTCTAATCTTTTGGCCGCAGGTTCGATTCCTGCCGAGGGCGCTAGGCGAGTAGTTCGCCCAACTCCAACCACCGGGATTCAAGAACATCCACCTCGGCCTGGAGGTCCCTACGGGCTTGCGCAAGCTCTGTCAACGTCTGGAAGTCTCCCTGGTCCGCATCGGCAAGATTCTTGTCTAGCGCCAAAAGTCGACTCGTTCCCGCCTGAATCTTTTTCTCTAGGGAGCGATGTTCTTTTTCCGCTTCGCGATGTTCTTTGCTCCCAGGACGAAGCCCCCCAGCCGAATGGGTCGCTGATGAGGTGGACGCAATTAAGGCGTGAGTAACGTCGCGGAGTGCTTTGTCCTCGTGAGCATTCTCTAGTCGCAGATATTCATCAATTCCACCTGGCAGGTGGCGAAATTGCCCATCCAGGATGGCAAATTGCTGATCGGTCACTCGCTCCAAAAGGTAGCGGTCGTGGGAAACCACGATGAGGGTCCCAGGCCACGTATCAAGGAGATCTTCCATGGCCCGGAGCATGTCCGTGTCGAGGTCGTTAGTGGGCTCATCGAGAAGCAAGACATTGGGCTCTTCGAGCAGTTCCAAGAGGAACTGCAGGCGTCTGCGCTGACCTCCGCTGAGTTCGAATACTCGTGCCGAGAGGTGAGCGGAGCTGAACCCCAGGCGCTCCAGGAGCTGACCGGGTGTCATTTCTACGCCGTCGGCTTTGTAGGAGGTCTTCTTGCGCGCTATGACGTCACTCACCCGGTTCTGAAGAACATCGGAGAGTGTCGCCAAGCGCTGGTCAAGAATGCTGAGCTTGACGGTGGAGCCTCTCGAGGTGGTTCCGGAGCTCGGTTGGACGGTGCCAGAAATCAACCCGAGAAGCGTTGATTTCCCGGCGCCGTTTGCGCCGAGGATTCCGGTTCGCTCACCGGGCGCTAATCGCCAGGTGAGGGGCTTCAAGATCGTGGTGTCGCCATAGGAAACGGAGACATCCTCGAGCTCGATGACTTTCTTGCCCAGTCGTGTGGTGGCTACCTTGGCCAGGCTGACCGGGTCCCTGATTTCTGGGACATCGTTGATCAGCGCATTGGCGGCCTCAATCCGGAACTTGGGCTTAGCAGTCCGGGCGGGAGCCCCTCGTCGGAGCCATGCCAGCTCTTTCTTGAGAAGGTTCTGGCGTTTCGCTTCCGTGACGGCAGCACTTCTCTCTCGTTCCACCCGTTGGAGGATGTAGGCGGCGTAGCCGCCCTCATACGGGTCCACAATCCCGTCGTGGACTTCCCACGTTTCTTGGGTGCTGGCGTCGAGGAACCACCGATCGTGGGTGACCACGACGAGCGCTCCAGTACCAGTGGGCCATCTGGTCGCGAGGTGCCGAGACAGCCACGCAACACCCATCACATCGAGGTGGTTCGTGGGCTCATCGAGGAACAACACATCCCAGTCGTGCACCATCAACGCGGCGAGCGAGACTCTTCGGCTTTGCCCACCACTGAGGTCACCAATACGCGCAGTCCAAGGGACGTCAGAGAGTAATCCGGTGATGACGTCTCGGACTCTTGCGTCCCCCGCCCATTCGTGTTCCACGCGGTCGCCTACGACCGCGTGTTCGACTGTTACGTCGTCAGGAATCTGATCGCTCTGATCGAGCATCCCGATCTGAAGGCCATTGCGGGAGATAACGTCGCCAGAGTCTGGTGTGAGTCGGCCGGCTAGGGCTCGGATTAGGGTGGATTTACCCTCACCATTGCGACCCACAACACCAATACGGTCTCCGTCATTGATGCCGATCGTGATTCCATCAAGGACCACCCGGGTGGGGTATTCCACACGAAGATTATTGGCGCCCAGCAGATGTCCCACTGCTTGAGCCTAACCTGCCAGCACCTGGGGTTATTCCTGTGCGCGAAGGGGTATGCCCGCGGCAGGAGGCTAATCGTCCGAAGTGATTGGTTGGAGGTGTTTCTCAATCCACAGGCCGAGGGCCTCAAGGTCATTGTCTCCCGTGGCTACGGTAAGGATAAAGTCAAAGGCGTCGTCTTGCGTCACAACAAACTCGAATCCGTTGAGTTCCACGAACAGGTTGACTGCGAACCAGGACGACCTTTTGTTTCCATCCACCATCGGGTGATTATTGACGATGGAATCCATCAGCGCCGCGGCCTGTAGAGACAAGGTGGGATAGGCGTCATTCCCGAACAGTGTCGTGTGGGGTCGCCCCAGCGCCGACAGCAACAGCCCTGTGTCGCGCACAACAAAGCCCACCCGGTTCAGCTGCTGAATAAAAACTTCGGGATCTAGTGGGACACTCACGCGTTCGCCAAGCGTTCCAGAAGCTCCTTGTCGCGGGTGAGAACCTTGTCGAACACGCGTTGCGCTTGTTCGATCTGTCCGGTGCGCTCGAGGTGCGCCTCAATCGCTATCGTGATGATTTTCTGTTTGGACATGCCTGAGCGCTGTGCGAGCTCGCCCAGCTGGGCATCAAGTGCAGGTGAGAGTCGAAGTGTCATGGCCATAGTGTAATGGTATCAACGTGATACCATTCCTGTCTAGAGATATTGGTGGATAAGTCATTACCTTGACGGTTTGTGGACAGTTGGTGGGTGTGTTTCGTTCCGCTTCTCCCGCCAAGTAGGCGGGTAGCGTGGCGGCATGGCCAGAGCAGCTTCCTCGTCTGGTGCGAAACGCACGCCAGCATCTCAGCGCCCCGCAGCGGCGAGCGCATCCAAACGTGTCCCCAAAAACGAGGTCGTCACTCCCAAGGCAACCGGGGGACCCAGTCCTCTGGTGACAGGTTGGCTCGTCGTTGCTGGGTGGGCGGGGAGCCTCTTTCGTCTGTTGGGGCAGGAGGATCTCCCCAAAGAAGATCGTCGGGACGGCGTCCCCTTTGCAATCCTGCTTTTTGCAGTGCTCGGAATCGTTGTGGCGTGGTTCAACGTCAATCAAGCATGGGCTCAAACACTTGATGCCTACACCGTGGGTGGGTTCTTCGGGCGTTTAGCTTTTGCGCTCCCGGTGATTCTGATTGTTTTCGCGGGCTGGCTGTTCCGACACCCTTCGAGTGTGTACAACAACGGTCGGGTTGGGGTGGGGCTTGCTCTTCTGTTGACCTCCGTCAGTGGCATGAGCCACTTGGCTCTCGGTCGCCCAGCGCCCGGTGAAGCAAGCTTTGCGGAGCTGGCATCAGCTGGCGGGCTGCTCGGCTGGGTTGTAGCGGAGCCTTTCGTATTTCTTGCGGCGTCCACCGTGTATCTCGCCTGGCCAGTGATGGTTGTGTTCCTGGTGACATCGGTGTTGATCATGACCAAGACCCCGCCGAATCGTGTGGTGGAGCGGGCGCGGGATGCCTACGCCTATCTGTTCGGTGTTGACCCGAGTGAGCTGTCGCGTCAGAAGGCGAAACAGGAGGCTACGCCGGGGGTCGAATTTGGGACGCTGAGTGATTTGGGTCTCGATATGTCCAACCCCGACTCGATGCCCTGGTGGCGTCGCGGCAAAAAAGATAAGAAAGACGCTTTCGATTCGCCCCTGGTGAGTGTGGTCGACGAGGACACGGGCGAGATTGCCACCCAAGAGGACCTCCTCGAGCAGCTGCGCAAAGCTGAGGAAGCATTGGCGAACGCTACAAAGCCTCAGGAGACAGAGGCTCTCCCTGCCACCGAACCCGTCGTTGACGAGCCCGCAAGCGCTCCGGTGGCGATTCCCTCGAATCGTCCCTACACCTTGCCAAGCCCCTCACTGTTGGTCCCTGGCACGCCACCGAAGTCGCGCAGCGAAGCCAACGACCAGGTGGTCGCTGCCATCACCAGTGTTTTCGAACAATTTGAGGTCAACGCGAAAGTTGTCGACTTTACCCGCGGGCCCTCCGTGACCCGCTACGAAGTCGAGCTCGGTCAAGGGACCAAGGTGGAGCGCGTGACCGCCCTGGCGAAAAACATCGCCTATGCAGTGGCCTCCAACGAAGTCAATATTCTTTCGCCCATCCCCGGTAAGTCCTTGATTGGTGTCGAGATCCCGAACTCGGACCGGGAAATTGTGAGCTTGGGGGATGTGCTCTCCTCCGCAGTAGCTACCTCAGAAATCCACCCGATGGTCATCGGTGTCGGTAAAGACGTGGAGGGCGGTTTTGTTGCCGCAAACCTTGCCAAGATGCCCCACCTCCTGGTGGCTGGTGCGACGGGAAGTGGTAAGTCGAGCTTCATCAACTCCATGATCACGTCAGTCCTGATGCGGGCAACGCCTGCGGAGGTACGGATGGTGTTGGTGGACCCCAAGCGCGTAGAGCTCGCCGCCTACCAAGGTGTTCCCCACCTGATCACCCCCATCATCACTAACCCCAAGCGCGCCGCTGACGCTCTGCAGTGGGTCGTCAAAGAAATGGACATGCGCTACGACGACCTCGAAAGTTTCGGTTTCAAGCACGTCGATGACTTCAACCGTGCTGTTCTCGCAGACGAGATTGAGCTCCCGATCGGGAGCGAGCGAGTGCTTCGTCCCTACCCCTACCTCCTCGTTGTGGTGGATGAGCTCGCCGACTTGATGATGGTCGCCCCGCGCGACGTCGAAGATTCGATTGTTCGCATCACCCAATTGGCGAGGGCATCCGGCATCCACCTGGTTGTGGCCACCCAGCGCCCCAGCGTCGACGTGGTGACCGGTCTGATCAAGGCCAACATTCCGTCCCGCCTGGCCTTTGCGGTCTCGAGCATGACGGATTCCCGAGTCATCCTGGACCAGCCTGGGGCCGACAAGCTCATTGGGCAGGGTGATGCCCTCTTCCTCCCTCAGGGTGCAGCGAAAGCGAACCGTGTCCAGGGAGCGTGGGTCTCCGAGGCAGAAATCGCCAAGGTCGTCGCCCACGTCAAGAAGCAGGCCGACCCTGAATATCGCAACGATGTTGCCGATGCTGCTGCTGGCGGGAAAGTTATCGACTCGGACATCGGAGATGACCTCGATGTGTTGTTGCAAGCAGCAGAGCTTGTCGTCTCGACTCAGTTCGGGTCGACCTCAATGTTGCAGCGCAAACTACGCGTGGGCTTTGCCAAAGCTGGCCGCTTGATGGATCTCCTGGAGTCTCGCCAGATCGTCGGTCCCTCGGAGGGATCCAAAGCTCGCGAAGTCTTGGTCACTGCCGAGCAACTGCCGGGAGTACTCGCTGGCCTGCGAGGAGAGAGCCCAACAGCAGCTGAAAGCACGCCATTGGTGCCTGAGATTGCTGCCGAGGACCAGATGACCATGGAGTTGCCCAGGCAAGACCAGCCTGCTCCGAAGCCAGCCGTCGATCATTCCGTTCATTCCTCCGAGGACCCCATCGACCAGATGACTCAGGGGTATCCTGAGGACGAGGGCGACTCTGATGAGGACGCGTGGAGACTGACCGGTAGGGAGTAATTGTGGGGGAGCGTCAAGAACCACAGACCCCACCTAGTGGATTCCGCGGTCGAGTCCTCGCATCGGGGGATTCTCAAGTCTCCAACGGCAATATCGCCAACATCATCACGGTGGTGCGGATTCTTCTCGCTCCACTCTTCGTCTGGCTTGTCTTGCTGGATGGAGGAGAGCATGGTCTCTGGCGGGTTGTTGCCGCGGGCCTGTTCATCGCCGCCATTGCCACCGACGGTCTTGATGGCGCCCTGGCTCGCAGGAGAAACTTGGTGACCAATTCCGGAATTATCTTGGACCCGATTGCGGACAAGATTCTGATCGGTGGTGCCCTCATCGCGCTCGCACTGGTGGCGGAGTTGCCCTGGTGGGTGGTGGTGGTGATCTTGACCCGGGAAATCGGAATCACCCTCTTTCGCTTGGCAGTTCTCTCCAACCGGGTCATCCCGGCGTCCCGGGGCGGAAAGCTGAAGACGGTATTGCAGGCCATCACGCTGTCTTCGTGGCTCGTTCCCTCCTGGGTTGTCCTGGGGGAGTGGGTGTTAGCCCTGAACTGGGTCCTCATGGGAGGGGTCATTCTGGTGACGGTTGCGACAGGGGTGGACTACATCATCAAGGGTGTCCGCGCTCCGACGGCGTCATCGTGAGCGAGGAGGCTGCGGCGGTTATCGCCACCGCAACGAAGCTCGGGTTGACCGTCGGTTGCGCGGAGTCGTTGACCGGGGGACTGGTGGCTGCCGACATAGTGTCCATACCTGGCGCTTCGGCCGTGTTTCGGGGATCCATCGTTGCTTATGACTCCATGCTCAAGAACGATTTGCTCGGTGTTGACGCCTCAACGCTCGCGTCCACCGGTGCGGTGACCGCTGAGGTCGCGAGCGCTATGGCAGAGGGAGCGCTGGCGCGCCTGGGAGTCGACGTTGCAGTGGCCACCACGGGGGTGGCGGGCCCTGACCCCGATCCGGTGTCAGGGGAGGCCCCGGGGGCAGTCTTTATTGCGGTGGCAGGGGGAGGATTAGGCACGCTGGTGAGAGAGATGTCTCTTGAAGGGGACCGTGACGAGATTCGGCAACGCGCCACGAGGGCAGCTCTCCAAGCTCTTCTGGATGGTCTCTCCACCCGGGAATAATTCCGTCGGGCCTTTCGTTACATTCAGCAAGACCACAGGTTTTTTGGGGTGTTACCCAGGGTCGACATCTATAAGCTGTCCAAAGATAGAAATTGAGGGAGGTGCCCCATGGTGCTGATGCGACACGAAATCGGCGATGTCCTTCGCGACTTCCGCCAACAAAAGGGTGCAACCCTGCGCCACATTGCGTCGCGCGCAAACGTGGCTTTGGGCTATCTCAGCGAGGTCGAGCGCGGTCAGAAAGAGGCGTCAAGTGAAATCTTGGCCTCGATTGCAGAGGCCCTCGATATGACTCTCTCCGAGATCCTTCACGAGGTCGCCGACCGTCTCTCAGTGTTTGAGCAGATTGTGCCCTCCTCGAGCGTTCCCGACACCCTGCCGGATGAGCTCGTCGCAGAGTTCGATTCCGACATGGCGGTTCGCTAGGTCCCCTTCGTGACCCTCAGCGAGTTTTACCTCGCTGTCACCGACGAGTTCGGTGACAGCCAAGGACGTACTCTGGTGCGCGATCTGGTGATTGATGCCCTAGGGCATCAGAGCGCACACGAAGCGCTCGAGGCCGGAGAAACGCCCAAAAAGGTCTGGTTTGAGCTGTGTGCTGCCATGCAGGTTCCCGAGAACCGGTGGCACGGTGCTGGACTTCCTCAACCGAAAGCCGACACGCCCGCCTAAATCATTCGAATATTCGTTCGAATGGGTCTATTCTCGTCCACAGAGATGCAGAAGGGGGCCACATTCCACAGTGTTGTCTTAGCCACGGTTTCGTGTCTGAGGTCACACCTAGGTTAGGGCTCACTTCACCGCATCCAGCCTTGTCGAGAGACCCCAGGCCTTACGGGGCGTGGTGGAGGACGACAGTCGATAGGCAGCCGAATACCCAGTGAAAGAGGACAGAGCATGACAACATCTGCAGATCGCGAAAAAGCCCTAGAAGCGGCCCTCGCGCAAATTGACCGACAGTTCGGAAAAGGCTCAGTCATGCGACTGGGATCGGATGAACGTCCCCCCGTTCCGGTGATTCCCACCGGATCTATCGCCCTAGATGTCGCACTCGGTATCGGCGGATTGCCCCGAGGCCGCATCATCGAGATCTACGGTCCTGAGTCATCCGGAAAGACGACTCTGACCCTCCACGCCATTGCCAACGTGCAGGCTGCTGGTGGAATCGCAGCCTTCGTCGACGCTGAGCACGCTCTCGACCCCGAGTACGCCAAGGCTCTCGGAGTCGACATCGACCAGCTTCTGGTCTCCCAACCGGACACCGGTGAGCAGGCGCTCGAGATTGCGGACATGCTGGTGCGCTCAGGATCCGTAGACCTCGTCGTTATCGACTCGGTCGCAGCCTTGGTGCCTCGCGCAGAAATCGAAGGTGACATGGGAGACAGTCACGTCGGTCTCCAAGCCCGATTGATGTCTCAGGCTCTTCGCAAGCTGACCGGTGGTCTCAACCAGACCGGCACCACGATGATTTTCATCAATCAGCTGCGTGAAAAGATCGGTGTGTTCTTCGGAAGCCCGGAAACAACCTCCGGCGGTAAAGCACTCAAGTTCTACGCCTCGGTTCGTCTGGACATCCGCCGCATCGAGACCCTCAAAGAAGGCACCGATGCGGTCGGAAACCGCACTCGCGTCAAGGTTGTCAAGAACAAGATGGCGCCGCCCTTCAAGCAGGCCGAGTTCGATATTCTCTATGGCACCGGAATCTCTCGCGAGGGAAGCCTCATCGACTTCGGTGTCGAGCACGACATCGTCAAGAAGTCTGGCGCGTGGTACACCTACGAGGGTGACCAGCTGGGTCAGGGCAAGGAAAACGCCCGTAAGTACCTGATCGAGCACGCGGATGTTGCCAACGACATCGAGCGCAAGATTCTTGCTGCTCTGGGAGTGGGAAAAGTCGCAGCAGTACCTCCGCTGGAGGCTGAGGCTCCTACTGACGGGGCCCCCGCAGAGGCCGCCCCGGTGGAGTCTCTGGAAGACAAAATTGCGGAGCGCAAAGCGGCAGGGGCCTAGGTCTTGTCAGCGCTCTGGCCGGAAGGGGAGCGGGATGCTCACATCATCCCGTTTCCCCTTCACCGGGTGAATGACGCTTCCGACGCTCCTGCGGAGATGGAGGCCATCGTGCACGAGCTCGAAGCGGAGGAGTCGGTCGTTGTTACCCCAAAGGTGACCAAGCGTGCCCACAATGTCTCGCTCCACGCGCTGTCGGGGAAGAGCCATTCGGTGGCGGAGATGCGCGAGAAGTTGCGGGCGCGGGAGCTTCCCGAGGAGGCGATTGAGTCTGAGATGGCAGAACTTGAGCGGGTGGGCCTGCTCGATGATGACGCTTTGGCGAGGGATTTAGTCGAGCGGTATGGCTTGCGGGAGCGTCTTGCGAAGCGTGCGGTCGAGCAGAAGCTTCGTGCCCGGAAACTCCCTCAGGGGGTTATCGAACATGCTCTGGCAGAGCTTGAGAGTGATGAAGAAGGCGGACTGGCCGAAGAGGCCGCGAGGGAGCGCCTGCGGAAAATGGGGTCGCTTGCCCCTGCCGTGGCGAAGAGAAGGTTGTATGCCTACCTCCAGCGCAAAGGGTTCTCGTCCGGGGACATCTCAGACGCGATTGCAAAGGTTCTCGGCTAGACCTCTAGATGTGCGAGTGGTTCGGCTCAGGGAGTTGCTGGCTGGTCGCTCGAACAAGCCCCACGACGTTGTCGAAGCTGGAGGTCAAGGGAGACCACTGAAAATTCGTGAAGAAGGCGGACATCCCCGTTGTCGTGTCGAGGGCTATGGCAGCACCCGAAACTCCCGAATGACCCAGCACCATCGGCTTTCCCAGGCGAGGCGGGGCCACCATCACGCCGAGCCCCATTCGTGGCGATGCGCTGCTAGCGGCGGTGGTTGCGCTGAGGCGGGGTATCCAGCTGTCCTGGAAGAGCTCCCCGCGCCAGAACGCCCGGAGGAACGTCAGAGCGTCGTGGGCAGTGGAAACGATGGCACCATCTGCTCCCGAGCTCGCTAAGGCTTGGGGAATCCTGACCACGCTCGATCCGAGGTGAACGGGGGACAGGGTGAAGTACTTCTCATAGTGGTCAGGTCCATAGACATAGGTGTGTGCGAGCCCGAGCGATCCCACTACACGCAACCGAATTAGCTCGTCAAAGGGCATTCCCGTGGTGTCGTGGAGGACCGCGCCGAGAAGCAAGTAGTTGGTGGAGGAATGGTGGGCGCGCGAACCTGTCCCTGGTGTGCTCATGCCGGGGTAGTGCTTGGCAATCTCGAGTGCCTGATCGAGCGACCAACTCCGGTCGTGCTCGAGGAACTGTTGAGCAAGAGATCGCAACTTGTAGCGACCTGGCCGCATGTAGTCGACAATCCCACTCCTGTGGCTCAGCAGGTGTTCGATCGTGATGGAGAAACTGTGGTCGACCCCGCCCACAACACATAATCCCCGCACGATATCCGCAGGAAGAATGTCGCCTAGGGGTGTGTCGAGGGTCAGGGCGCCACGGTCTACCTCTCGCAGCACCATCGCCAGGGTGAACAGCTTCGTCACTCCCGTCAGCGCGAGAGGGAGTGTTGCGTCCCCCGAATCAAAGAGCGTGTGCCCCTCTGAATCGACGACCAATGCCCGCGGCGGAACAGGGTGAGCGCTGTTCTCAAGCCGACCTAGATAACGCTCGGCGCCTGCGTTACTGGTGACCGGGGTGCTCACGATAGACCTCCTGCGTTCCCTCTCGACGAGTGTAGAACGTTGCGCGCTCGCGGGATGGTTGGCATCCAGAGCGCACTCCTACAATGGAACGGTGACTCTGATGGACGAAAGCGCAACCCGGGAGTCAATGGCGCATACCTTTGCGGGTCTGACCAGTGACCATGGGCGCACCTACGAGGTGCGCACCTTCGGGTGCCAAATGAACGTCCACGATTCCGAGCGCATGTCGGGCTCTCTCGAGGCGGCGGGATACCTGAAAGCTGAAGGGGACCAGGTCGCTGACGTTGTCGTGATTAACACCTGCGCGGTTCGAGAGAACGCGGATAACAGGTTGTACGGGACGCTCGGTCACCTTGCCTCCATCAAGCGCGAGCGTCCGGGGATGCAAATCGCGGTGGGCGGGTGTCTCGCCCAAAAAGACAAAACCACCATTGTGGAGCGAGCCCCCTATGTCGATGTGGTGTTTGGAACACACAACATGGGGTCTCTCCCTGTTCTGTTAGAGCGCTCACGCCATAACGGTGAGGCGGAGGTGGAGATTCTCGAAGCCCTAGAGACCTTCCCGTCCACGCTTCCCACCAAGCGGGATTCGAGCTATGCCGGATGGGTCTCGATCTCGGTCGGGTGCAACAACACCTGCACGTTTTGTATCGTCCCGAGCCTCCGCGGAAAAGAGAAGGATCGTCGCCCGGGAGACATACTCGCCGAAATACAGGCTCTGGTGGATGATGGCGTCATTGAGGTCACCCTTCTTGGGCAAAACGTCAACACCTACGGTGTTGAGTTCGGTGACAAGTTGGCGTTTGGGAAACTCCTGCGCGCTGCAGGCACCATCGAAGGCCTCGAGAGGATTCGCTTCACCAGCCCCCACCCTGCCGCCTTCACCGAGGACGTCATCGATGCCATGGCAGAGACCCCTCAGGTCATGCCGCAATTGCACATGCCGCTGCAATCAGGATCGGACCGGATTCTCAAATCCATGCGCCGGAGTTATCGCTCCGAGAAATACCTGGGGATTTTGGACCGTGTGCGAGAGAAGATTCCTCATGCCGCGATCACGACCGACATCATTGTGGGGTTCCCGGGTGAGACCGAAGAGGACTTTGAGGACACATTGAGCGTTGTTCGGGCCTCCCGCTTTATGCAGGCCTTCACGTTCCAGTATTCGATTCGGCCAGGAACTCCCGCGGCTGACATGGACGACCAGATTCCCAAAGAGGTTGTGCAAGAGCGCTATGAGCGTCTTGTCGCGCTGCAAGATCAGATTTCGTGGGACGAAAACCAGAAACAGGTGGGCACCCTGGTCAATGTTCTGGTGGCAACCCACGAGGGGCGCAAAGATGACGCAACGAAGCGCCTATCAGGCCGTTCGGAGGACGGTCGACTGGTGCACTTCTCAATTCCTCCAGCCAGCGTGCCCCCTCGACCCGGAGATGTCGTCACTGTCAGGGTGACCGAGGCGAAGCCCTTCTTTCTGTTAGCAGACGAGCACCCCGGTGGCACCTTGGCGCTGCGGCGAACCCGCGCCGGTGACGCCTGGGATCGCTGGCAGGCCGAAAGCTGCGGAGCTCCCACCCCGGAAACCTCGAAGGGTGCTGTGAACTTGGGGATGCCGGCACTCAAGGTTCCAGGCCGCCGAGCCTGATGACGGCGCACGCTCAGGCGCAGCCTGCGCAGCTTCCTCCCGTTGTTGCCCTTGTTGGCGCTACCGGGACCGGGAAGAGTGACCTTGCCATCGCTGTTGCCGAGGGCTTGGCTGAGAAGAGTGTGACAGCGGAGATCGTCAACGCTGATGCCATGCAGCTCTATCGCGGAATGGACGTTGGGACGGCAAAACTTCCAGAAGATGAGCGTCAGGGAATTCCTCACCACCTCCTCGATGTGTGGGAAGTCACCAGAGAGGCCAGTGTTGCTGATTACCAAGCACTCGCCCGAGCTGCGATACGAGAGGTCCAATCTCGAGGCAATGTGCCGCTTCTTGTAGGTGGTTCTGGTCTCTATGTCTCGTCGGTGCTGTACGAGTTTGAGTTTCCTGGAACCGACCCGTCAGTCCGGGCGAAGTTGGAGGCACGGGCAGAGTCTGAGGGTATTCCTGTGTTGCTGAAGGAACTTGCGGCGAAAGATCCACTGGCCGCGGCGGCGATCGATCCTCAGAACACGAGGCGAGTTATCCGAGCTCTCGAGGTCATCGAGATCACAGGTAAGCCCTTTGGTGCAGGGCTAGATGCGGAGCACCGCCCCTGGCAGGACCGCACGCTCGTGTTCGGACTCCATCGAGAGCGAGACGAGCTCGTCCCTGCACTAGACAAGCGCGTTCGCTCCATGTGGGATCGAGGTTTTGTGGATGAAGTTCGGTCTCTCATCCCGCAGGGAATTGAGAGTGGCGTTACCGCCTCGAGAGCGATCGGATACCAGCAAATTCTTGAGTATCTCGCCGGGGAGATGAGTGAAGAGGATGCGATTGAGAACACTCAGTCGTTGACCAGGCGCTATGCCAGGCGCCAGGTGTCCTGGTTTCGGCGGGATCAGCGGACCCAGTGGCTGACCAGCGGAGACACCGCTGCACCTGACCTGGTGGGAAATGCCATTCTAGGAGCGCTTAGCTGACGCTCTAGGCTTGGAGCATGTCTCAGGCGCCCCTCGTTGTTACCAAAGGTCATGGAACCGGCAATGACTTCGTGCTCTTTCGTGACCCTGAGAACGAGCGAGAATTGCGCACTGAGGACTACCGATGGCTGGCGGATCGCCACGTCGGGGTCGGGGGCGATGGGGTTATCAGGGCTGCGTCTACCGCGTCCTCACCCGAAGTCGCTTCCTTACTGGAGCAAGAGCCCAATGCTCAGTGGTTTATGGACTATCGCAACAACGACGGTTCGCTCGCGGAAATGTGTGGCAACGGTATTCGAGTGTTTGCGGAATACCTCCTCCACGAAGGTTTGGTCACTCTGGAGCCAGGGTCCACTCTCCCCATAGCCACGAGAGCGGGCATCGTCGATGTCACCCGTAGTGCGTCAGGGCTCTACCAAGCCGACATGGGGCGCTGGAGCTTTATCGGAGTGGACCCCCTGGTCATGGCCCAAGGAGTCGACGTCGCGAGGCCGTCTGTGGCGATCACTGTTCCGAACCCTCACGTCGTGGTCGCACTGGCCTCAGACGATGAGTTGAAAAACCTGGACCTGACATCCCGGCCCCGTTTAGACCCGGAGCCAGACGCTGGCGCCAACATCGAGTTTGTTGTGCCAGGTGATCCTTTGGTGGTGGATGGAGTTGGAGTCATCTCTATGAGGGTTTTCGAGCGCGGTGTGGGGGAGACCCGGTCCTGCGGGACAGGGGCCATCGCCGCCGCATTGGCTACAAGGCATTGGGCTGGCGAGGGTGCCCCGAACCAGTGGCGAGTGAGTGTTCCTGGGGGGTCACTTGCGGTGAGGATGTTCGCCACAGAAGAGGGTGAGCACGTGAGTCTTTCGGGTCCCGCAGAGCTGGTCTTTACGACGACCGTCGTGCTACCCGAATAACTCGGAAACCTCGAGACGTTTCGAACCGAGACGCCTCAAAATCTCCCACTGCGCCACTGGCGATCCATTCTTGGAGTGAATCAGCACCTAGCTTCTTGGCCACCACCAGCCACGCTTCGCCTTTGGGCGTCAGCCGGGGGAGCCACTGAGCTAACAGAGAATGCAGCTCTTTCTTGCCCACTCGAATAGGAGGGTTCGACCAGATGACGTCAAAGAGGAGATCGCTCGGAACATTCTCGGGTGTGGCAAATCTGATTGAGCTGAGGTGAGCATTGTCTGCATTGTCTGAGGCGACCTGCAGGGCTCGGTCATTAACGTCCACTCCCCACACGCTCGCGTCCGGGGACTCGAGAGCGAGAGCAAGGGTAAGGGGACCCCAGCCGCACCCAAGATCAAGAAAAGTTCCGGTCTCCGGGAGATGGGGAGCGTATTTGAGTAGCACGGCGGTGCCGGTATCCAGATGACCGGGGCTAAAGGTGCCACTGGCGCTCTCCATCGTGACGGTGTGACCACGGAGAGTCAGGGTGAGTGGGGTTTTCCTCAGGGGAGCCTGGGGGTCTTCGGAAAAGTAGTGCTCGGTGCTCACCCCCTAACCGTAGCCTTTTGCATAGGAATGCTGGCTAGGCTGAAGAGGTTCGCTTACTAGGAGGACTTTCATGAGCTTTGGAACCGCAATTGCCGCAGGTTTTCGTCACTATTCGAACTTCACGGGACGCGCGTCTCGTAGCGAGTTTTGGTGGTTCCAGCTCTTCCTCGTCCTCGGGAGCATTGGAACCAGTGCAATCTGGGAAGGCCTGAACGCCCTGTGGTTTGTGGCGACAATCATTCCTTACCTCGCCATTGGCGTCCGCAGGCTTCGCGACGCAGGTTTCAACTGGGCCTTACTCCTTCTCGGCCTTGTTCCCGTGCTCGGAACCATCACCGTCATTGTTCTGTGGGTGCAGCCCTCCAAGGTCGACGCGAGCTCCTGACGTCACCATTGGGTGAGAGCGTTCTGTTGTAGCGTACATTTCTCCCTTTCCCGTAGTACGGTGGATGCGGAAAGGGAGTGAATGGCTGTCGAGACTGCTGAGAATGAGTGGGCGACCGTAGGGGAGCGCATCAGGCTTGCCCGTGAGTCCTCGGGAATCAGTGTTCGTGAGTTGGCTCGGCGCATTGACGTTTCCGCGAGTCATGTGTCCCAGGTAGAGCGTGGGCTGGCGTCGTTTAGCGTGCGAGCTCTCTACAGCGTGGTCAATATTTTGGGCATCTCGATGGACTCGCTATTTGAAGAGGCGACGGTGCCTATTGCCACCCCCACCCTCGAGGACGAGGTCATCGCCACGTCGCAGGATGGACCCTTGGACGAGGCCGGAATCGTCTTGCGACGAGGTTCGAGACCTGCCATGCAGCTCCAATCTGGTCCCCGGTGGGAGCGACTTACTGCGAAGCCTGAAGTTGGAGCGGAGTTTATTGAGGTCATCTACAAGCCCGCGCCAGGGGCGGCTCCCCCTGAGGACTTCATTCGCCACCCTGGTCGCGAGTACGGAATCATCACCAAGGGAACGCTGAGTGTTCAGGTGGGATTTGGTCGCGCCGAGATGTCAGCGGGAGATTCCGTTGCCTTTGATTCCAGCATTCCGCACCGTTTTTGGAACGAGACGGCCGACGAAGTGATTGCTGTGTGGTTTGTGTTGGATGCTGCTGCCAGCGATCAGGAAGCAGAATTTCCGACCGCCGACTCTGCGTCACACCATCACGTCACGGGGTAGCGTTCTCCCTTAGGTAACGTTTTTGTTATAAATGGGTGTCAAGTAGACAGAGTGTTTTCTCTGTGTTTACACTAACGTCATAGGTGTATGCCTCAGATAGACACCCCCATGGCGAAGGAGCCAGAACTATGACCCCACAGGCGAGTCAGAGCGGTGATGTGGTGATTGAGGCGCGCGGGATTGTCAAACGTTTTGGTGGTGCGGTCGCCGTCAATAACGTCTCTCTTTCGGTCCGTGAGGGCGAGATTCACGCTGTTGTTGGCGAGAACGGTGCAGGCAAGTCCACTCTGATGCGCGTTCTGGCCGGGATTATTGAGCAGGACAGCGGAGAAGTTGTTGTAGCGGGGAAGCCGTTGGAATCTGGTGCAAAGAACTCGATTGCAGCGGGTATCGCGCTCGTGCACCAAGAGTTGAGCCTCGTGCCTGAGATGACGGTTGCAGAGAACATTCTGCTGGGATACGCCCCCACTCGTTTCGGTTTCACCAAATCGAAAGAGCTCGAAGCAATTGCGGCGGAGGCCCTGGAGGAAATCGGTGTCTCGGTCGATCTCAACGAGAGGATTTCACGCCTCTCTGTGGCGTTGCGCCAATTCGTCGAAATTGCCCGTGCCATTGCCCGCAAACCCAAAGTCTTGATTCTTGATGAGCCGACAGCGACTCTTACCCCCGCGGAGACTGACTATCTGCTAACTATGTTGCAGAGACTCGCCGCTCGGGGAATGTCCATTATTTATATCTCCCACCGGATCCCCGAGGTCATCAGGATTTGTGACAACGTCACTATTCTTCGAGACGGCCAGAAAGTCATGGAATCTGCGGTAGCCGACACCTCTCCCGAGGGGATTGTCGATCAGATGGTTGGCCGCGAGCTGAAGCTTGATTTGCAGTCGCGTCGCGACGCGAAGCCCGGTGATGTGGTGCTGAGAGCCGAAGGAATTCGCGCCCCCGGTGTCAACGGCGTCGACCTGGAGGTTCGGGCTGGAGAAATTGTGGGCCTCGGCGGCCTCGTCGGTGCGGGACGGACGGAGCTTGTCCGGGCCATCATCGGTGCAGACAACCGCACTGCAGGCCGAGTGACGAAGTTCAAAGATGGCCGAGCCCGCACACTCGCGGGATACCAGTCCGCGATTCGCAACGGGGTTGCCTACGTTCCGGAGGAGCGTCGAACTGACGGTTTGGCTCTTGCGATGTCCGTGTCGGACAACATCACCTTGACCAACCGGGATGAGTTGTCGTCATTTGGAATTCAGCTCCGAGGCAAGATTGCGCGATTCTCTCAAGATTTGGCGGAGAAGGTGGGGTTGCGTCCGCCGGAGATTCGCCGTGAAGCAGGCCAGTACAGCGGTGGAAACCAGCAGAAAATTGTGATCGCCAAGTGGTTGGGTCGCAGGCCCGACTTCATCGTGTTGGACGAACCCACCCGTGGTGTCGATGTCGGGGCCAAAGCCGAAATCCACAAGCTTGTCAAGGCTCTTGCTGACGAGGGAACCGCTGTCCTCGTGGTGAGTTCAGACCTGCCTGAGTTGCTCGAGCTGGCCGACACAATCCATGTCATTCGTGACGGAAAAATCGCTGGCACGCTGCAGGGCGATGAGGCCAATGAAAAGACCGTCATGTCCTTGGCTGCCGGAGAGAAAATGGTGGACGCATAATGGCCAAAGAAACACTCACCGAAGTTATCGCCGTCGCTGAGACTGAATCGGCGATCACCAAGTCCAAGACATCGCCCTTGGAATGGGTTGCGGAGAATGGGATCTTTGTTTTCACCGCTCTGTTGATCCTCGCCTCGGTTGTCTTTGTTGACGGGTTTGCGTCGCTAGTCAACATCACCGATGTGTTCCACCGTGCCGCACCGATTGGAATCGTGGCGGTCGGCATGACGTTCGTCGTGATTAGCGGAAACTACCTTGACCTCTCCGTCGTAGCGCAGGTTGCGACGTCCGCCGTGATCTTGATTGCGGTCAGCAACGAATACGGGCTCCCACTGGCGATGCTGGCAGCGCTACTTGCCGCGGCTGTGTTTGGGATTGTCAACGGGGTGGCTGTTGGTTATTTCAAAGCGAACGCCGTGATCGTGACGCTGTCGACCACGTATATCGGGCTGGGCTTACTCCGATATTTCTCCGGGGGAAGCATTTTCTTTGGCCCTCCGGATGGTCTTATTCGAGAGTTTGGCCTGGGAAAACTGGGCCCTGTGCCCTATTCGGCCCTCGTGTTGCTCATTATGACCATTATCTTGGGCTTCGTCCTCAATCGCACCAACTTTGGATTTCTTGTTCGCTCGTTCGGTGTGAACGAGCGTGCCACGCGCCTGTCCGGCACGAACACCGCGGCGGTCGTTATCGGGGCCTTCCTTGTCACCGCTGTCGCAGCGATGGTGGCGGGCTGGGTTCTCGCCGCCTTCTCCAACACGGCGGTCTCTGCGATGTCCCAGGGGTATGACTTCCGAGCACTCGCCGCCATCATCGTCGGCGGCACGAGCGTGTTTGGTGGCAAGGGCAGCGTTTTGCGCACCCTGGTGGGAGTGATTTTCGTCAGTGTTCTTACCAATGTGCTGGTGCTCTCCGGAATTAGCTTCGGGTATCAGCAAATGGCGCTGGGAGCCCTGATTGTGACCGCCGTCACGGTGGATGCGCTGTCTCGAAAGGTGGCAAAGCGATGAGTCAGACCATGCAAATTGGGGAGCGCGAAACGTCACTCTGGGGACGTCTGCGCCTGACTATCGCCCGCCGCACCGAAGGGCGCGGAGTTGTGCTTCTCGCCGCGGTGTTGATCGTGGTGGCATTTACTGAGCCTCTTGTCTTCACCTCCTACCAGGTGAGTCTCGGACGTATCGCCTTGATTGGACTCGTTGCTTTGGGCCTCACCGCGGTCATCCTGATGGGTGAGCTCGACTTGAGTGTTGCAAGCACGCTGGCGGTGTCCGGCGTTGTCGTGGCACTCATTCCGGACATCCGCCTGGGCATCATCGCGGCCCTCGTGGTCGGTGTGCTCATTGGAGTCGTCAACGCGTTCTTCGTGGCCATTGTGGGGATCAACTCGTTCATTGCTACCTTGGGCATGCTCTTCGCTCTTCGAGGCCTGGCCTTCGTTCTGTCGGATGAGGCGCCGGTGAAAATTACTGACGTCGAGGCGGGTATCGCCTTTGGCCAGCCTCTCATCGGACCCATCACACCTCGCGTGCTGATTTTTATCCTGGCCTTCATCGCCATTCAGGTGTTTGTCTCCCGCGTGAAAGCGGGACGTGAGTTCTTCGCGGTCGGAGGGAACCGCCAAGCAGCGTATGACGCCGGTATCCCCGTCAAGCGGCGCATCTTTACGGGTTTCATGATTTCCGGGTTCGTGGCTGCTCTCGCTGGCGTTATTAACACCCTGGAGAGGACTGCCGCGGACCCGACAGCGGGGGCAACTGTCCTTCTAGCCAGTTTCGCCGCCGCCATCATCGGAGGTAACTACCTCAAGGGTGGACGTGGGTCGATTGTGGGAACACTGATTGGCGCCACGGCGCTCGGTGTTTTGCAGGTGGCTCTGACGCTCTCGGGCGTCCAGGTTCCCATCCAGCAGATTTTTATCGGTGGAATTCTGCTTCTGGCAGTGACCACTGACCCCGCCAATCTTCGAGCGGTCCTGGGAAGTGTGAGATCACTTCGCTTGGGCCGCTCGAAACTCCAGACTCCAGGGTCTGGAAGTTAGTCACCACCCGGTGACTGTCCATGAAAACAAACGGAAAGAGGCACTAATTATGCGAAAGTCTCGCATTGGGCTCGCTACTGCAGGTTTGCTTGCAGTTGCTGGTCTGACTCTTGCAGGATGTGCTACTGCCGACGAACCAGCAGCTACAGACTCTGGTTCGACCGACAGCAGCGACAGCGCTACGACTGGTGGGGAGACCTACGAGGTCTACGCGCTTCTCCCACAAGGTAACGACCAACCTTATGGAACCACATACCTGCCCCCAATGGAAGCGAAAGCAGCCGAACTGGGCATCAACCTGACCATCACCAACTCCGAGTACGACGGTGACAAGCAGGCTTCTGAGTGTGAAGTTGCCGTGGCTGCACAGCCCGACGGCATCATCCTGTGGCCAGCACTTGCTGACACCATTCGTCCCTGCCTCGAGGCCGCTAACGCTGCCGGTATCCCCGTGTGGATCACCAACGCTGACGTGAACCCCGAGGACGCTCCTCTGACATACGGTTACTCCGGTACCGACAGCTACGGTCAGGGTGCAGCATCTGCAGAGATGATGTGTGAGCTCGTTGACGGTGCTGAGGTTGGCATCATTCAGATCAACGGTCTGACCGGTAACTCTGTTGCCACCCTCCGTGGAAACGGATTCAAGGAGACCATTGCGGCTAACTGCCCCAACGTCACCATCCTCGCCGAGCAGCCAGGTAACTGGAACAAGGACGAGTCACAGATTGCAGCATCCGAGATGCTGACCGCTGTGGGCGTGGAGAACGTTCAGGGTATGTACGCTGCTGACGACTCTATGATCGCCGGTGGTATCGATGCATTGAAGGCTCGTGGGCTCGACCCCAAGGACTTCTTCATCACCTCGATTGGTAACACTTTCCTCGGTAACCCACTGGTTATTTCCGGTGAGCTCGATGGAACCGTGTTCCAGTCCTCCTCATGGGATGGCGAGAACGCTGTTGTTGGTATCTACCGGGCAATGACCGGTGACACCAGCCTTGGTCGCGACGACGACGGTTCGGTTCTCTACATGCCTAACCCCAAGGTGACGATCGACAACGCTACTGACCCCTCAGTAGCACCTGAGTGGTAAACCGCTAGCGGATTATCACCTGCTGTGCGCTTGGGGAGGGCTTATGCCCTCCCCAAGACGCCAGTGCGGACTAGGACACCACTTAACACTCCACTGATGTTGTTGCTGTTGCGGCTGTGGCCCCAGCAACCCTGGGAAAGAAAGACTCATGACCTCCGAATTCACTCCAGCCCCCCTCATCCCGGCTTTGGATTTTGCTCACCGTCAGATCCCCGCTCACGGCACTATGGGCGTCGACTACGAGCAGAGGGTTGATTTCCACAGGCTGCGCGATTACCGGTTGAGCCGGGCGATGAAGGCTCTGGAAGCCAGTGAGTGTGGAGCTTTCTTGCTCTTCGACTTTTATAACATCCGCTACACCACCCAAACCTGGATTGGTGGAGCGCTCGGTGACAAGATGTCTCGCTACGCGCTCCTCATGCCAGATGGCAGGCCTCACATGTGGGACTTTGGTTCCGCGGCCAAACACCACAGACTTTTCTCTCCCTGGATTCACGAGGGGCACTCTCACGCCGGCATGCTCGGACTGAGGGGAGCTATTCACCCCGAGGTTGGCCTCATGAAAGAGGCCGTGACCATAATCAAGGGAATGTTGACTGATGCAGGTGTTGTCAATGACCCCATCGGTGTCGACATTGTCGAGCCAGCGTTCCTGTTTGAAATGCAGGCCCAGGGGCTGAAGGTTGTCGATATTCAGCAGCACATGCTCGATGCGCGCTCCATCAAGTCAGTCGACGAGATCATGCTGCTGTCGCAGGCGGCGGCCATGGTCGACGGCGTCTATCAAGACATCGTTGATGTTCTGAAGCCCGGGATCCGTGAGAACGAGATTGTTGCTCTCGCAGCCAAGCGTCTTTACGAGATGGGCTCTGACCAGGTTGAGGCCATCAACGCGGTGTCAGGGGAGCGGTGTAACCCTCACCCTCACAACTTCTCGGACAAGATCATCCGTCCAGGGGACCAAGCGTTCTTTGACATCATCCACTCGTTCAACGGGTACCGCACCTGCTACTACCGGACCTTCTCGGTAGGTAGCTCTACTCCTGCCCAGCACGATGCCTACACGAAGGCTCGCGAGTGGATGGATGCAGCTATCGCCAAGGTCGGTCCCGGTGTGGGTACGGACGAGGTCGCGGCACTGTGGCCGAAGGCCACCGAGTTTGGTTTCCCCAACGAAATGGAGGCCTTTGGTCTGCAGTTCGGTCACGGCTTGGGATTGGGTCTCCACGAGCGACCCATCATCTCTCGTCTCAATTCGATGTCACACCCTGTCGAGATCAAGGCAGGAATGGTGTTTGCGTTGGAGACCTATTGCCCTGCTCCGGATGGCATATCTGCTGCCCGAATCGAGGAGGAAGTCGTTATCACAGAAACGGGAGCACAGGTCCTTACCCGATTCCCAGCGCAGGAGCTTTTTGTCGCAAACCCCTACTAGGGGCTCAATGACGGGACTCGCTTAGGCTTGCCCTGCTGCGACCAGGAGTGCCTTGTTCTCCCATGACGGGGTGAGCTCACGAGATTCGATGCGCTTGGCGATGTCGAGAATGGCCTGGTTGACCGGTGTTGGCATGCCGATGTCGAGGCCCTTCTTGACGACATAACCGCTGAAAGCGTCGAGCTCTGCTCGACGGCCCTTGTCCCAATCCTGCAGAACCGCGACCCGCGTCGTGGGCTGAGAGAACCTGGCCAGTACCGCGTCGAGCAAATCCAGGGCGTACTGATCGGAATCGGGCACGTCCGAGGCTGCGATACCCAGTGAGGGCATGAATGTCACATCGAGAGCCTGAGCAACGGCATACGCCTCACGAGAGGCCTGATCCATGGCAGCGCGAACCTCCGGATCCCTAGCGGCTTCCATCAGTGGGGCACCCAAGATGCCGGAGGGTAACATCTCTGGAATGTTCGCAAGAAGCTTCATCCATTTCGCGGAGCGGATGTCCTGAGTAATTTCGACCTGGGCGGCATGGGACAGTAGCTCGTGCACCTGTTCCACTCGCTTCGTGATCGCACCTTCCACCGAACCGACAGCGAGCCAGGTTCCCTCCCTGGTGACCTCGCGATTAACGAGCCCAGGCTCTGGCATGTTCGCCGCAATTCCCACGACACAACCCACGGTGCGCTCGGGTCCCAAAATTTCTGAAACCTCGTCGATTGTCATACCGTTTTGGGTCCCCACAAAGACGGAGTCCCCAGCCATCAGTGGCTTCATCAGCTCAGCGACCCAACGGGTGTCGTAGGACTTCACCCCGCTGAAGACGATGTCAAAGGGTTCATACAGCTCAGCAACCGCAGAGACGTGGAGGGGGTGAAAGCGAGTGTGTTCGGAACCACTGGGCATATTCACGGTTAGCCCAGACGAGCGAATTGCCTCAACATGGGAGGCCCACGGGTCGATGACGGTGACGTCAACGCCAGCGTTGATGAGGTCTGCACTGAGGGACGCCCCCACAGCACCTGCTCCACAGAAGGCAACTCTCATGGTGTTCGTCCTAACTCTTGTTCTGGTTGAGGGTGATCTCAGCCACTGCTGACCAGTCTTTGTCCGCAAGCTCAGGGTCAGCCAGTGCAGTCTCGAACAGTTCGCGCAGGAGAGAACTCGTGGGAAGTGAGATGCCGGCCTCTTCTGCTGTTGCTTCGGCGAGACCCAAATCCTTGAGGCCTAGCTCCAACGAGAATGCGGCCGGGGTGTAGTTCCGCTCGGCGATCAGGTTGCCATACCCCGTAAACACGACCCCACCAAAGAGGGTTGAGGTCAAGACCTCAACAAAGTCGGAAGGCTTCACGCCGGCTGATGTGGCTATCGCAATGGATTCCGCGAGAGATTGAAGGGCATGGATGATGCTGTAGTTCACGGCAATCTTGACGACGTTGGCAGTGTGGGGGAGCTCACCCAAGGGCCACGTTTTGGTTCCCATCGCATCAAACAGTGGTTGCAGCAGAACAATGTCGTCGGTCAAACCGGCGGCCAAGATGTTGAGACCGCCCGAGGCAGCGACGTTGGGTCTGCCAAGAACCGGTGAGGCCACGTAGCCGTGTCCTGCCTGTTCGAACCGCGCGCTGAGCAGCCTTGCCATGTCGGGGCTGACCGAGGCCATGTTGGCGTGGACGATTCTGTGTGAGGGCAGATTGTCCTCACACAGAACGGCATCCACAGCGACATCGTTGGCAAGCATGGAGACCGAGAGATCGACAGCCAGCGCCTCAGCCGGTGTCTCCACTGCGGTCGCGCCGAGCGAAGCGAGCTCGTCCCTCGGGCCGGCGGAGCGGTTCCAGACAACGACATCGTGTCCGGCGTCGATTAAGCGTTGAGCCATCGCTTGGCCCATCGAGCCCAGCCCCAGGAAGCCGACCCGCGCCATCGTTATGCCTTCCAGACCGTCTTAAAGTTACAGAACTCGCGGATTCCAGGGGCTCCGAGTTCGCGACCAAAACCAGAGTCTTTCACGCCGCCAAAGGGAAGCTCGGGGTAAGAGATGGTCATGCCATTGACAAACACAGCCCCTGCTTCGATGTATTTGATGAAGAACTCGGTATCGCTGTCGTCCTCGGTCCAGAGTGCTGAGGACAAGCCAAAGGTTGTCTGGTTGGCGATTTCTGCTGCTTCTTCACGAGAGGAGACTTTGTAGACGCTTGCGACGGGTCCGAATGCTTCCTCCATGACCAATCGCATACCGGGCTTCAGATCGTCGACGATGGTGGGCAGGTAGAACCAGCCGGGCATATCGGGAGCTTCGCCTCCAGTGAGGATCCGCGCGCCTTTGTCGCGTGCGTCGTCCACCAGGTCCGCAATTTCCTGGCGTCCACGCTCGGTCGCCAAAGGGCCAACCTGTGTGGCGGGGTCTAGCGGATCGCCGACTACGAGCGCGGACATCTTGGCCACAAACATCTCGACGAATGCGTCGTAAATGTCCGCGTGCACCACGAAGCGCTTTCCCGCGATACAGGACTGTCCGTTGTTGCTGATGCGCGCATTGACCGCGACGGTCGTCGCCTTATCGAGATCAGCAGACGGCATGACAATGAATGCGTCCGATCCGCCAAGCTCCATCACGGCAGGTTTGATGTGCGCACCGGCCTGAGCGGCCACAGCGCGCCCGGCCGGCTCAGAGCCCGTCAAAGTGACAGCTTTGATGCGGCGATCTTTGAGCAATCCGGCGATCGGGCCAGCACCGCTCAGAATTGTGGTGAAGGAACCATCGGGGAAGCCCGCTCGGGTGAAAACGCTATCGAGGTACAGGGCCGAGTGCGGGACGTTCGAGGCGTGCTTCAGGAGGCCCGTGTTGCCAGCCATCAAAGCCGGAGCAGCAAAACGGATGACCTGCCACAGTGGGTAGTTCCATGGCATGACCGCGAGAACCACTCCCAGTGGTTGGTAGTGCAGATACGCGGAGGACGCGTTGACGGCGCTTGGGTCTTCCAGCGGCTCATCAGCGAGAAACTTCTCGGCGTTGTTGGCGTAGAAGCGCATGTTCTTTGCGCACTTGAGGACCTCAGCCTCGGCCTGAGCGATCGGCTTGCCCATCTCAATGACGAGCATCCGCGCCAGGTCCGAAACCTCAGACTCCATGATGTCTGCGGCCTTCTTCATCCACACGGCTCGCTCGGCATAACTGGTTTCTCTCAGAGCCTCAAAAGCGCTCTGAGTTTTCTGGACCCTCGCCTCAACCTCGTCGGCCGTGTGTTCAGCAAAAGTTTCAATAGTCTCGCCGGTGGCGGGGTTAACAACTGCGATGGTCATCGTGTATCTCTCTATTCCTGGTCGGGGTCGGTATCGGGGAAAATTTCGGGGTGTCGCTCCAGGTTCACTCGAGTGCGACGGATGTGGATGGCCACGATCTGTTCAGCGAGCTTCATATCTCCATCCCGCAGAGCGCTCACCAGCATGTGGTGGTCGTCGTGGAAGATCCGCATGTGTTCCTTATCGACCAGTCCTGTGTAGGCGCGTCGGTATGGCTGTGTGGTGTTCCAGAGCCTTGTGACGAGGTCCCGCAGGACATACGTTCCTTCGGCTCGATAGGTGGCGAAGTGAAACTGTCGATCGAGTTCGAGAAATTCTTCGATGTCGTCTGACGCCTCCATCCTCTGAGCTAAGCCATCAAGAGTGTGGACGACCTCGTCGGTGAGATGCTCCGCCGAGTGTCGCAGCAACAGAGGCTCGAGGCGCTCTCTCGTCTGGTACACCTCCGAGCACTGGGCCATGGTCAAGCTCTGTACCCACGCTCCGGTGTTGGCGACGAGTCGTACTAAGCCCTCTGACTCGAGCTGACGGAGCGCTTCTCGCACTGGAATCCTTGAGCCACCGTATCGCTCGGCAAGTTCCTCCTGCACGATCCGCTCTCCGGGTTGGTGCTCTCCTGAGAGAATGGCGCGTCGCACAGCTTCAGCGATACGTGCGCTCGCGGAGCCATCGCGGGTAGTGGGAGTGACCTCAGCCATGCGCTAGTCAGCCGGCCTAGTTGGGTTCCACATCACGACATCGCTTTCAGCTTCATACGCCTTGCCTTGGGGGTAGCTGACCAATTCACACTGCATTCCCCACGGCGTTAGGAAGTAAATCCAGCGCTGCCCCGCAGCGCCCTGCTTGCTCATAACAATATCGCCCAAGACCTCGATACCCTCTGACCTGAGGTAGTCGATGGCGAGGTCAAGATCGTCGACGTAGAACGCGAGATGGTGTCCGCCTAGGTCGGAGTTTCGCGGCTGAGGTGCTGGTGGTTCGGGAGTTATCCACTCGAAGATCTCGAAGTTTGTCCCATGTCCGCAACGGAAGTGGCGGTTCTCCTTGATGACCGACCGGGGGTGAACATTGAGTTGTTCTTCCATCCAGTCGTCCTCGCGCTGAAAGGGACCGAGCGCATAAACGCGTTGGCAGCCAATGATGTCCACAAAGAAGCGCTCGGCTTGGTCGAGGTCTGGCACCGTGAAGCCGATGTGATCGGTTCCCCGCATTCCCGGTAAGGGCATGTCCCAACTCCTCTGTGGTGAACTGATTGCATCCAGTATGGTGCTTTTCTCGACATATTTCCACCTATTTTTCGGCAAATGAGGTGACATTGGATACTATCTGGTGTACCGTGGCAACAATCCCAATGACGGGAGATGCGCGATGGCACCACGCGCACGACACGGAAGAAGGCCACTGTGGCGAAAGAAAAAAAACTCCTCCCGCTGGAGCAGTGGGTTGAAGTCAGCTCCGAAAAATCTGACTGGGATAGCGCTGACCCTTCCCTTCTGCACACCATGCTGGTGCAGCTCCACCTCATTCGTGCTTTCGAAGAAACAGTTCTCGAACTCGCCGGTGAGGGACTCGTCCATGGGCCCGCTCACTCGTCCGTAGGACAAGAGGGTGGAGCAGTGGGCTCCATAGTGGGTCTTCGAGCCACAGACTCCATCAACGGTTCACACCGTGGGCACCACCAGTTCCTGGCCAAAGCGCTGGGCTATGTTGCCCCGCACGGTTTCGATGCATCCAACCCTGTAACTCCTGAAATTCAGGGAGTACTGCAGAAGACGCTGGCAGAGATCCTGGGGCTTGCCCAGGGATTCTGCAAAGGCCGCGGCGGTTCCATGCATTTGCAGTGGCACGAGGCTGGATGCCTTGGCACCAATGCGATTGTGGGTGGTGGCGTTCCTCTGGCCGCCGGTAACGCGTGGGCGCAGAAGCATTCCCACACTGACGATCTGACGGTCACGTACTTTGGCGATGGCGCCGTCAACATTGGCTCGGTGCTGGAGAGCATGAACCTCACCGCGGCATGGGACATACCGCTGGTGTTCTTCATCGAAAACAACCTGTACGCGGTCTCCACCACGGTGGAGGAAGCAACTGCGGAACCCCGCCTCTCGGGTCGTGGGGTGGGCTTCGGTGTCCCCTCGCTGCGCGTTGATGGCATGGACCCCTTAGCTGTTCACCTCGCGATGCAGAAAGCCGCCGATATTGCGCGATCTGGGAAGGGTCCCGTCGTGGTGGAGGCTGAGGTTTATCGCTTCTTCCACCAAAACGGCGCTTTCCCAGGGTCGGCTTTTGGCTATCGCAGCAAAGAAGAGGAAGCAGCGTGGCGTGAGCGTGATCCGCTCACGCGGATGGCGACCGAGATGATCTCTCGAGACCTCATCACCCAAGACCAGGTCGATAGTGTGCGTCTTCGGGCCCAAACCGCGATGTCGAGTGCTGCAGCCGAGTTGGTGGAGCAGGACCCGGACGGAAAAGCCGGGGTGCGACGCATCAAGCCGGACCTGTGGCCAAGCCCCGACTTCGTCAATGTCGGTGTTCGAGGCGATTTGATGGAGCTCTCGGGTGCCAAGACTGTGGAGGCTTCTGAGTATCAGGGCGCTACAGAAAGCGTCCGTTTTGTGGATGCCGTTGCGGCGGTCATGGATCGTCGCATGGAGCTTGACCCGAGGATTGTGCTTCTGGGGGAGGACATTCACCGCTTGAAGGGTGGCACCAACGGTGCCACAAAGGGGCTGGCGGAGAAGTACCCGGGTCGAGTGCTGGGAACCCCGATTAGTGAGAACGCCTTCGTCGGGCTCGGGGGAGGAATGGCCCTCGATGGTCGTTTCCGTCCCGTTGTCGAGTTCATGTACCCCGATTTCCTCTGGGTTGCTGCCGACCAGGTGTTCAACCAGATCGGCAAGGCACGCCACATGTTTGGCGGGGAGTCACCGGTACCACTGGTGCTTCGAACCAAGGTGGCAATGGGTACCGGATACGGGTCCCAACACTTGATGGATCCCGCAGGAATCTTCGCCACAGCTCCCGGCTGGCGAATCATGGCTCCCTCCACTGCCCACGATTACGTCGGCATGATGAATGCCGCGTTGGCGTGTGAAGATCCCGTGCTCGTCATCGAGCACGTGGATCTCTACGGGGACAAGGGTGAGATTCCTTCCGGGGATCTGGATTACCAGATTCCTTTTGGGGCGGCACGAATGGTTCGGGAGGGTTCCGAACTCACTGTGCTCTCTTATTTGTCGATGGTGGAGAAATCACACCAGGCGATTACCCAGACGGGGATGGACGCTGAGCTCATCGATCTGCGTTTCCTTGACCAAGCAAGCGTGGATTGGGCGAGCATTGAGGCCAGTATCACGAAGACGAACGCCGTCATGATTGTGGAGCAAGGCGCCCGAGGCACCTCCTACGGAGGGTGGCTTTCGGATGAAATCCAGCGCCGGTTCTTTGACCACCTGGATCAGCCCGTCCTTCGTGTCAGTGGGGGAGAAGCCTCCCCGAGTATCTCGAAGGTTCTCGAGGCAGCCGCAATCGCCGGCGTCGAGGACATTGTGGCTGGTCTCGAGCAGGTCCGCGTGAATTCAGGGGTGGGTCACTAATGGCAAGCGTTATCCGAATGCCGGAGGTTCTCGCAGGAGCCACGGAAGCTGTCCTCGCCAAATGGATGATTTCCGAGGGTCAAGAAGTGGCCGTGGGGGATGTTCTTGCGGAAATTGAGACCGAGAAAGCCAATGTCGACTATCAGGCGGAAGAGCAGGGGATGCTGGCTCGCGTCCTCATTCAGCCAGGGCAAAGTGTCGAGGTCGGTACACCGATTGCCGTGTTTTCGGCCGCCGGGGAGACCGCAGATGACATTGACGCGGCACTCGCTGCCGCCGGAGGCTCGGTGACCCCCGCGGAGAGCGCACCTGAGGCGGTGTCGGCGCCTGCTCCTGGTGCAGTCGCCCCGGAGGCTCCTGCCGTTGCGGCACCGACGTCGGGACGCATTTATGTCAGCCCGCTAGTCCGAAAGCGCGCGCGCGAGGCAGGTATTGATCTCTCCCTGGTGACGGGGACAGGTCCGGGGGGCCGCATTGTGAAGAAAGATCTTGAAGCTTTCCTTGCCACGGGTGGCGCCACCGAGGCTGTCACGGAGGTTCCGCTGCAGCGGACGTCCACACCTTTCGATGTCACCGGTGAGGCTGGTTACACCGACCGACCTCACACCGGGATGCGCCGTGCTATTGCACGACGTTTGACGGAGTCCAAGACGACAGTGCCCCACTTCTACGTCACAGCAGACTGCCGGGTCGACAAATTGCTGCAGGCGCGAGCGGAGATGAATGAGTCCACCGGAGTCAAGATTTCCGTCAATGACTGGGTTATGAAAGCCGTCGCTATGGCGCTCATTGAAGTACCAGACGCCAACGTCATCTGGACGGACGACGCACTTCGATACTTCGACCGCGCCGATATTGCAGTTGCGGTCTCTGTTGAAGGTGGCTTGCTCACTCCTGTCATTCGAGGGGTTGAGTCGATGAGTTTGACCCAGATCAATGCTGAGGTGAGCCGTCTGGCGGCAAAGGCTCGAGAGGGAAAGATTTCCCAGGCGGAAATCGAGGGCGGAAGCTTCTCGGTGTCCAATCTGGGAATGTATGGCACGGATTCGTTCCAGGCCATTCTCAATCCACCACAGTCAGGAATTCTTGCCGTCGGAGCTGCTCGCGAGGCAGTTCTCGCGAAAGAGGGCGGGCTCATTGCGGGCACAGTGATGACCGTCAATCTGTCAGCGGACCATCGCGCAGTCGACGGCGCGCTGGCGGCTCAGTGGATGAAAGCCTTCCGACACTTCATCGAGAACCCGCTGGCATTGCTGGCTTAGGGCGCACGACTATGAGTATGCGAAATAGTCAAGGTGTCATTCTCAGTGCACTCCGTGCGCACAGCAAGCCTCCAAGTGTAAGCTGACAGTTAACACTTGGTACTTTCGGGTTACCCAACCCACACCATGTAATACCCCACAGTGAAGCTCAACGAGGAGAGAGAAGTTATGGACACTGAACGTCTTGCCGGGAGAAAAGCACTCATTACCGGCGCCGCCCAAGGAATGGGAGCGGCAATTGCGAAGAACTGGGCCCAACAGGGAGCCGCCGTTTGTCTTGCCGACCTGAACGAGGACGGTGTCAAGCAGGTTGCGCAAGAAATTCGCGATGCGGGTGGCCAAGCGACGCATTTCAAAATGGACGTCACGAGCGAGGCGGATGCGGAAGCCGCTGTTGCCTACGTTGTCAAGGAATTTGGCGAGATCAACCTCTTGCTGAACAATGCAGGTGTCAACAAGCCCACCATGTTCCCCGAAACACCCAAAGAGAACTACGACTTCATCATGTCGGTGAACGCGTGGGGCAAGTTCAATGTCATGCGCGCCGTGTCACGTCAGATGATTGCTCAGGGTAAACGTGACTACATGTACAAGATCATCAATGTGGGCTCGATTGCCTCGCGTATGGCCTTTGATGACATCATTCCGTACGCCATGGCAAAGCACGCAGTACTCGCTTTGATTCGTGGAGGAGCAAAGGCTCTTGTTGACCACGGTGTGACTGTTAACGGTTACGGTCCTGGCGTCGTGGCAACTGAAATGTGGCAGCAATTGGACAAGGACCTCGTCGAGATCGGCAAGTTTGAAAAGCCTGGCCAGTCCATGGACAGCCTCGCGGCGAACATGATCGAAATGAAGCGTTACTCCTATCCCGAGGATGTTCTGGGAACAGCAGCTTTTCTTGCCAGCTCGGATAGCGACTACATGACCGGTCAGTTGCTCATGATCGACGGCGGAATGGTGTACCAGTAAACAACCCCTTATCACTGAACTGTGGGCCCGGAGATATCTCCGGGCCCACAGTTCTTTGAGTCTGGGTAAGGGCGCGATGAGGTCTATGTCACCATTTTCACCGCTCCTCCGGGTGTTGACACCCTTCCCCTCTGGATTCTCAAGGAAATGGCGAGGCCCAACCAGGCCAGTGTCGTCAATGTGGTCGCAACGGTCGTTATC
>Ga0255771_1001025_pt1 | contig 30815 bp, 15 predicted proteins | sample 011ome_19_FD_179969 | JGI IMG/M metagenome (GOLD analysis project Ga0255771, IMG submission 179969) | Coastal salt marsh microbial communities from the Groves Creek Marsh, Skidaway Island, Georgia - 011510BT metaG (version 2) | ecosystem: Environmental > Aquatic > Marine > Intertidal zone > Salt...
CGGATTACGGCCACGAATCGAGAGCGAGACACAGCGGGGTGGAACATCGAGACGCTTCGGCGTTGGAGGCGTTGGTGGCGTATTTGTATTTGTTCGACGGCGAGAGATTGATGGAAGTTTTAGGGGCACTGGGTATGACTTTTATGGATGCCGGTGGTTTGCAGGTGTTGAGTGGGAGTGGGAGAGTTGAAGCTGTGGAGAGAGCTTTGGAGAGGTTTGAAGGCGGTGGAGGCCGCGAAGAGGAAAACGAAGAAGAAGTTAAAGAAGAAGAAGACTCGGAGAAAACAATGAGCGCTTTACAATTAGAAAACGAAACTTTAAAGAAAGAAATCGAAGAGTTGAAGCAGAAGGCACTGATAGCTCAGAGAGCCGTTCGATTAAAACGCTAGTAATTTTAAGAGAGAGATAAGAAGAGAACGCCTGCGTGTAATAGTATTGATTTTTATAGGCCTATTTGTATTATGATTGCAACGACAAGATTGTACCAGTACCGTGGTTATACAGTATAAATTTACTCTTTCGGTGGTTGCTCGTCAGCTAAATTCATGATGTTGATTTTCTCAATCGTGCCACCTAAGGCGTCGCCACCATCTCCGCTATCTTCTTTAAATGGACTCTTCTTCGCGTCGCCGGCTTTGGGACTGGTCGCCGCCGCGTACGTACTGATCGCTTGCGCGTTGATCCATTCGTTTTGCTTCTTCACCGTTTCCGGCATGTACCCATCCCCCATCTGATTCGTGACTGTTCCGTCCGTAAAGCCATTGTGCCTCCCTGGCACCACATCTTCGCTCGGCACCAAAAAGTCCGGAATATCCTCATCCTTCAACAATTTCTGCAACGCTTCGTACTGCAACTTTGGATCCGAAAACACCTTCACCTTGTGTTGCGTGTGCACCGCCAAAAACGGTTTCACCGCCGCGTACAAATAATCAAACGCCGTCGGCGCGTTCAAAACGTAAATCGCTTTACTCAACTCCGGATAGTTATGCGACGCGGTTGAATTCACAATCTTAAACACGTACAAACACTTCATCGCGCTCAAACCGACGTCTTTCAAATCCAACAACACCACTTGTTTATCCACCATCTGCGATTTCGTATCTTGATTCACGGCGCAGAAATCCTCCTTAATCTCCTCCTTCGTCTTCCCTTCCACTAATTTCTTCGCATTTTCCGTCGCCTCCGGGATAATCGACCGCATCAAATGCTCCCCTCTTATGATCGTCGAATACACGTGAACCTCGTCCGAAACCTCCAACGCTAAACTCGAATCTCCTTTGCCAATCCTCAACAAATACACCGGATACCCTTGTTTCGTGTAACAGTGAAACGGCGTGTTGGGTAATATTTTCCTCGACAACTCTAACAAATCCCACCGAGGCGCTGCTTTTAATATGTTCTCCACGCCTACCGCGTCGCCGATGCGCACCGAATTTCTAAACTCGATCGCTTTTCGCATCATCAACTCCGCCGCTTCCACGTTGTACCGTCTTGCGACGAGAAATCTTCGGCACGTCGCTTCCACGTCCCCTAAGGGGCACATCTTCGAAGGAACTTCCGTGTTTGTCTTTTTCAAGTTTTCTAAAACCTCTCTCACTCGTTCGTGCCAATCTTGAGGGTGCGGAAACTCGTGGAACAGTTTCGTCGGATCGACTCGTTCCGTGCTTTCGCCCCCCTCGGTCGTGTTCGCATCGTTGGGATTCGTCGTGGAAGAACCCATCGCCCAGGACGCCGCCGAGGACGCCGCGGAGGATAAAGAGCTGAACATGACGTATCTCTCTTAAATCTCTCTTTTTCCCTCTTCTCTTCGTCAGTTAAAGTGTCTCTCTCTTATCTCCCTCTTCCTCTTCTTCTTCTCGTGCGTCTCTCTCTCTCTCCGTTTGACTGCTTTTCTTAGGATAAAAAATGTTCCAAAAGTGGATAGAAAAGTACAGTTTAGGGTTTATATACAAACCCTAAATGGACCAAAAACGCAAAAATTCCTTCTTCGTTGTTTTCGTCGTTCGTTCGTTTCATGCACATCGACACTTCATCTCTCTCTCGTATACTATGCCACCGAAGAAGAAGACCAAGAAAGCGACCGCGACCACTCGGTCCACCGAGGAGGACGACGACGGTGGTGGTGGTGCAGGTGATGTTGCTGCTGCTGCTGCTGTGAAGAAAAAGAAGAGAGCAAAGTCACCGTCGCCTTTCGTGAAAGAAGATGAATCCGAAGGAGAAAACAACAACAACGCGAACGCTTTGAATACTAAAAGGAAATCGACCGCGCGAAGAGGGAAATCGCAAACGCCGAACGATGAGGACGACGACGGCGGAAAAGAAGAAGCGGAGGAGAAGAAAGTTTCGACGACGATTCAGACGAGTCAAATGGGGAAGCGAACAGAAAGGAGACAAAGAAAGGAAGCGAAGAGAAATTTAGTCCTCGAGTCTGGGAACAAAGTCGCTTTGACGCCTCTATTGGGAGGCATTCGGGAGGACGACGGCGCGCGAGGCGGCACGACGACGACGACTGAACCGCTGTGTTATTTATTGCAAATAGACCAGGCGAACATACTTTTAGATTGCGGATGGGACGACAGGTTCGATCAAACCGAGTACGTGAAAGAGTTGGAGAAAATCGCGCCTACGTTGGATTGCGTGTTGATCTCGCACTGCACGCAACGACACGTCGGCGCGGTACCTTTGCTCTTCTCCGAGCGAGTGAAATGTAACCCAAACTGTAAAATTTACGCGTCGATACCGACGCACAAGTTGGGGCAAATGTTGTGTTACGACATTGCGCTCGGGTATTCCGAGTTTCGAGGGGAGTTTGGAGAAGATGTGGGATACAGTCTAGATGACGTGGATTTGGCGTTTAGTAAGTTTGTTCCGGTGAAGTATCAGCAACATTCGAGGGTGAGCGTGAGGAGAGAAAGCGCAGGGGGTGGTGGTGGTGGTGAGAGCGACGCGGGTACTAATAGCAAAAATAGTGGTGGTGCTACCAATAGCGATATTGTCGTCGAAGCTATCAACGCCGGTCACACGTTAGGCGGTTCATGTTGGCGCATATCAAAAGACGCCGAGGATATCGTCTACGCGGTTGATTACAACATGCGGAAAGAACGACATTTAGCCGGGACGAGTTTAGCAGAGACTGTGCATCGACCGTCGGTTTTAATTACAGATTGTCGGAACGTGGATCGAAAAGCGCCCGAGTCGAGGTTGCAAGTGAGAGATTTGCCGTTAGTCGATTGCGTCTTAAAACACGCGCGCATGGAAGGGAACGTGGTTATTTGTTGCGACGCCGTTGGAAGGACGTTAGAGTTGGCTTTATTATTAGAAGAGACGTGGAAGAATCAAAATTTAGGAAGCTATCAGTTAGTGTTGTTCAATAACGTCGCCGCAAACGCGTTGGAGTTCGCGCGGTCCCATTTAGAATGGATGAACGAAGACGTTGGTTTGAAATTCGATAGCACGCGACAGAACGTGTTCGACGTGAAAAGATTGTTTCCGTGTCACTCGTACGAAGATTTTACGAGATTACCTCCGGGACCGAAAGTTGTCCTTGCATCGTTGGCGTCTTTAGAAGGTGGGTTTGCGAGGAAGTTGTTCGTTGAATGGGCCTCGGACGCGAAGAATTGTTTCATTTGGCCGGACGAAATTGGTCGCCAAGTTGGATTAGCGAGAGAGATTGTCGAAAAGTGCAGTAAGGGAGGAGCAAAGACGACTTCTTCAAAGACGAAAAAGAAAGACGTGATCATGAAAGTTGAATTAGCGAGGCGAGAATTGCTGTCTGGGAAAGAGTTGGAAGCGTGGGAGCACGAACAAGAAGAGAAACGTCTCGAAGCGGAAAAGAGGAGAGAAGAAGAAGCGAAGCGACTGGCCGAAGAAGAAGAGAAGAAACGTATGTTGGAGGAAGAGATGGATGTGGACGCTGCGACGCTCTCGCAACCAGTTGAAGACGAAAATATTTACGGTGAAAAGAAAGCGGGTGTCGCAGAGGAAGAAGAAAAAGTTGAGCGTTTGGTACCGCCACCTCAAGTAAACGAGGAAACTGGTATTGCGCTGCGAGACAAGCAAATGTCGTTTGAGCGACGCGAGTGCATCGTCGATGGATTTATTCCCGAAAGTTTCGAGCATCTCGTCTTTCCGGACGAAACGAAATTATCTTCTTCATCATCCGATCCCTCGGGTATGAGTGCAAAAACTGAGTACGGGGAAGCCATCGATGCGGACGCGTTCTTTAGAGTCGCGAACGAATTAAGACCGGAAATGACGAGAGATCAATCGTTTGAAAGTACCGGCGACGTCGATAAACTCGCGGGCGTAGATGGCATCATGGACGCGACGATGGGAATAGCAGCGAAATTGACTAACAAACAACCGGATATGGATATAGATGCGAATGCGGGTAAAGAAGAGAAAGCTCTCGAACGACCGGTGGGAATACCAACGAAAGTCGTCAAGGAAACGAAAGAAATCGTCGTGAAAGCGGCAATTGAATCAAACTTTGATTACGACGGATTAGCCGATGGTCGATCAGTGAAAGCAATCATCCCGCGTCTAGAACCGCGACGAGTAATTCTCGTGAGTGGTACTGTGAAAGATGCCGAGAAGCTTGCTTCGCACTTATACAACGATTCCGAACACTTCCCGAAGAGCTCGAAGATTGATTATCCGAAGAACAACGAGACGTTAGATGCATCCTCGGTACATCCGACGTACAAGGTTCGACTTTCTGAAGCGGTTTTATCCTCCGCGCGTTTGCGACAGGTGAGTGGCTATGCCGTCGGTTGGATCGATGGCGTCATTGGGCCAATCCCTGAAGATGGCTCGGCGCCGGAGTTGCTCCCGGTCCCAGTGAATGCTTTGAAATTAACCGTATCAAAAACAGTTAAAGACGAATCTTTACTCGCTGGAAAAGTCACCGGTCCTTCTTTAATAAAGAAAGAACCAACCGCCGCCGCTCTCGTGGTAGAAGACAACGAAGAAAATGAAGGTACAGAAATCAACATCGTGACTAAACATCACCGACGCTCGGCGTTCGTGGGTGACGTTCGTTTGTCCGAGTTTAGAAGGTATTTGCAGAGAATGGGCGTACCCGCCGAGTTTGGCGAAGGCGGTGCTTTAGTTTGCGCGAATGGACAAGTCGTCGTTCGTCGAAGAGCCGAAGACGATGAGTTGATTGTTGAAGGATCAATCTCGGATGCGTACTTCAACGTCAGAGACATGCTCTATGCGCAATACTCAATTATTTAAGATACATCTTTGCGTGCGTTTGACAACTTTCTTTACTTTACATTCACTCTCTCTTCCAACTTTTTCACTGATTTCCTCAACATCGCCACATCTTTCGCCACCTGTTTTGAATCCGTGTTCAATTCTTTTAGCGAGTCCATTTGTTCCTCCAATTCACCTCGCGCTCGCGCGGATTCCGAGGCCTCGGCGACGTCTCGAGAGATTTTCGCAAACGTCTTGTGCATGTCGTGCAAATATCTATACGCCATTTTCATCGTCTCGTCCGTTTTTGCGGATTTAAAGATGGCGTCCTCAACGACTGCGTATATCCTGCGTAAACTTTCCGCACTTTCGGCCACCTGTAATTCCGCCGCTTTCGCGTCGCGAACAATCTTGGCAATTTCTACGTCTTGTTTCTTTATGTTCTTCACGATGGTGGTGACTTTTTGAACTAAACTCGGACGATTGACGCCTCTTGGCGCTCGCTCTAACGCTTGCGATAACCGATCGCGCTCTTCCGCCTTTCGTCGAGCTAATTGAACTTGCTCTTTTGCCTCTTCTTTCCATCTTTGAATCTCTTCAAGTTGCTCTTTAGCTCGCATTCGTTCCGCTTCCGCTTTCGCGTTTCTCTTCTCGATTTCGTGTTCCAAAGGAAGGCGAGCGTCGTCCCACTCTTTTTGTAATTCTTGACGTCTGTTTTCGTCCTCTCGAACGAGCTTTTCCATTTCCTCTTTCGCTTTTTCCGGCGATCCCTTTGATGCGTTTGGACCGACGACCATATCCGTCGCCATTTTTCGAATTAAATATTCCTCCTCTAAATCTGGGAACTTCGCGCATTCTTCCTTCTCCAATCGAGCGTATTCGAGCATTTCCTCCAACGCTTTTTCGCATCTCGACACGTACGCTTCCATCGTCTGTCGAGTCGTTTCAACGTCGTTTTGTAAATCTTCTAAATCCTTTTCCCGCGCTTGAGCTCTTTGTTCGAGGGTTTCGTTTGCAGAATCTTCTCGGTTCTTTTTCGCTTCCGCAGCGGATTTGATTCTATCGCCTAAACGTTGCATTTCTTCTTCGCCCCCATCCTTTCCTGCAATCCTGCTATTTTTACTACTATTTGACGCAAGTTTATCGCCACCGGCAACTCGCAAAGCGGCGGCAACCAACCCTCCGACGCCATTCGATGCCAACACGTTAACAGCGATCCCGTCGTCGTTCTCCGGTCCCTCAGGCCACAACCCGTTTTCTTTCGTCCACGCCACTTCTTTATTCTTCGTCAAAGCGAACCCTTCTCTGTCTCGCATTCGCTGTCTGTTCGCCACAACTCTCGCCTGTGCGTTGACAATCTCTCGCATCCTTCTCTTTCTCTCGCTCCTCCTCAAACTACTTTCAAAGGGACTCGCCGCTTCCCCGAAAGACGAGGACGTTTTCACGCCGTTCGCCACTCGCACCGCTCTCTCCAACGCAGAGACCACCGAACCATCCTCACCACGACCAAAAAAAGTCGACGACGTCGCGTTACTCTTCCTTCGCTCGTCCTCTGGTATCATCTCGCACAGCAACGCCACGATTTCTCTCGCGTATTCCTCCGACGGGTACAAGAAATGACTGAAGCCAACTCTCCTTTTGCCGCCACCATCACCATCGCCACCACCATCACCATCACCACCACTACGAGTGCTGCTCCCACTATTCGCATTCTTATTAAAAACCACCCCGTTTAAAGCTCTGGCGTAACTCGTCGCCACTCGAAACCTCCCGCTCGGATCCGACGCGCGTCCTAACGCGTTCGGTAATCGTTTCGCCAGTTTCTCGTGGCCAAATTGGAGGAAGCATTCCCGACACAAACTGACGAGAGAAGTCGAAGTAGAAGAAGGCCCATCGTCGTCTAAATCGTCGTTCTTCGCACCTTGTTGTTGTTGTTGTTGTATCAAGTCCGCGAAGGAAGTCACGCGGTCGTCGAAACGCACTCCAGCGCGACGCAAAGAGAGGAGCGAGAGCGAATTCTCCCCTCCGAGAGCGTCGTCCATTTCCAGTCCAACTTCTGTGCTCGGTCACCCTCAAAGCTCTCGTTTTGTGCGAGGAAAGGAAACAGCGTATTAAAAGAGTGAAAGAGTCAAAGACTCTCTCTCACGCTCGTTCGTTTCCTCTTATTCTGGTGCCACAAACAACAACAAGAACAACAACACAGTGCCGGGTAAGTGTGCACTCGATTTAAGAAGTTTTCCAATTAATTTCCCCTCAAAAGCAGCACTTTTTGGTCCGCGGGGAGCTCTTTACAACAGCAACCCGACGACGGGTTTTGCTCTCCGACTTGTCCGTGGGAGGGGAAGGGCGACCGACTCATCGCGGAAGAAGAAGACACGCGCGAGAATGAAAACACCAGACGGAGAGGAACCGTTGTTAACATCGTCTTCTGCCGAGTACGGAGCGGCTTCGAGAGATGAAGTGCGCGAGAATAAAAACACCCCCAAACTGCTTCAAAGCTCGAAAGAAGCGAACTCGACGACGACGACGGGAATGTTATTCTTCCAATCGTTCGACGACCAACACCCGGCGATTTTCTGGGACAACTTTTCCACCGCCATGTGGCTCATCACGGATATTTTGTGGACGGAAAATAACTCGTTGGCGGTATGCATAGCCCCATTCGTGGTGGTTGGATACGCCAAAGCGTTCTTTTCGTTTCAAGGCGAATGGGAGAGATACGCGATTGACTTGGCGAGGACGATGGCGTTGTGTTTTTGGATTTTAGCGAACACGGTGTGGTTGTTTCAGGAACTCACGGAGGAGAAGAGAAGGACTAGGGTAGACGCGACGTTTATGATGCCGTATAATGCCGGGGTCATTTTGACTTTATTGGCGATGACGGTGGTGATTGAACCCGGGATATTTCTTTATTATCGCTCGCGAGGGATTAATTGCTTCGAAATGAATACGGTTTTAAAGCCTATAGGGAACATGGGGATTACATTTTGGGCGGCGAAGGACTTTGCGTGGTACTTGGCGGATGAGGAGATGTTGAGAGAAGAGTATAGATGGATTCCAAAAGTTGCATGGGTGATAGCGGACGGGACGATCATGTTTCAGTTGTTCCCGCTTTTCTTTAAAGCGTTGCAAGGGTGGGGGATATTTTCGTGTTTTAGCAACTACGCTTCGTACAAGCAAAAACAGAAGACGTTTATGAGACGATTTGCGCACGTCATCGATGAGCTAGCCATGACGTCCTGGGCTGTATCCATGACGTTGTGGTCGTTTGGAGAGATTTTTATGCCGGAGGATACGTTCGCGCAAAAATTAGCCAAACAGCCTACTTATCCGAATTTAAGGTGGTGGTGTGGACACGTCTTGATTTTCGGTGGATTTCCGTTTTTCGTGAAAACGGCGATGGAGGTATTCATGGAGATGAGCTGCACGGCGAAAAGCCACCGCCGCCGAACGGTTGCCTTGGATACGTAAAAACATAATATCCCGACGGTTTTAGATTTAGAATAGTATTTTTGTTTTGCAAGTTGCTTCAAGTATTTAGTATTGTCTTGATTTAAAATGCTGTGCAGATCACTAAAATGCGCTAGTTGCTAATGTTGTTTTGTCGCCGCGATCAATTTCGCTTCGTATAAGTCCGTTTCCGCGACCACGCCTTTCTTTTTCAACATATCAATCCAATTCGCCCTTTCGCTCGGAGAAAAGCCTTCGTTCCACGCGATCCCATCAAGCCAGAACTTTTTGTCGTATGGAATCGAACGAATACCTCGCAGAAATACGCTTCTCGCGTACTCTGTGTTGTGAACCTCAGAATTAAAATACGTCTGCCACAGTAGCGGGCACCGCTCGACGGATTCGTGCGAGCGGATGGCTCTTTCAAAAATTTTCCGCCTCGCCTTGTCGTCGTCGCCGCACGCCTTGACTTGCGCGAGCCAAATTTGCGTCAAGAAAGGAGGCGTCGGAAGCAATGTCGTTATTACGAGCGCGCTTCTGCTACTATCACTGGTACCATCCTGCGTCGCGTCGTCGTTTCTAGATTCTTCGCGCGCACGGGAGAAACACAGTTCTCGAGCGAGTCCAAGCGCGAGTTTCAGCTTCAACTTTGACTCGAACGTCTCCGCTTTGAACATAGAACTCACTGCCAATTGCGATGACGGCACGTCATGAAACAGAGCGTTTACGATTTCTTTATATCCATCCGTCACTGTTATTGCAAGTTCTCCGGATTCCGACAAATACGGGATAACGTCGCGTAACAAATCCGAACACGTCTTCTCCAAGGCAAAATTAGAAAGGTTGCGTAAATCTCGAAAAATGTCAATCCTTGTTTGCTCCGCCGAAGATGACGCACAAAAAAGGCGCAGAAGAATCGCACACACGCGCATATCGGATTTGAATTCCAGCACTTCGCGATGATATGTCTTGAGACTATCCTCGAGTTGCGTGGAACTACTTTCTTCCATGAGAACTTTAATAGCCTCTTGCGCGAGCGAGCGCAAGTTCTCTGCGCTCGCATTTGCGGGAACACTTTCATCAAAACTACCGCCTTTGGAAGACATGACATGCGCACGCGCTAAAGCGAGTATGTATCGCGCAATGTTTGTATTTTTGGGTGAATCGTATCGCAAAAGGTAAAGCGCGCTTTCTTTTACGAGTCGACATAAGCCGCGAACAGTTTCACGAGTATCTCCATCCTGAATGCGCGAAGCGTTTTGAATCGTCGTCTCGACGATTTTCTGAGCCGGGTCGACGAATTTCTTCTTCTTCTTCTTCGTATCTCCTTGTTTCATCTTCGTACATCGAGTCAAATAGGCACATTCAGTGTAAAGGTGTAAATTATTGCGGTACTCTGGTCCGCTCAGCAATGATTTTACCCACGCGAGCGCAACCTCTGGTCCGTTCAATTCTCGTTCGAGTTTCACCGCGGCGTACGCGAAAGGTGCCATACAGGCTAATGACGAAGACGTGGCCAAAACGCGCACACTTCGGAGTACCTCTTCTCGTGGAACGAATGGAAATAGGCCATCTTCTCGTCTTTGATCGTCTTCAGAAGCGTTTTCGTTTCGAAAGAGACGAGCGATTGCGGCGTCTGGATTACCAATCAACGCGCCAAAGAGAGAGTGCAATCCGAAGAGAGCGAAACACTGCTCGATAAACTGCGTGTTTATGTCGGCAAGATTGCTATCGCAAAACATATTACACAAGCCCGCAGTAATCGATCCGAAATCTTCCTCATCATCGTTGTCGTCGTTATTAACGTCTTTTCGATAGCTTCGCATTTTTGCACTTTCCGCTCGAGACCATTCGCGAAGCGTGTTTTCGTCCACGGCTGCGTTCACGGCAGAATCAAACTCGGCTGCAAACTCAGCCGCTAAAGCGTCCTCGTCGATATCATCGTCGGAGGAGTCGTCGCCATCAGATTCTTTATTTCCAAGATCTACTTCTACTTCTTTTTTTACGCTCGGTTCTCGCGCTTTCACTTTCGAAGATTCTGGTGGCGAGGATTTTCCTTCTTCCTCTTCTTCTTCTTCTTCCTGAACACGTGTTTTCTCCCAAGAATCGTCGTTCGCGGTGGACCCATTTTTTTCATCCATCCACCAACTCTTAATCTCCCCGTCGTCGTTAACGCTATCCAATAAACGAGGTTTCTTGCTTTTCCAAAACTTCTCAAACTCGCGAAGAAGTCTCGAGTTATCTCCAATGTGCTTTTGCGGCATTCCAAACCCGCGAAATTCAAGATGCGCTTGAACTCTTCGGAACGCTTTCCTCGCCCTTCCCGATTTCGCTTCAAATTGTACGAGTTCCAAGAACATGTTCCCGATATCCCTGCTCAAAATTTGGCGACGGCAACTGCTCGATGTATTTCGCTGAGAGCTCAGTTTCCGGAATTCTTTTGTCAACGTTCGTAACGCGTCTTCGTACGCTTGCACGACATCTTCGCAATTGAACTCTGCGAACGACGTCGCGTGTTTCACAAACTCGACGTAGTCGTACCACAAAACGACCGACGTCGGTAACTTTCTCAGCGTTAAAACCCACCTCTCTTTCGTTTGGTCTTTCGATTCGCACTCTTGCGAACACTTCAACAGGCACGCGTGCAATCTCGCGTCGTTCGGATTCCACTCTAAAGCCCGCTCGCAAATGGCAATCGTTTTCTCCTTGATGCGTTCGCGTTCGGAACGTTTTTTACTCCTCGCCAAAAAGTTATCCTGGTGATTGATAAACGCAATCCATCTCTTCACGTTTCGCGGTTCTCTTCGGGTCAACGCGTTGTGTATTTTGGTCAACTCGCGAAGCTGTTCACTTTCGTTGGTGGTGCTTTTGAGAAGAACGTCTACGGACTCTAGCAAAGCTTTATCGTTGAGCTTATAGATGTCCTCGATCGTGCCTTTCGTTGCGCCAAACACCGTCTGCGTGAGCTTTTGTATCATCCTCTTTTTATCCTCATCATCGGTATTTCTATTCCCGTGCGAGATGTTGTAGTTAGTATTGACGTCGACGTAGTCATCGCGAAGCAATGGGATGAATATTTCCTCTTCTCCTCCCCCTCCTTCTTCTCCGTCTTTGCCGTTTTCCTTCTCCAACTTTTCCAGCGTCGTCGTCGTCGTCGTCGTCGTCGCTTTTGGTCCAAGCGCTTCACCTCCATTCCAATCCTCTTCCCGCTTAAACTTCACCTTTTCATTCGCCGCTGGCTTTCCAAACGCCAAATTCCCGCTATCCGGTCGCGTATCGGAGAAGAACGTCATCGCTCCTCCTTCAACGCCAAATGTTTTCCGGTCGTCCTCGCCAAAATTCCTCACGTACGATCGATCGTCGAACGCTCTCTCGTCTTTCGCCATATCTCGACCGTACTTCTCCTCCATCTCGGCTATTTTCTCCGCATCCGATTTGAGTTTCTTTCTCTTTTCTTTCTTCTTCTTTGACTTCTTCTTCTCTCTTTTCCTCTTTTTCTTCAACTGTTCTTCTTCTCCTTTTGACTCCTCCTCGAACTCACGGTCCTCGTCCGAAGAAGAAGACGAATCCTCCTCCGTCCCGGAAACAACCACGCGCGGTGATTCTGAATCGTCGTCCAAACGTTCTTTGTCTTCTTCTTCTTCCTTCTTCTTCTTCTTCTTGAACGAGGAAAACTTCTTCATCTCACTCGGTAACGTATGAACGAAATCGACGGCGAGTTATGCTTTCCTTTTAGACGACGAGCATTTGAACGAGCGCTGTGCAAAACGCCGCAGCGATGAAGCACAGACTCCCTCGCCACGCGTGCGCGCACAGCTTTTCAGAAGAAGACGTCGTCGCTCTTTTCGTCTCGCTCGTCTTCTCGCGCTTTCTCTCTCTCTCTCTCCTCTCTCTTTTTCTCCCGGTGTGTATTTAGGGTGTTGTAATGTAACCCTAAACTCTTGTGTGGGGGTGGTCGAATCCGCGGCAAAACATCATCAACGCGCTTTGTGGCAAATATCTCGGGGTTGCAGAGAGAGAAATGAGACCGATCGTGACGAAGAACAGCAGTTCTTCGACTGCTAAGAACACGAGCAGCAAAAATGTGTTGGGAAAACCAAACGCGCCGCCAGATGATGTCCTCTCATCGGGAGGAGGAAAGTCCGCCATCGCGGAGAAGTATAAAACGAATGCCACCACCACGGGGAGAAAATCAGTCTCGTTCGCGGAAACCGACGTGCTCTTAGGAGGAGGAGGAGCACACGAAACAGGGAGGGGATGGATATTCTCGAACAACGTGAGAACGGTGTACGCGATATCGTTGGCGTGCGCGGCTTTGTTCGCCATGCCGTTCGCATACATCGCCGGGTTCAACTCTGCCACCACCTCTTTGTTGTACAAATTCGGCATCTCTCCAGTACCGAGCGTTTCCGTGATTGGCGAATATTACCACGACGCGTTGTCGGGAATGTTCCCGGATGGGATCCCGCAATGGCCGTTGGATGTTAACTTAATGATCATAACCAGACACCAAAACAAAGACGATTACAGAGGTTTTCACGCGATTAAAGCGGTATTTCCGAGAGCCGAGCAGACGTGGGGGGTGGACCCGTTGACGTGGCCGAAATATATCGACGAGGCGGAGCACGCGGTGTCGAACATAAGGAGTATTAACGCGAGGAATTTTGCGGACTCGAATAAGTTAGCCATGAGTAAAGACCGATATTGGGACGAGAGAAGATCGCCAGAGAGTTTAGTTGGAGTGCCGTGGATTGACGCGATTGATTTAAGAGAGGAGGAAACCGGCGCTTTGACTCAGGAAAGGGTCGGATTGTCGCACCACATCGGGTGTTTGTTCGCACACATGAAGGCGTGGCAGAACATGAAAGATTTAGGAATGGACAAAGCGTGGATCATGGAATCCGACGGGTTGATGAAGATGCAAGAGTACTCGAATATCCCGCTCTGGGCGATGACCAGCGTCGCGCAAAACTTACCCGAAGACGCTGATTTCGTTTTGTTGCACAAAGGCATGGACAAATTCTGTGGTGTAGATGGGAGTTTGTGCGCCATGCACTCGACGTTCGAGGCGAAGAACTTGTTTGACCCCTCCGATCGCGAGATGTTAGCCTTCCGCCACTGGCCTATCGAAGGTTCCGAAGCTGGTTTGCAAACATACATCGTCAGCGAACGCTTCGTCGATAAAATGCAAGAATTCTTAGCGGCGCATGGAAGTGACATGATCGACGCGTATTTATACGGCAACTTGTGCCAAAACGAATATAAATCCCCGGAGGAAAGAGACAAGTTATGGGCGATGAATTACATGAGCCAACACGCGCAGAAAGCGCCGCACAGCTCCGCCGACGAAAGAGGTTTAAAAATCCTCAATTGTTACATAGTTACGCCGGCGTAATAGTTTCTTTCTTTCCCTTTTGAGAGAGAGAAAGAAAGAAAGAGAACGCGCGAGTCACAGAGAAAGAGAGAGCTCGCGCATCCTGTATTTATATAACATCCATCGATTTTACCGAAAATATCATCGTCAACCGCCGAACGACTGAGCGGCGCTTTCGCCAAAGCTCTCCTTTTTTTCTTCCCCTTTCTTGTCCTCTTCGTCATCGAAAACACCACACAAAATTTGGTTTCTTGCCCCCACAATAAAACACCAAACATGGGTGACAAGGTACGAATCTCTCTCTCTCTCTCTCTCTCTCTCTCTCTCTCTGATGATGATGATGATGATGACGCGCGAAACGACGACGAGCGAAGTCTTCTCTTCCCGCTTTGTTTCTCTGTCTCTCTGTCTCTCTCTTTCTCTAAAGAACCGCTGCTGCTTTTGAGATGTTTTTACTTCTTTCTCCGTTGTGGAGATAAAGAAGGATGACGAGAAATCTCTCATCCTTTTGGGCGCTCATCAGGGGCACGCATACATCTCAACCGAACGCTCGCTGACGACGACGACACTCTTTCTCCTTTTTCTTTCTTTCTCTTTTCTTTTTACGACGATCAACGACAGGAGGATAAATCGCAAGAGTTGCGCGAAAAGCTCGTCAACTCTGACTCTGGTTCCAACTTATCGTCTTCAAGTGCTGGCGCAGGCATGGAAGATTGGGGCCGCAAATCGGTCGTCACGTTAGCGTTGACGGTTTTGACGTCATCGCAAGGTTTGTTAATCGCGGCGTCGAAGGCGAACGGGGTGAAGTACGATTACGCGGTGACGAGTGCGAATTGCACGGTAGAAACGACGAAGATGTTGATGTCTTTGTTGGCTTTGGTGAAGATTTGGAGAACGGTTGGCGTGAACGAGGACAACCGAATCAGCACGAGTTGGTCCGAGTTGTGGGTGTATCCGATTCCGGCGGCGTTGTATTTAGTGAAGAATCTGTTGCAGTATTACGTGTTTTTGTACGTGGACGCTCCGTCGTATCAGATTTTGAAGAACTTGAACATCATATCGACTGGGATTTTGTATAGAATCTTCTTGAAGAAGATCTTGAGCGGCGTGCAGTGGTCGGCGTTGATTTTGTTGGCTCTGGGGTGCACGATCGCGCAGTTGACGAGTGGTAGCGATCAGGTGTTGTCAACGCCGTTTATGGGTTTGATGATGGCGATTGTGATGGCTATTTTGTCCGGAGCGGCGGGGGTGTATACGGAGTTGATCATGAAGAAGCAACCGAAGAGAAACGTAAACGCGCAGAACGTGTATTTGTACTTGTTTGGGGTCATCTTTAACATGGTGGCGATCTTTTTGTACGATTACGACGCGGTGTTTGGACGGGGGTATTTTTACGGATACAATGCGATCGTGTGTACGATGATTTTAAATCATTCGTTGAGCGGTATCGCGGTGTCGTTGGTGATGAAGTACGCGGATAATATCGTCAAGGTGTATTCAACCTCGGTGGCGATGATTTTGACAACGCTAGTGTCTATTCCGTTATTTGGGTTTCAGTTGACGTTGCCGTTTGTGCTGGGGACGAGCGTGGTGTCGGTGGCGGTGTATTTGCACTACCAATCGAAAGATACGCCGCAACCGCCAGGGGCTTTGACAAAGTAAAGTAAAAATTCTTTTTCTTCTCTATATTACTCTTATACTCTCCGTTGGTTAAGTATCAAAACGAGAACGAACGAGATTGTTATTACTACTATATATATAAATCTAAATTACATTATAATCATCAAGGCGTTGATCATGTCTTCTTCTTCGTCGTCGTCGCCTTCTTCTTCTTCGTGCCCTTCTTTGACCTTTTCTTTTTATTCTTTTTCGATCGAAACGCCTTCTGAATCACCCTCGCCGCTCGCGCGCGATTCAATCCATCCGCAACGGCATCATTCCGTGCCTTCTCCTCTCCTTCCTCGCGATCGTTTTCCAATTTCACCTCCTCTAACTCTCTCTCCACTTCTTTCAGTGCTTTTTCAATCGCCTCTTCCGCTTTGTTTTTTGCTCTTCTTTCCTTTCTCGCTTCGCCAACCTCTCGATCGTAGGACGATATCGCCTGTTCCAACTCTTTCGCCGCTTTCTTCCGCGCCAGACGAGCGCGTCTCTCTTCTTTCTCCGCGCATTCTTTTTCCCTCAACTTCTCCTCCTCCGTCGACGACGATTCTCCTCCGCGCATTTCTCGAATAATACTCATCAACCGTTGCGTTTCCGCGACGAAGTTTGCCTCTCGCTTCCTCTCTTCTTCCTCCCGAAGTGTCTTCAGTTGACCTTTCTTCTTTTTCCCGAGAGCGACGGTGTGCTCGAACAACTGGCGCGCGGACAGGAGACGATTGGAGGCGCGCACAAACTCGCTCTCTTCTTCTTCTTTTTCTTCTTCCTCGTCGCTTATTTCGTCGGTGGAATCCGACATCGCGTCGCCATCATGAGTGGTGGTTTCCGTGTTTTGAAGACACATGTGTCTTTTTATGAAGTTAAAATTGTCCGGAATGGGGGTGATGTCTCGTATTTTAACAATTTCTATTTTTAGTAATACGTCGTCCGCGTGCGATGATGCGGTCGCCAATTGGTATCGTCCCGCCTTTTTTCCCCGTATTCCCACAACCACCAATCGACCGTCACCGCGGTGCACTTATCGTTGACACTCGCGGAGTATTTTTCGTTGAGTTTATCTCGTATGCGCTCGACGGCTTGTATCGTCGCGCATCGGATCTCGACTTCTAACTCGCACCCGATGACTAAATTCAGTTTTTTATCCACTCGTTTGTGTAAGTATTCGGAGTGGTAGTCTAAAATGTTGCTTTCTCTTAAAACGACCGGGACTCGGTAATCTGCAAACGTCGTCAGTTTGTCGATGTCCGTAAATTCGCCGGCGCCCGAATTTTTCAACGCGCCGTACACATCCGCTACAAAAATCTGAGCTCTCTTCAAGAACCAAATTTCGTTCGCAAAGAATTGTCCTTCTCTGCACTCCCCCGTGTGTCTGCTCATATCCGTAAACCCGACTGGAAAGGTTTGCACGACTAAATCTACTAACTTTGCCGCCGATTTCTTCGCCGCCTTGACGAGTTCAATCGCCTCGCCGCCGAAACTCCTCGCCAACCCTTCCCCAATCTCTCGCAACCGTTTCGCGCGCACCTCCTCGAACGGCAACTCGCGAGGCCATTCTAACATCTCTCTCAGCTTCTCCCCGGTCATTTTACCTAAATTCTCCGCGCTTAAAATCTCAATCCCGTCTCGCTCGACGGATTTTTTCAACCCTCCAGCGACGTGTTCGTATTCTAATCCAATCGGGTGCTCCTCCGTCACCGCATCGTGGTCCGGCCAAAAGCAGAAATTAATAGCATCCAACACCAACAAATACTGAATCGTATCTTTCTCCTCTTTCCCTATAAAATGCACAGAACTGTCGAACCGATTAAACCCGGTTTTCGAGGTCATTCCAGCGAACTGATGCCCGGGAACGGTGTGCACTAATTTCGCGATGGCGTCGTCGTTTATTTTCACGTGGTTGCATTTTTCCAGGACGATCATTTTCGTGCTCGATCGAACTCGGTCGCATAAGTTCGTCAATGCGTTCGCTTCCTCTTCTTCCGTCTTTGTCTTTGTTGGTGTTGTCATCTGTGTGTTTTTACTAATAGGGGAATTTTGTTATTCCAAACGCTTCGATTTCATTTCTAAAAAAAAAAATACGAGCGAAAAAAAAGTTTGACTATTTTTAGCGCAATAAACGGTGTTGTGTTCTTCTTCCCGCACTCCAACACCTCGAACGGCAAGAACAAGAACCCGCGTCGTAAACTAAGAGGGGCTACTCCTCGTATTACTACCGACAGAAGTTGAAGAAGAAGAGGAAGGATGACGACGACGGCGCAAAAAAACGCGAAAGCAGGAGGCGCGACGGGGAAAAACAGATCTAGTATGGTGGTGGTGCACTTGCGCGCGAGACCACCAAGGTGTAAAAAAGACGAGAGAGGCGAAGGGTGCGTGCTGGTGACGAGCGAAGGCCCGCGAGGGTCGGTTTTGGTGAAATGTCGCGATCGGAGGATGCCGTCGTCGGGAGGAGGAGGACGAGGACGACAACAAGAACAACAACAACAACAACAACAACACGCGTCGTTTCAATTCACGGGGAACGTTTTACGGGAAGCTACAAACGACGAAGTTTTTGAGGCGGTGGCGAAAGAGGCGGTGGAAGCTGCCACGGATGGGTTCAACGCGACGATATTGGCATACGGGCAAACTGGGAGTGGTAAGACGTATACCATGGGAAGCGGAGATGGGAGTTACGAGAATCGAGGGATCATACCGCGAGCGTTGACGATGGTATTTGAGAAATTGGCGGTGGGCCGAAGCGTCGTCGGCCGCGCGAAGGATAAGGTGTCGGTGAGTTTCGTTGAAATATATAACGAGAATCTCATTGATTTGTTGAGTTCGCACGAGGATCCAAAAAACGCGCCGGCGTGCGTGATTTCCGACGCCGGTCCCGATTCTGGCGTTTTCATCCGAGGCTTAACGACGAAAGAGGTATCTTCAGAAGACGAGGCATTGGCGTTGTGGTTTGAAGGCGACGCGCAAAGAGCGATTGGATCGCACGCTATGAACGACCGGTCGTCGAGGTCACACGCGGTGTTTACCTTAAATATCGAAACCGCGAGTTTTAAGAGCACCGAAACGTCTTCTTTGTCTTCGGCGACTTTGCATCGATCGAAGATACATCTGGTCGATCTTGCAGGTTCTGAAAGGTTGAGGAAAACGAAATCAACCGGTACTGTGATGCGTGAAGCTACGTTCATAAATAAGTCTCTCTCGGTACTCGAGAGAGTGATTATTTCGTTGGGCGAACGCAACCAATCGAATCGCGTGGACCACGTGCCGTATCGTAGCTCGAAACTGACCCATTTGCTTCGCGACGCGCTCGGTGGGAATTGTAAAACAGTCATGATTGCGCACGTTTCCAGCGATTATCAACACGCGGAAGAAACGTTAACGACGTGTCAACTCGCAAAACGGATGATGCGCGTGGAAAATAACGCGAAATTAAACGAGTGCGTGGAAACGCCGAGTGAAAAACTGACGCGCTTGGAGCGAGAGATTAAAAAGTTGCGAGCGGAACTGAAGTTGTTAAAGAGTAACGCCGCGGCGAGTAAGAAGAACGGTAGCGTTGATAACGATGAGAAACATCAGCGACGAGAAGAAGAAGAAGAAGAAGACGAAACGAATACTGCGCAACCATCGGTGGTGCAAGAAGAAGAAGAAGAAGAAGAAGAAGAAGAAGTATGCTGCGCGACCGACGCGGTGAGTGAAGACGACGCTTCAATCTCATCGCTCGGATCGTACGAATCAGCGCGTTTAAACGATGAGGCGCGCGCGTATGATGAATTCAAACAAACAAACGGTCGCGAGAAAGTGAGAGAGTTATCAAACGGAAAGGCAGCTTCACGAGCGTGTAAACACCGCGTGAGAGCGCTTTCGGAACGAGTCAACGATATCAAACGCGAGATGGACGCCACTGAGAAAGAGTACGAACGGAGACGAAAAGAACGCTCAGAAGCGGGAACAAAAACCGGGACGTCGTCGTCTTACGGTAGCACACGAAGAGAAACAGGATCTCAAGAACGCGAAGAAAATGAAAATCCAGATGTCGTCGCGAATCTGGTTGTCGACGAAGTCTTAGCGGCTCTCAGGCACGACATCGAAACTCAAACAACTGGCGCAGAGAACGTAGCGGACGAAGAAGAAAAAGAGGAAGAAAGCGAAGAAACGTCGAATGAAAAACAAGACCGCGACGACGAAAAAGGAGAAGAAGAAGAAGAAGAAGAAGAAGAAGAAGAAGAAGAAGAAGAAGAAGAAGAAACCCTCCATTCGCTCCTCCGCCCGCTCAAAGCGTCCTACCGCCTCGCGTTCGACCAACTCCTCTCTGCGAAGGACAGCCTCAACGCGGCTGAACTCGTCGTCGGCGATTTGAGCGCGAAACTACACGACGCTTTCGTCTCCTTCTGGGCGGAGAAGAAAACCACCGCGAATAGTAGTAGTAGTAGTACTGCTCCTCCTCCTCCTACTCCTTCGCGACAAAACGCGTCAAGGTCGTCGTCGCCGCTTTCGTCTCCTTCTGGGCGGGACAAGGAACCGTCTTCTTCTGCTCCTCCTCTGCATCCTCCTTCTGCTTCTTCTTCGAAAAAAGGGCTTTTCTACGCGCAGTTGACCGAACAGTGGTCCTCCTCCTCCTCTGCATCCTCCTCCTCGAACCAACCGACTGTTTCAAATAGTACTCGAATTCGACTTAGTATTTAGGGTTTACATATTTCTCTTTTGGGATCGCTTTAACACTCCTTCATACTTAGTTTTCTTTCGACGACGACACGACGACGACGAAGATATAATAACGCGGAAGGGATAACCTGTGTCACAGAAGAAGCGTTTTTGGAGAGGCAGACGCGTTCACTCGCACACACGCACACTCTCTCTTTTCACATCCTCTCGCTCTTGTGAGTTGGAGATTTTGTTTGCACTCATCTCCGGGAAAAAATTCAAAATAAGAAGAAGAGTAGTTCATCAGTGAGCGAAGGAAAAGAAGAAGAAGAAGAAGAAGAAAACGGATTAAGAAGATGGAAGAAGCGAACCGCCACGCGTCCATGTCGACGAACGTCCAAGGTTCGGACATCGTCTATAACACGTTCCTCAATTTTCTCAACGAGTTGTTTCCGGTGGTAAATCCTGAGACCAACGAGTTAGAATCGAGGAAAATTTACGTCGAACAGCTGTACGAGATGCACGAAACGTCGAGCACGACCATGCACGTGAACTTTCACCATTTGAAAAATTTCGACCCGGACGTGGCGACTGAGGCGGTGGAGGCGAATTTTTATACCTACGAACCATTTTTGAGGCAAGCGGTGAAAGATTTTTGTCGAGAACACGTTCCGGAGATGGTTCGATGGGGCGCCTCAGCGAGCAACAATCAAGGCGCGCAGGAGAAGGATTTTTGGGTGTCGTTTTCGAATTTGCCGGGGACGAAACGGTTGAGAGACTTGAAAGCGGAACACGTCGGGCAGTTGGCGTCGTTTAGTGGGGTGGTGACGAGGACGAGCGAGGTGAGGCCGGAGTTGATTATCGGAAAATTTATGTGCGGCGAGTGCGGCGAGGTGATTCCAAACGTCGAGCAGCAGTGTCGGTACACGGAACCGACTATTTGTCTGAAACAGACGTGCTCAAATAGGAAGAAGTTCGTGTTGATGAAAGAAGGGTGTACTTTCATCGATTGGCAGAGGGTGAGAGTGCAAGAGAACGCGGACGAGGTGCCGGCTGGGAGTTTGCCGAGATCTATGGATGTGATTTTGAGACACGAAACCGTGGAGATGGCCAGGGCTGGGGATAAAGCGGTGTTTACCGGAACGCTGACGGTAGTACCTGAGACCGCGCCGGCGAATATGGCCGGGGATAGGACAGAGCTGGGGAGTTCCGGGAAAGGGAGCGCAGCTGGGACGATGTCGACTGGCGTCGGCGGCTTGAGAGATTTCGGGGTGAGGGAGTTGTTTTATCGAACGTGCTTCGTGGCACATTCTGTCGTTAACGTAGCTGGGCCAACGGCTGGTGGGAACGAAAACGTGTCCGCGAATACCGGAGTGAACATCCGAGGTGGAGACGACGAGAAGGAGGTTGTGAACTCGTTCACGCAAGAACAGTTGAACGATATCGAACGCATGTCGAAAGACCCGAAAATTTACGAAAAGTTTGTTCGCTCGATCGCGCCAACCGTCCACGGGCACTTGGACATTAAAAGAGCCATTGCTTTGATGTTATTTGGCGGAGTGCACAAAATGACAAAACAAGGTGGGACGAATCTAAGAGGCGACATCAATGTTTTAGTCGTCGGCGATCCGTCGTGCGCGAAATCGCAATTTTTGAAATACGTCACCGCATTTCTCCCTCGCGCGGTGTATACGTCTGGTAAATCGTCCTCGGCAGCGGGTTTAACCGCAACAGTCGGGAAGGATATGGAAACTGGGGAATATTGCATCGAGGCTGGAGCGTTGATGTTGGCGGATAATGGGATTTGTTGCATCGACGAGTTTGATAAGATGGAAGTGAAAGATCAAGTAGCCATTCACGAAGCCATGGAACAACAAACGATTTCCATTTCTAAAGCCGGTATCAACGCCACGTTGAACGCGCGAACATCTATTTTAGCCGCCGCGAACCCGTTGGGTGGTAGATACGATAAATCGAAAAAGTTGAAACACAACTTGGCGTTGCCGGCGCCAATTTTATCTCGATTCGATTTAGTCCACGTGATGATTGACGAACCGGACGATTACAGAGACCACATGCTCGCGAGACACATCGTCTCGTTGCACAGGATGAAAGAAAAAGCCATCGAAGTAGATTTCACGCTAGAGCAATTGCAAAGGTACATCCGTTACTCGCGATGTATTAAACCGCAAATGACACCAGAGGCACAGAGAGAAATCGTAGACGCGTATGTGAAGCTGAGAAGAGGCGACGCGCAGCCCGGGTCGACAACAAGTTATAGAATTACCGTGAGACAGTTGGAAGCGCTCGTGCGTTTATCCGAAGCGCTAGCGAGACTGTATTGTCGCGCAAAGATTTTACCCAAGCATGTGCGCGAGGCGAGACGTTTGCTTTCGGAATCAATCATCGCGGTTGAAGCCAGGGATGTTACGTTAGAGGAAGACGACGACGAGATTGACGAAGATGCAGATAAAGGACCGATATTGCCGAGTACGATGAGAGCGTCGATCGCCAAGGAAGAGCGAAAGATGGAGAACGAACGCGAGGAAGTCAGAAGACGCAGCGACGCTGGACTACCCGCAGAAACGAATAGGGAACGTGAGGAGAGGGAAGAGAGAGAAGAGTTAGCGTGGGAACGACGCACCGATGATACTGATGCTGGGGTTAGTGGTGGTGGTGTTGGTGAAGATGATGACGGCATGGTGCGCGATAATAATGCCGCTCCATCTTCGCAACAGCCCGCCGGCGTGGTTGCAAGCACGCAAATCATCGCGCAAGAAAACATTCCTCCAACCGCCGGAAAGAAACCAAAAAAGAAAATAACCATCAGCAGCGAAAAGTACCAAAGCGTGAAGAATATGATCGTCAATCACATCCGCGCGAAAGAGCACGATAATCCAGAACAAGATACATTGGGCGTAAAACAAAGAGACATTGTCGAGTGGTACATGGAGGAGTTCGCAAACAACGAAGCCGACGCCACGGAAACGGAGGATCTCACGAAAGAGCTCAAGCTGCTCAAGATGATCATCAACAAAATGATAAACGAGAATACGTTAATCGTTATTCAAGAAGCCCCCGAGCCAGCAGACGAAGGGGACGTGCCCATGCTACCAGACGCCGGCGAGGGAGACGTTGACGCCGAAGAAACCGCGCTGGCACTCACCGAGGAACAAAAGAAGAAGCCAAAGAAAAAGAAGCCGGATTTGATGGAGCGAATTTTGGGTCTCCATCCAAACTTCGCGCACGAGTAGTAAATTATGTCGTCCGTCGTTTGGATAATACAATAAGAATAATGTGCGCACTTTTCATCATCAGCACATCAGCAATACATCAGCTCCTTTTTTCAACCCCTATTGTCGCCTACAAAAAGGAGAGAATTAATTCCTCACACAAAACACACACCCATCTCTCTCTTTCGTGACGATGATGCTATCCACCGAGAAAGATGAAGCAGAAGAAGTAGACGACCTGAACAACAGCACGGACGACCGCATGTACGCCCGTCTCGCCTCTCTCGAAGTCGATCGATCCATCTTACTCGAAGCGTTTTTGATTTCCAATTGGGGAAACCAAGAGGTGTTAAGATTACCTGCGAACGCGGAAACGGTGAAAGATATCGATTTCGCACGCGTGGACGTGCCGAAAATGATGAACAGTTGCGAGAATGGGATTCCGTTTGATTTGAGCATGTGCGGGAGCTCGTTTTACGGTGCGGGTTTGCCGTTGAAAGAGAGCAGAGGAGGAGGAGAAAAAGACGTGCCTTTCTCGAGCAAAGGCAACGAACAGGAGGAGGGGGAGATGGAAGAGCCGAAGACGACGACGACGGCGACGAAACCGCCACCACCCGAAAAAAGAGGAACAGAGAGTACCAGTTGGAACGCGAAGAACGACAACGATCAACAAAATAATGGAATAAGGAGAGATGATGTCGGTAACGACGTCGCGAGAGACGACGAGGGGAATAACAACGACGACGACGATGATAGCACCGCGGAGAACATACAACAGTTGCGAGAAACTATACAGAAAGAGTACGAGAATAAAGCAGACTCACAAGAGGAACAGAAATTGGACGATTCGCCGTTGGTGAAGTCTATGCGCGAACTTGGAGTTGGGTCACCCGCTGCAACCGCGTCGCCGAAAGTAGGGGGAGAGGACGCCGACGAAGGAGAATTTCCGCGAGAACAAAAATCGAAAGAAAATCAGCAACCAGAGCAAGCATCGACGTCGAGGACTTCGACAGATAAGAGTAGCAACAAAGAAAAGTTCCAAATCATGGAATTACTTTTAAAATCGGCGCTGGATGATATTGTTGAACCGACGTTTTCGGCGTTTTCCGAGTCTGATTTTGCCGAGCTCGCGTTGGAGGTGTGGTTGTGTCGAACGCCGTCGTGGTCGAATGATGCCACATCGGAAGTCATTAAAGCTCTAGATATAGATGAGGCAGTAGGGAAGACGATTGCAAATATTGCGACGAAATGCCAAGGGTACGCACCGATGGAACCGGAACAGTCGGCGAGGACGCATTTGATGTCTATGAGTTTAGGTAATGTTCATCGCGCGACGGACATTTTGTGTCCAGAGATTGACTTTTTTACATCGAGATCGATTGCAATTTGCGAGGTTTTGCGAGCGGCGAAGAAGATAGAAGACGAGAACTCGACGAACGGGAAAACCAATCCGTTTTTACCAGCAGGTGGAGGAGGAAATGGACAGAACGACGACGGACAAAAGCCAGTATCCATGTCGCTCATGCTGCAAGAACTCACGAGATTCATCTCCGAATCGAGAGGAGATGTTCGAGCGTTTTTTACTTCGCAGGAAGATTGCGACCAAATACTCGAAGCTATCGAGCACGCGCTCGATAACGTTGACAACGAATCGCACGGGGCTAAGATTTCATCCGCGCATCCGCCCTCCGTCGCGGCGCGAGCGTATTACCAACTTTTCAAAACCGCACTCGATCCTGTTGAAGAGAGATCGCTCGCGTTCGATTGCGAGGATACTCTGAACATTTTAAAGAGTACCGTTCGCGTCGGGTTAGGTCCGTCCATCACGGAAGCTGCGCATAGCGCGTTACTTGTGCTCTTCTTGACTAAAGTTGCCACGAGGACGAATGAAGACGACGATTTAGATACGCTCGATGTTGACGAAGAGTTTGAGAAGCGCGCAAGTATTTTGACTCGAGCTGGTACAGAACTCGAGCGAGCGATTTTCTGTCGCACGGACGGTTACGACTATGTCGTCGTCTTCAAGAACGATAAGATAGCTGCGTCGACTTTGATGAAATTGGTGCGTTGGTGCGAAGCCGCAATTAGCGATTACATCTTCGATGTTTCTCCTCCAGCTGATTTCAAGGTCACCGAGCACCCTCTGAACACGTACGATACCGAAGCTTTCGCTGCGATACTGCGTTTGTATCGTTACGTAATGATTGCGCTTGGACAGAGCGACGATGACTTTGAGCACGCTTTGATGAGGGCGAGCACGGCGAGTGCGAAGAAATGTTACGAACGCATTCGCGTACAAGCCATGGAAAATGAAGTCTCCTCTGAAAATTCGAACGATACTTTGGCGCACAATCCAGCTGCGGCTGCCGCTCGAGTTCTCGAAGTTATCGCCTCGGAAGTTTCTAGAATTGCCGACGAGTACGCCGCGCACGTCGCGCCACGCATCAAATCTTGTTTTTTTCCGTCCGAGTACGAATCGTTCGCCGCGAAGTCAGATATTCAGAAAAGACAAGAACGAGCGGACGTGGTCTTCCCACGCGAGCTCGCAAATTTATTCGTCGATGAATTCACGTGGTGGTTAGAGTCCGATCCGCCTTTAACGACGGTAAGTTTGCGAGCGTTGTGGGCGAGTGGCGACGCGCAAGCCGCATTAAGCGTTTGCTGTGACGCGGACGCTTTAAGAAGACACCAAAGAACATCTAATAACAATGATGGTGTAGCGATGATCAGAGCAACCGATGCTGATGCGGAACCAAGCGCTACTAATGCTGCGAGAGACCCGTATGCGACCTTTCCTCAACTCAACGTAAAGGAAAAAGCCGCGCCGCTCATTTTTAAATGGATCGGTACCAAAATCGACGATGCCAACATTTTTGCCGAGCGCGCAGCGCAATCTGAAAAATGGACCAATGACCGTCGGCAGAAAAATCATCCAGCGCAAAGCGCGGTTGAGTTACTCAGACTCGCCAACGAAACTTTAGAAGGGTTTTGGGGTTTGGGTATTCCGTGTTCGGTCTCGGCGATTCGCGCATTAACCGAAGGCCTCGACGGCGCATTTCAAAGGTACGCCAGCGAGCTCTTAAAAGACGTTGGAGATGTGAAAGATGGGGACGAGTTACCGGAGAAACCGCGCCTGACGAGATATAAAAAAGATATCGTCGACAAGATGCAACAAGACGCTTTAGAAAGTATTAAACGGCGTAAATGGGTATCAGAAAACGCGCAGTCGTTAGACGCGACATCTCACTCATACTGCGCCAAGTTATCGGCTTTAGATTTCATATTGGATGAACTAGAGAACGGATCCATCGAGCGGGATCTACCGAACAGATGGATTCGCATGCAGCGCGATTGCGTGGCGTTAACGAATGGATTAGTCGACGAGAACAACAACATTAACGGCGAAGAAGATGGTGACCACCAAGACGACTTTGAAGCCTCGAAATGGCTCGAGGACGTTTTCGCCTCTGCGCGCCAAGCTCTGGCGTCGACTATTGATACGCTCTCGAATTTACTCGCCGCTCGCATCGTGTTTACGAACATGAAGGAAATCTTTCACGACGGTGCCTACGTCACGAAAGATAAGAGTTTGTCGCGTTTATCTGTAGTTGTCGTTCCAGCTTTAGACGATTATATGGGATCGATTGTGTTTTCCATAGGTCCCAGAGCCGCCGCGAGGTTGTTAGAAATCGTCGCTTCGGCCATGTTGCGCAAATTTTGCGAGATGTTCGTTCGAATAACTTTAGACGGAGGCCCGGGAAGAGCCTTTGAAGTCGCCGACGCGAGAGCCTTTGTTTTAGCGGATTTGGAAAGTATACGTGAGACGTTCGAGGCGAATGGCGATGGTTTGAGGGAAGAAGACGTGAGAGTAGTGATGAAAGAAGCCGAGCACATCGCTGCAACCATGGCCTCGGAAACCGATCCGTTGATTAAAGCAATAGAAAATAACGAAGGCGCGAATCCCACGCAGCAGGAGATTATGTTTCGCGTCTTGTGTCATCGAGCGGAACACGCGGCGTCGAAGTTTTTGAAAATTAACGCTAAGTTGCCGAAGAAATAGTTTAGCTCATTTAGAGTGTATTAATATATGTGTTCGTATGATGTTGCATGACAAAAGTACAGTGTACGAGTACCCAGTACAATTCCTTTTTCTAAAGTTGTTTTTAATTGTTTTTTAAATCTCATGTGATTAACCAGCGACCATGGTTTGCTTGACCCCTTCCACCTCGATCGGTTTCGACAACGCTTGGAAGCAGTTCAAAATTGGCTTCTCGCCTTTTGAGATATCCGCTTGGTTCCACCAATCCTTGTATGCGCACATGTTCCCGGCAGTAAACGCATCCACCATGTCTGCCCCGTACGTCGCTATGAAATTATGCGCCTTTTTAATAAAGCTCTGAGTGATGACGTACGATTGCAACCCACTCAACGCGCTCGCGCGAGTGTTCATCTTATAAATGTCAATCTTTGCGAACGCTCCGTTTGGACCTCTCACTCCGACGCTCTTAAAGTGTGGCCCTTCAAACCCGGGTTCTCGCATGAAGTTTTGCAAAAACAACACGTCCGCCTCCTTGGGCATGTTTTCCGTCAACGTTTGTACCGCCCAAAACGGCACGTTCGTCATCTTATTCCCATCTGACTCCATAATCCACGCGATTGGCCACCCTTGATCTTTTACCCACTGCCACTGATACAAGTGCGCGTACAAGCACCCGACGTGATGCGACAAACCTTTATCCAATGAAAACTGGTCCAAAGTCCCGTCTGCTTTCCTCGTGTCGATGTGTTTCAACAATCCCATCAACTGGTAAAAATCTTTCACGTCCGACGCGAAAACCGTCCCGTCTTTCACTTTCTTATGAAACAATTTCCTTATATCTTTCACCGCGTACTCCGCGTTCGCGATATCTTTCGGCCATTTCTTGGCATCGATCCCTTGCGAAATACTCACCGTCTCCGCCAAATCTTCGTAATTCACTCTCGTTTCCCCGGCTAAAGTTTCAATCGTTCGTCGGACTTTCCATAAATCCTCGTCGTTATCTCGCAACGCGATGAACACCACCGGTACGTCTAACACCGGTTCGTACACTTCGTTCAACGGTTTGTACGCGCCAGTCACCACGTGTGGACCGTCGCTGGATGATGCTTTCTTCCCTAAAGTTGGCAACGGTGTTCGATGTTCCGTCGTCGTATCGTATCGTTCTTGGTGGAAGGTGTTGTACGAATTCGACGGATCGTGATGCACGTCCGCTCGGTTGAACACCTCGAACGAATTCTCGATCGCTTTTTCAATCTTCTGAAACCCTTTCGATGGATTCATCATTCCCAGTTGCGCAGAAGAGGAACTCGTCACGAGCGCGTGTTTGCTCACCGCGGCGACGCCAATCGTGCTCAGCGCAAAGAGCGCGGCAGAAATGGCGAAGAGTGTGTATTTGCTGCTCGACGTGGAAGGTTGTCGATCGAACGGTTCATTTTCCTGGATCGGGGCGAGTAAGTGTTCGCGCTCGTTCGCGTTTTTCGTCGTCATCGCGCGTATTGGTGGTGGTCGTGTTGTGTGTATGCCGCGCGCGCGTCTTGTGGAGATTTTCTTTGATTTCCCCGCGGTCCTTTTCGGGTTTAGGGTTTAACTCCTCAAAAGGGGGGAAAGCGATAATACTATGCAAAGAGTAGCGTATATGAATATATATATAATGATGTGAACAACCTCTTTCTCTCCTTCTCTAATGCTCTCTCCTTTGCATTCTTCTTTTCCTTTGTCTTCTTCTTTATTATCCGTGATGGTGACTTTTTTTCGAAGACGAAGACGAAGCGCCGCCGTGCTTATTAGATTTTTCCTCTTTCTTCTTGTTATGGGCGACGATTTCGTTGTCGTTGTCGTCTTTTTCTACTTCGCCCAACTGACTGGCGGGCATTTTACGCCTCCCAATCAACGTTCCGGCGTCGTCTACGGTCATCATCGAGTCTTTCGGCTTCGTCAAACCTTGGCCCGGGATTTGCTTGAATTTCTTTTGCCAATCGCGTTCCTTCATCGGAATGTAGTTGGCGGAGTAATCGCCGTTGGTAAACACGACGTGTTCTGTCGCCCAACTCATCCGGTAGTTATCCACCGTCGTTCTTCCCATTGGTGCGGTGTTGATGTTTCCATTTTCATCCAACGTGACCACTTTCCCGTGCACTTTTTTCGTCGACGCCATGCCGCCGGAGCTGCTCGTTTCCACCGGTTCCACGTGCTCCGGTAACTTGCTCCCGTCCGGAATATCAAAATCTAACGCTTCTTCTTCTTCTCTCTTCTTTTTGCTGCTACTTTTTTTATTGCTCTTCCCGAGTTGCGGAAGTTCTTGTACGCGCGCCTCGCCTAAACTCGCGCTCATCATCGCTCTTACTTTCGGATGCGTCGTCACCCAATTCGTCGTCTCGTACGGCACGGATTCCGTGTCGATTAGACCGTTTTTCCACTTTGATTTCTCGTACTTTTGGCCGTTGAAATATACCTCGTTGCTTTTGCCTTTGTACGTTCTTCGATCGCTGTTCAGCGGGTAGGAGAAATGTTCCGCGTCAGCGCCGTAACTGCCTCCTTTTCCTCCTCCTTTCGTCATCATCATCATCGTCGCAGACGATCCTCCGCCGGCGGACGACGTAAACGACGACGACGACAGAGCCGTCGAGGCGACACCAAACGCGGCTAAAGATACCGCGCATCCCATCGCAAACGACGACACGATGTTGTTCGCACTCGATTTGGTATTCGCAGAAGAAGAAGACGCATCACGTCCGCCGCGGGGGGATTGGAAGGGGCGCGTCTGCTCCTCGACATCATCATTCTCGTCGGAAGGAATCGCGTCGTAGTGCTTCGCCAGCATCGCCACTCGACCACCCATTTATTATTGTTATTCGAACTTCTTCTCTGGTAGTGGTAATGAAAGTCGCAGTCGTCGTAGTAGTCCTCGTCGAAACGCAGCAGCACAAGCAGTCAAGGAATGGCGTATCTCTTCCGTGTCTCTTGTTTTTCGTGGTGAACGCTTGACTCTTTTTTTTCAGAGGGGCATTTCAAGTTTAGGGTGTAGGGTTGAGTGAGAGGATTTTTCTCTTTTTTGAAAATACGCGAGCGATTCCTTTCTTCATACTACGACTCGCAAGAGATGGGGGCATCATCATCATCGTCGTTGACGGAAGCGGAGATCGACAAACTGACCGCGTCGAAGTTGAGAAAACTTTTAGATGCGAAAGGAATCGCGCACGAGAAGAAAGAGTTAAAAGCGGCTCTGGCG
>Ga0255771_1001034_pt1 | contig 30634 bp, 23 predicted proteins | sample 011ome_19_FD_179969 | JGI IMG/M metagenome (GOLD analysis project Ga0255771, IMG submission 179969) | Coastal salt marsh microbial communities from the Groves Creek Marsh, Skidaway Island, Georgia - 011510BT metaG (version 2) | ecosystem: Environmental > Aquatic > Marine > Intertidal zone > Salt...
CAGAACAAAGCAATTTGGCGCCATTCAGTTATTTTGGAATTCCTATCGCTTTTTTATTTGGATGGGCATTTTTCGACGAAACACCTTGGAACACATTATTCCCAGGCGCAGCACTCATAATTCTTGGGGGCTTGTTAATTGTTTGGCGGGAAAGTGCCCTCGCAAAACGTTAGACCTAAAATTTATATTGCGATAAAATTTGTTCAACAAAATCTTATGCCTTTTTCAATAGCTTTGGCCGCTTGTTTGTCGAAGTTTGACTTTTAAGTTGCGTATCCAAAAAGATTTTCTGTTTAAAGCAAATACAAATACACCCATAAAGGGTCCTTCCCAACGAGGCCTCAGATTGAGTGCCAGAAAGGAATCTATGCACTCTTAATTATAAGAAAACTACGTCTGAAAAAGGGGCTCACACATGCACAGCTCGCCCATATGGCCGGCATCAGCATCCGCACTTTACAGCGGATTGAGCGCGGTGCGCATGCCAGCCCAGAGGCGTTGAAGTGCATAGCCTCTGTTCGCGAAACCGATTTTGAAAATCTCTGGACGGAACAGGAAATGCCAACTGTAGAAGAGCCCAAATTTCTAGGCTCTTAGCCAAAGAAAAAGAAGCCATGGAATATGTAAATGGCTCAAGGCATTCTGCATGCACCTCTTTGTCGCTGCCTTTGTGTTCACTGCCCTTTCGATCATAAACCTGTCTTTGTATTTAGGATATTTCTTTTTGGGCCGCGTTTGGCTGGGGCATTAGCCTCCTCTGCCATGGCCTGGGTGTCTTCCAATCTTTAACCTCTTCGGAGACACTTGGGAAATAAGGCAAATCGAGAGGCGGATGGGCCGCCAAAGATAGGCTTAATGTCTACGACCCATGCTGGACATCCGAACAACACTCTATCGGCTATCTAGATCCTACCTAGGGCCAAACCAGGAACACGAACTATGGCTCCAAACCCTTCTTTGCATCACGCAGGCCTCATGAAATTCTTAAGAGTGAATTTTCAAAACCGCTATTTTTGGCGCGGTAATTGCAAACCTTACCTCTAAGAATAGGAGGATAGACATGTCAGAGGTGAATAATATCGGGCTGAATGCGTTTCTTGCGCAGCAATACGCGCCGAAGCAATCAGAAAAAATACCTACCCCTGCGGCAAGCGAAAAAGCAAAATCTGAACCAAGCAAAAATGCCGATAACCGCTCTGTCGTGGTTAAGATAAGCGCCGCCGCACGTTCTATGCTTGAAGAGACGCGCGCGCTTGAAAAGCGTCAGGCCGATGCAAATAGAGCTAATGCGGCGATTGATAAGCGCCTCGAGACCGTACGCTTGGACAGCCAACGCCTTGAAGAAACACTATCTTCAAAAATCACAGAGGCCGCTTAAAAAATCGAACTATATAATTTGACGAAACGCCAATATAATCTATCTCCTTTCCATGAACATGTGGTGGAAACATATTTTAAAGCACTGGATTGCATTTGCGACGCTTTTCATTTTCACGGCCAGTCTTAGCCTAGCAGATCCAGAAGACCTGTTGGATAAGTTGGCGCTCAGCGCCTCCGAACAAGAGGCGCAGCCGATCATTGCAAAACTTTGGAGTGAATGGACCAGCGCGCATAGCTCGAATGCCGAGGGAAGTCTGATGCAACGTGGCATCATTGCGATGAACCAAGGCCGTATCGATGATGCAGATGTGCTGTTTGGCCGGTTGATTTTTCTGAACCCTGATTTTACCGAAGCGTGGAACAAACGCGCCACGTTACGTTTTATCAAGGGCGATTACGCAGGCTCCGAAGCCGATATTTATGAAGTTTTGATCCGGCAACCACGCCATTTTGGAGCCTTATCAGGCTTGGGTTTAATAAATATGAAATTGGGTGAATGGCGAAAGGCCGTTAACGCATATGAAAGCCTTTTGGGCGTGTATCCCCATAGCCCCGATGCCAAAACCTATCTTCCCGCGCTGAAACGGAAACTGGGTGAAATGGAACTTTAAAAGTTTTCAAACCAGAAAACAGATCTGGCGTAAAGCAAGGCCGGACCACACCCCTATGGGCCAGCGGGGCCTTTAACACATGCCTGCTGTTCTTTTTCCCAAAACGATTTATAGATACCCCCACCCGATCTTGAAACAAATGGTGGGTCATGAATTTTCGACAATTAGAAGCCTTCCGCGCCACAATGCGTTCCGGCTCAATCACGCGTGCGGCGGCGTCGTTGAATCTTTCGCAACCCACGGTAAGCCGTCTGATCAAGGATCTTGAAGCCCAGATAGGCTTTGCCCTTTTTATCAAATTGGGGCGTGGCATCAGGCCAACGACAGAGGGACAAAAATTTTATAAGGGCGTTGACGCCACGTTTATGGGCCTTGACCGGCTGGATGATTTGGCCAAAACGCTGGAAAGCAGTTCCGGCGGCACCCTAGCTTTGGGGGTCATCCCGTCGCTGGCAACGATTGAAATTCCAAGTGCCATTAACACCCTATATCAAGCCAGACCTGACGTTAAATTACAGATTTACCTGCGCAACACACCTGCCATTATCGAAGCTATTCAATTGCAGCAATTGGATCTGGGCGTGATCAGCCGGCAACCACCCTATAATGGCGTTGAAATCCTGTATCAAACCACCCTGCCCTATGTTTGCTTGGTTCCCGAAGAACACGCTTTGGCAAGTTCTCAAACTGAAGTGAATTTGAACGACCTAGCCCAGACGGAAACCTTTATTACTTTTGGTGGCATTTTTCCCGAACAGATAGCCGGTCTGGATGCAACAACCATCGCCCATCTAAAGCAACGCTCGCGTTTATCGGCGGCCAATATGCCGATGGCTGCAGCCTTGGCAAAAGAAACCGGCACGCTGGCGATCGTTGACGTTTTATCCGCCGGCGTCGCCGTTGGGACAGGCGGTGTCACCAGCCTGCCATTGGTCCAAAATCTTGAATATCATCTGGCTGTTGTCACGCATAATGCTGGCACATTGTCACGTCACGGGCAAGAATTGGCGGGCATTATTGCCAAGCGCTTTGACAGAATTAGACCTTAAGATACCGGCAAATCTCTTATCCACCCCGCACGCGGAGGTTGATCTTCCACCCGCACGTCGACGTTTAAGCCTGCGCGCCAATAGCCTTTCTCGATAAGGGATAAACCTATATTGTTTTCTAAACGCGGCGAATATATTCCCGATGTGATTTCACCAATTTTTTGTCCCTCACAAATCACAGGCCATGGGATCGCACAGGTTGGCACGGGGGGACCTTCAAATTCAACCGCATGGATCAACCGCTGAGGGCCTTGCGCAGCGATCGCGCACACCGCATCCCGGCCGATGTAATCAATAGAACCGCTGACATCACAAAATTTACCCAGCCCAATTTCAAATGGATTGTTTTGAAGGGTCATCTCATTGCCATATGAAAAAAGGCCGCCCTCGATCCGTTCGATCAGATTGGGGCACCCGGGGCGGATGTTATACGCTTGCCCTGCCTTCCAGAGCAAATCCCATAAACCAGGGCCCTGCGCCGCCCCCTGCACATAAATCTCAAACCCGCCTTGGCGCGAATACCCGGATCGGGCGATAAGCTGCTGGGTTCCCTCAACCTCAATCCACCCAAATTTGAAAAATCCAATATCGCGTATATGAGGCCCAAAAACTTCGGCCAGCAATGCCTCAGCCTGCGGCCCCTGCACGGACAAAGGAAAAACATCAGGCTCATGAATATTAACATTTAGCCTGCGGCCCAAGGCCAGCCCTTTCGCATAAAGCAGCAAATCGCTATCGGCGATTGACAACCAAAACCTATCTTCGGCCAACTTTAAAAGAACCGGGTCATTTATCAGCCCAGCCTGGTCATCAATGATCGGCACATATAGGCATTGCCCCACCTTTGCCTTGCTGATGTTGCGCGGGGTCATCAATTGCACCAAATCACCTGCATCAGGGCCCGATATTTCAACCTGCCTTTGGCAAGACACATCCCAAAGCTGCACATAGGTGCGCAAATGCCAATAATCTTCTTCGACGCTGGTTTCGAAGGCTTTGGGCAAGAGCATGTGGTTGACCACGGAAAACCCCCGAACCCCCAGCGCCTCGACACGATCCGTATACGGTGTGCGACGAATGCGCCGCGACATATTTAAGCCATCAGCCATTGGTTAATCTCCTGACCACCAAACAGAGTAAGAATTCGGATTGATAATAATCGGAATGTGGTAATGGCCTTCCCGATCAGGCATCGAAAAACGAAAGATGATTTCATCCATAATCTGCAGTTTTGCGCGAATGAGATCTTGGTTTTGCCAGTAATCTTTGGTTTCAAAGACCAGTTCATAGCGCGCCTCGGCACTCAAAAGCCGCGCATCCAAGGTTTCTTTAAGCCGCCCGCCAGCATCCATCTGAGTGTCGAATAAACAATTTTGATTGCTTAGATTGATCAGGCGGACGGGAATAAACCCGGCATGTGTGCCATCGACTCCGTTCAGCGTGTGAGATGTTAAAACGGCCATTATTCAATCGATGCCTTATCACGTTTATCGGAGGTGGCCGCTACGATTGGGCTTATAACACCGCGACATTTCACGTTAAGGCACGCGGTTTTGCCGCTGGCCATCGCCCGTGCCAAAGCGGGGCCCAAAGCGGCACGATCCTCGACCAATTCCCCATATCCCCCCATACCTTCAAAAAGGCTGTGAAACGGAATATCGCGAAAATCTGTAGCAAAATGGGAACCGTTCGCAAATAAGCGCTCTTGCTGCTGGCTGATACAATCCAATCCGCCATTATTATCTATTACTACGGTGATCGGCAGTTTTTCCTGAAACGCCGCTTCGATGGATAAGCCACCCGACAAAAAGGCACCATCCCCCGAAATTAACACAACATTGCGCTCCGGATGCGCCGCTTTTGCCGATAAGGCAAAGCTCACCCCAACGCCCAGCAAACTGTAATTCCCCGGGTGCAAAATGCCACCAAGTTTTTGACCACGCCATCCGGCCATATTCACGGCAATTTCCGACCAGAAATGCGTGTTGCCGCCGTCAAAAACCAACCAATCCTGATCCTGTAACTGGCTTTGCACATCCAATGACAATTGCAGCGGGTGCATTTTACGCCTCTGCGCGTGATCGAGTGCATTTTCTGCATCCAAATGCGCGTACCATTCCTCAACCCATTTGGCGCGGCGCGCTTGCTGCAACTCAAGCCAAGGCGCAAAATTGACTTTCACGCCTGTCAAAAGATCCAAAAATGCAGCGGGGTCGCTGAGTATCACCCGATCTGCGGCGCGATTGTAATTCAGTTCTTCATGGCTGCCATTGATACAGATCAAATGTGTTTCCGCTTTGATAAAAGGCGGATTTCCGAAATTCATTTGATTATCGAGCCGCCCTCCAATCATCAATATTATATCCGCGTCGTGCAACGCCTCTTTAGAGGGGTGATATTGGTGAAAATCCGCCAAACCCATATAGGTTTCACATTCTTCACCCAGTAGTTTCTGATGATAGGGAACGTTGAATACAGGAATGTTCAACGCTTTCGACGCGTCTTCAAGCTTTTTTTCCGCGTGTGACCACCACACCCCGTGCCCTGCGATGATAACAGGGCGCTTGGCCTTATGCAGACGGTTTATCACATCTTCCATTGCCGCAGGTTCTGGCCAAGCTTTTGGCAAAGGCCTGTCACTGCGATCAAACGGGCGCTCATGACGACCTGCATCTGCTGGAAAACTCGCAAACATTAAATCAACCGGCAGGCTGATATGCACAGGCCCTGGATAACCCGTGGTTGCCGCTGTCCAGGCCCGATCGACAAATTCGCTGATCCGCTCACCATCGGTAATTTGCACCGAATATTTCACCAATGGGGCCGCGATCGCGACATCATCAATTTCTTTAAACCCGCCTGCACCTTGGCGCTTCAGCGTCGATGACCCGGTCACAAATATCACCGGCGCTCGCTCACCGCCCGCCTCCAACATAGCCGGCACCGCATTTGCGAAACCTTCCGGGCCAACCAAACACACAGCCGGTTTGCGCGTGATACGCGTATGACCATCAGCCAAATGTCCGGCAACCTGCTCATGGGGGCAGTTGATCACAGGCATTTGGCATTTCATAAACCCTTCGAGCGCGGGGTTACAAAAGCCACCAGCAAGCGTAAACACATGCTCAGCGCCTTTTTCTTTGAGTGCACGCGCGAGAATCTCGCCACCACGCAGTTTTATCTCTTTGCTCTTCTCATTCACAGAATCTTCACCTTCTTATCCATTAAACCCACCTAATCTGGCAGGGCATGATTTTTCTTCACGATCATCGCAGGCGTCAAATTGGATATGTTACGCGCACCTAATTGTGCCATCGCAGCAGAAATATCATAAGCCAAACCGCTGAACAGCGCGTCCACCCCCCGCGCACCATCAGCCGCCAACGCGTAAAGCACCGGACGGCCTAACATCACCATATTGGCGCCACAAACCAAGGCCTTCACGATATCTTCGCCATTACGAACGCCGCTGTCAAAAAGCAACGGATAATCCGGGCCAAGCGCTTGCCGGATCAATGGCAAAACTGTAAGTGACGCCGGCGCGCTGTCCAACTGGCGCCCCCCATGCGTGGAAATATAAACAGCATCTGCGCCGCACTCTTGCACCTGTAACGCGTCGGACACTGACGTAATTCCTTTGACCACAAGCTTGCCCGGCCACAATTCACGCAACCGTTTTAAAAATTCCCAATCCGCTACAGCGCGGCTTGCATCTCGATCAAAACCATCCCCATTATTTGGAAAGTTCAGGGGTTTGGGCACGCCGTTTGCCAAAGCTGTCAGGCTCCACCTTGGATGGGTTGCGAAATCAAAAAATTGTTTTGACCTCATCCGAAAGGGCATTTTAAAACCATTTGCAACATCGCGCAAACGCCGGCTCACTTGAGGGACATCCACCGTGAACACCAAGGTAGAATATCCCGCATTTTCGGCTCTTCGCACCAAAGAAAGCGTATGATCAAGCGGCGGTGTTACATAAAGCTGAAACCATGCAGAAGTACCGGCCCATTTGCGCATATCCTCAAGGCGGCTTGACGCTGCAGATGATACTCCCACCGGAACCTGCGCGGTTTTCGCAACTTGCCCCATTATTTGATCAGCTTTTGGATGCGAGAGATTACACATTCCCATCGGTGCGATTCCAAAGGGCAGTTGAAACGATTGATCCATAAATTTTGTGGTTAGGTTTCTGGGGTCAACCTGGCGCAAAACGCGTGATTGGAGTTGAATATCATCAAATGCCTGTTCGTTGCGGGCCTTGCCAATTTCGCGCCCTGCCGCCCCATCGATAAAGTCAAAAATAAGTTTGGGAAGCCGTTTTTTGGCCAGAACGCGTGCATGAGCTGCGTCAATAACGCAGGGCTCGCCCGATTTGATTGACCTTTTATAAGACACATATCCCCCAACGCCTATGTGAAGGGGAATACTAAAGCTGATAGGTAAAAACAATTCGCTTTTATTTTACAATTCATTCATTTTTTGTATGAATTTATCGAGGCAAATATTCGTTATCGAGGGAACAAACTCATTTCAATTTCTGACGGTTGATATTTTCTGTCTACCAACTCGTACGGGGGCAAATGACACGTACCGGCAATTTAGATGGAAAACTTAAATAAATCTGTTAATGATTATGACAGTTGAAGTTTTAGTTAAAAGAAAATTCGATGAATAAATTCATAAGGATCACATGCATCGCAGTTTGTTGCGCCACTGCCGCAAGCGCACAAATGGTACCAGCGACGCAAAATGGCAAAACCAACTTGGAAAATGCTATATCAAATTTAGGACCCGCCTCTAAAATAACAGGCAGTTTTTTATTTATAGCCCTGTTATCTTTGATCGGAGGCAGTAATTCAAGCTCGGCTTCCGGCTCATGACTTTATCGGGTTAAGTTTTGCTATCCCTCGTGAAAACCCTTTAAGACTTACCTTTGCCAAGATTGCCTCTTCAGCATTTAGCATTCTAAACCGCAACGAAAACGCACGGTTTTGCATCAACTTTTCAAGAAGTGACCCCTCCAACTCGAAGGAGACCAAACACCCCTGAGAAACACAGGTGACAAAAGGGTAGGTTTTTGGATCAATATATTCCGACCACATCTCTAAGCCAAATGCCAGATCTATTTGAAGCGGAAGCAGCACCTCAAACATCATTTTTTCCTTTTTCAACGCAATTGTAATCATCGAAAAGGGGCGTTTTTCTCCACCATTTTCCCGCAGGGTTTGTCGTAATATGCAAGTCTCAATTTTCTGCTCAAGCGTGCAAATACTTTTCCAAAAATCATGCTGTGTGCGCGTTATAGAGATATCATTCACCTCTTCTGCGGCTTCTTGCGAAGCAACAGCAGCCGGGCTTAGCCCAAGCACACTTATCGAATAACAACATAAAAAAAATGAAAAAATAAAACTGCGCCGGATATTAAACATTTTCAAATCACCTTTATTAAAAATTTATGTTTACGGAAGTCCAAAATTGCGGATCACGGTTCGAAGGATCCACCGAAGATGCTGCCATGCTCAGCCGTCGAGACAGGCTTAAATCTAAACTCAAACGTTTGTTTGAAAATTGCACTCCAAGCCCGGCACCGGCGAGACGGCGCGTGTTTTCACCAGCATTCTCAGCCACTTGCCCAAAATCAAGAAATAGATACGCAGCTGAGACCGAAGTTAAAGGTTCATGAAGTTCAAACTGACCCAAAAAACCGTTACTTCCGCTTGCCTCTCCCACCGGATAAGCGCGAATGCCATAGGCCCCCCCTAAAGAAAAACCTTCCAGCGAATTTAAATTTTGGCTACTTGCGGCTTGAAAAACCAGCCTGCTTTTCAAAACGGCTGAACGCGCGATCCGTTGATGCTGTTCAATATTTCCAGATAAGATAACAGCCCGACCTCGCACGGCACCAGCTCTATCGGAGCTCACATTTGTCGCAGCAACCGTGATCTCTCCAAAGCGTCGCGTGGCCGTTAGCTGTGATTTATCCAGGTTCTTATCCCCGCTATATCCAACGCCTATAACGCCATTATAGTTCCATCCAGAGGCATCGGCGGCATCCCCCAATGTGATATTCTTGGGGTCAAGCAATAAATGGCCACCCTGGCCGGTTTCGATGGTTTCCAAGCCGACATAGCGCAGGTTATTTTCAGAAGAAATTTCAACCGAACCGCCATTTTGGGCGCCTTTAGCTATGATTTCACCCAGAAAGGTGGTTTGTTGATCGGACCAAGCGACCGCCGTGCCGCCCTGACCTTTCACCGAAGAGACATCAATCGACACCCCATCATTTGCGAAAAACGACTGTGCTGAAGAAAGATCGGGCAAGGAACCCCATCGATCCACAAAACTTTGGCGTAAACTCTCTGTTGTATTGGGTGTTTTTCCGCCTTGAAAGGCGCCCCCTAGGCGAACCAATCCGCCCTTTAATGCGCCAGAGGCCGTGATCGAATTGGATAACAAGCGCGTATCTGGCGCCGTGATATCTATGCGACCGCCATTTACCTGATGCCCAATTGCCGTAAAATCGGCAGATGAAAAAACTTCCGTACTGCCTGTGAGCGTGATATCGCCACCCGATAAAAACCCATCTGCCTGGTATAAGGCTCTGGATGTTTCGGTAATATTTTTAGCAGAAATTGAAATGGATCCACCATCCTCGTTTGCTGAATTGGCGGTAATGACACCCGAATTATTGAACCTTTCTGACACATCCAGTAGCACTTCTCCGCCAGCTTGCGCCGCGCCACTGGCCGAGGCGTCAATTTTTCCAGCTTGCGTCAGATGATCAGCTTTAATTGTAACGCGACCGGGCTTTTTGGCGGCAGCCGAAAGTTGCGAATTCTCTGATATACGCACTCCAGCATTGCCAACCAGATAGATATCGCCAGCGGCGTCTTTGGTCAGAGCGGTTGCTTCGCTTATACCATCATGATTTACGACCGTAGCCAACAAATCATTGGCGGTTTGCGCGTTCAATATGAGACGGCCACCATCAGCCTGTATCGCTCCCCCTTGCTCAATTTTGGCATCAATGGCAGCTTTTTCGACCGCAATGGAAAACCCTGCTCCCAAATCAAGACGGACCTGCGAGCCAGCCGCCAGGCCGACATGCCTAGCTTTGATACGACCATAATTTTCAATCTGTGCTGCGATAAACGTTACAGATGCGTCATCCCTAGCGTTGAGCGCGCGCAAATCACCATTATTGATGATTGAGGCAGAGCTTTCACCTTTAAATAAGAATGATTCATCTGCGCTAAAAAATCGCTCTTGCGAGCCAAGATGCAATGTTGAAGCCAGCAACCCTCCAACATTCACTTGGGCATCTGAGCCAAACACAATGCCGGATGGGTTGATCAGAAAAACCCGTCCATTTGCTTTCAACACGCCGTTTATATGCGATATATTTCCATTCGGCACGGTGTTCAAAGCGATTGATCTGGAGGAAGGCTGAACAAAATTGACTGTTTTATCCGCTCCAATCGAAAACTCATCCCACAAAAGAGACACCCGATCACTGTTTTGAAAAACCTCAACGCTATGCGTTTGCTGGGTGATGACCGCCTGACCGCCCGTAACAGATCCGCCCTGCGGCAAATCTGCCGCCAAAAGAGGAACCCACACACCGATATAAACAGCAGAAAAACATAAAGTTTTTCTGACTTCTGGGTAAAATAGCCTGCAACAAAGTGCTCGAAATATATTCAAAATAAGTACTTTAACAATATGCATAGATCACCCTAAATAAGGATGCTCTAAACGAAGAAAACGTCTTTCAAGCGTCTTGACGCGCCTATGACATATTTATCGTTAGAGCGTAGGCGATGACACCATGCGGGTCAGAATTTAACAAATAGTTCAAATAAGTTTCAATAATCGCTCAATCTAAGGACATTACTGCACTTGAAGTCAATCAAAATATGGCTCTCCACGCTGTTTTCAAGCTGTGTATATCAATAACCCCTGCTCACTCTTCAATAAATATAGATAAAGTAAGCCATACTAGTTTCTGTTTTTATTTACTTTTATAAAAAAATTAAAATGCGCAATACGTGTTACCCTTTGGGGTTTGTCACTCAAAGCTTTTAACCGGAACCCATTTCAGATTTACTTTAGAGCTCTTTCTAGAAATAATTTCGTTTCGCTGTGTTGCGGCGCGCCAAACAGGCTTTGCGCCGAACCTTGTTCCAAAATCGATCCATCCTTAAAAAAGCAAACCTTATCGGCAGCCTGCCTGGCAAAACCCATCTCATGCGTGGCCAATATCATCGTCATGCCCTCAGATTTGAGCTGCAGCAGAACATCTAAGACTTCTCCCACCAATTGTGGGTCCAAAGCGGAGGTGATTTCATCAAAAAGCATCACTTCCGGGCGCATCGCCAATGCCCGCACAATAGCAACGCGCTGCTGTTGCCCGCCTGAAAGTTGATCCGGATAATTATGCATGCGATCGGCGAGATTAAAACGCTCGAACAAAGATTCAACTTGGGGCCTAAACGTATTGCGGGGGAGCTTGTGCACCCGCCGCGGCGCCAACATGGCGTTTTCAAACGCGGTCATATGCGGAAATAAATTGAAGCTTTGAAACACCATCCCGATGCGCCCGCGAATAGCTTGTGGATCCAAGCCAGGCTGAGAAATATCATCTCCATCAAGAAAAATTTCACCATCATCAATTGGATCTAAAAGATTAATACATCTGAGCAAAGTTGATTTTCCAGCGCCGGACGCGCCGATAAGACACACCATTTCACCTTGCTGCACATCCAAACTGACACCGTTGCACACCGTGTTTTCGCCAAAACGCTTCACCACATTGCGCAGCTTTACCTTACTCATCAGCGTCTCTCGCGCGTTTGTTTTGCCATTAAATAATCCGCATAGCGTGTGGCGGGAATGGTAACAGCCAAAAATATGATCGCGGCCCCAACATAAGGTGTGAAATTGGCAAGCAACGACTTGAACACACCGGCCTGCCGAAAAATCTCAACAGGGCCAATAAAGCTGAGCAGCGAAACATCTTTTTGCAGAGCGATAAGCATGTTCATCTGGCTTGGAACAACGTTGCGAACCGCTTGAGGCAATATCACATCGCGCATGGCTTGGCCTTCCGATAGGCCAAGCGATAAGGCCGCCGAACGTTGGCTGTGATGCACGCTGCCGATGCCCGAGCGGAAAATTTCGGCCACATAAGCGGAATAGGTCAGAACCAAAGCAACGGAGCCCCAAATATAAGGGGAGTTCCACGGCCTTGGCAGACCCAAGCCCGGAATTCCAAAGCCAATCAAATAAACAGTCAAAATAACCGGCACACCGCGAAACACATCCGTGTAAATCGTTGCAAAAATCCGCAATGGAAATAACGTCGGCGCGCGAACGTTCCGCGCCAAGGCGATCAACAGCCCTAAAACCGCTATCGAAGGCGCCGACCAGGCAAAGATCATCACGTTAACCTTGAACGCATCCAAAAGCCTGGGAAAAGTCTTTGCCAAAACCGCCCCGTTGAAAAAACTTTTCTGAACTTTTTCCCATCCAGGCGTCAACGGAACCAGCATGATTAAGGCCAGCACAACCACTGCCGTGCTGGCCGCTGCAACCGCCAAGGACCTTCGCCGCCGCTCAGCTTCATAAATCTCGCGACGCGTAGCGCTCACAGCGTGCCGTTTGCTCATTATTTGATTAACGGAACGCCAGTTGTATCCTGCAACCATTCAGCTTCAATCGCAGCCAAGCTTCCAGTCGCAGCCAATTTTGTAAGGGCTTGGTCTACACAATCTTTTAACGCGTTTCCATCTTCCATTAACATTCCGAACTGATCAGGATTATCGCTTGCATCAGCCGAAAATTGACCAATCACTTTTGAGCCTTCAATCATCACAGCACTCAGAAACAACGCCGTCGGTAAATCAAAAAGCGCGGCGTCAATCTGGTTGGCGCTTATCGCGGCATTAACATCGGCATTATCCGCGTAAAGCAAAATTGCACTTTCCGGCTTTACAACGTTTTCCAATTTAGAAACTGCAGTTGTTGATCCAACTGCGCCCCATTTCAAACCCCTAAGATCCGCCATAGTCGGCGCAGTATCGACGGCCCCTTTGCCAACCAAGACGGCCATCGGCGCCGAATAATAGGGAACTGAAAAATCGACAACGACATCGCGTTCTGGCGTGATTGAATATTGCTGCATATTCAAATCAAAGTTTTTTGCCCCTGGTTGAATCGCTTCGTCAAATGATGTTCTCACCCAGACCACATCTGCCGAGGAAAACCCCATTTCTGACGCCATCGCATAAGCAACCGCGGCCTCAAAGCCTTTCCCGCTTTCGGGCGCGTCATCCATCACCCAAGGGTAATAGGCTGGATTTCCTGTTGCAATTGTTAGCTTACCATCCGTCAGCGTCTTTCCCGCGGCACAATGCCCCCCCGCATGCGCAGCCGAGGTGACCAATGCGCTGGATAACAGCGCAAATACAAAACGTTTCATCATCCTACTAATCCTTATTTATGAGCCATTGACGAAAGACTATGAGTTGCGCCCGGAGCTGTCCACCAAAGATATTGCCAAACGAATTTCCTGCACAGTCTTTACTTTGTAAGCGAACATTCCCTCCACGAATTAATTACGAAATCTGCGCTCTGACGCGGTGACTGAAATGACAGGCTTGCCAGTTGCAAAAGAAAACCAAATTTTCGCCGCCATGCCGGAATCGATATCTTGACCGGGAACCAAAAAAGCCGCCAGATCCGCAGCCTGAAGCCCCCATAAGTCATTATTGAAGAATTTATCTTTTGTTTTTTTGGCTCATATTGGCTGATGAACGGTTCTGAGCAATTTGCCTGTCACCCAAATCTGTCAGCTGCCAAAGATATCCAAACGGACAAACGGCAGCACATAGTGATGTCTTTGCGCCAATAGTAGACACGATTCAAGGCGCTTTAGGTGAGCGATAGTTTGGTGCCTTGGCTCAAAGTCGTCAAACAAATCCCGTTAATGACAATATGTCTGTGACGATCAGCATAAGAGCTAGTCCAGTGCCAAGCTGATATACTGCATTGCGGTTAGAAATTTCCGTTCCTCGGACTGTCATGATAACAAAGAATAAAACAATGTTGGCCTATGTTAAGTAGAAGTACATTGGTTGCTCCTTTGATAGGTTGCTGGCACTTTATGTGCCGTCCAGCTCTCACGCTTCGATTCCGGTTTGATCTCTATGAGGCAAAAAACAATCATACCCGTCGGCTTCTAGCTTATAGGCGATATCCTCAAGACAGCCTCGTTCAAGAGCGTTAAATAGCGGGCCTGCGATATATATGATTTTAATCAATTTGACCTCAGTTTTCTAAATGCCAAAAAATAGAGCTCGTTGCGTTTTCCCAACACATCACGGTTGCAACGCCCCGCTTCAGATCGCTGACCAGCGAGTATAATCCTTCAAAAAGCTCACAAGGCAGCATCCATGCAGTGGAAGGTTTGAAAGCCGCAAGGCTTCAATATAATCAGTAAAAAAATATGCTTTACCTTCACTTTTAATCTGAAACGCTCTGTCAGTTTGACGGCAAATTCTAAAATAATTTATGCGCCCCCAAATCCTGACCATCCAGACCAGTCTTTAAAGCTTCGCGATAAAACGCCTCCAAGCTCTGGTCGCCAAATTCTGGGGTGTTTTGCGCGGAATATACTGACAACTCTGGATCCCAAAGCAACATCGACTCAGTCGCATAATAATGTCCGATATTTACAAATTCGCGTTTGTCAGCCAAACGATCCGACAGCAAAGAAGGCCCCGCCAAGACGCCGCCGATCACTTTAAAAAGCGCGCTGGGAACGCGCCGAATTTTTTCAGGCTTTTGCAAAAGGCGAAACAATAATTGCGCCTGCTCTATTGGCGTAATCGCAGGGCCAGGCCCCCCGATCGGTAAAATCGCATTGTGGCGTTTAATATCGTTTAAACATCCGCAAATATAAGCGGCCAAATCGGCTTCTGAAATTGGTTTACACGCCGTTTGCAGGCCATCATCGAACATCACAAAGGCTTTCCCAGCCTTTACCTTTTCTACCTGCCCCGAGAGTGATTTGAAAAACGCAGTCGGTCGCACGATACTATAGGTAAGACCAGACGCCTGAAGCTTTTGTTCAAATGCGCGCTTGGCATGTTGAAATTCCAAGCGCGGTTTTTGTACGCAAATCGCCGATAATAGAATATAGCGCTCGATCGCCCATTCTTGCGCGGTTTCCAGCAGCGTCATATTCGCGCGATAGTCAACCAACCACGCGTCTTGGCGCCCCCCCGTGCGCGAAGCAATACAGGAAATAATCGCTTCAATGCCCGAAAATCGCTGCGCCAACTGCTTTACTGCAACGGCATCGGTAACATCACACATTTCATAAATCACGCCATTAAGGGGGACTTTGGGCGTCCGTCGCACCGGGCACAACACCTGATACCCTTTCTCTACAAGGGCCTTTGCCACTGCCGAGCCAATATAGCCGGTGGCGCCTGCGAGCAAAATGTCACACATATCTGACGTTAACCAGAACAGCTTCAACGCGAAATATCATTGGTTTAAACAACGGCAACTCAGCCAGAAGGTCAATGAATTTCTGGGTTGAAGGGCCCATATCAAACTTTGAAAGCTCTGGCCTTCATTCACAAAAGCGCAATCGGGTTAGACAAAATTTGCCGGCGCGTCCGTAATTGAAAATTTACTGAAAACGGCCATGCGCGCGCTTGGTTTTGATTTCGCTTTCGGGGTTTCCACCGCATCGGAAAACGGCATCAGCAAGCGGTGAATCACGGAAATACAATCTTCACCCAAGGCTGACAGAAGGTCGTCGCATAAATAGGTCTGAATTAATTCATCCACCAACCTTGCTTCTTCTTTTGTGATTTTATTGGCGCTTAAAATCGCTTCAAATGCCTGAAGCACGCAATTTGAGAAAACAAATTGCTTGCGCAAAAGCGCATGGTTCTTTTCGGCTGGGCCTTTTTCAGACAGAGCCAAAGACAGTAGCGCGCTACGCATCCAGCTGGCCGGTTCAATCGGGGTTGGTGTGGCTGAATTGGATGGTTTAAAATCAGCAAGGTTCATAGCAGCGCTCCGGCGATAGATAGGGCATTTCGATTGAAGAAATTTTGCAAGTTCTGTGCCAGTCTTCTTGCAGCCCTTAAGGGGGTTAAATTTTTTAAACGCAAAGCGCATGTTCCCAAAGTTTACACCGCAAACCTTTCTTTTAACCTCAAAAATTTTCTGAAAACGCTTGAAACAATGCTAAAAATATCAATACTGGTATTATTATTTTAAACGCAAACACTCTAAAATACACATTTTTAGACAACTCATTCACGTCAAGCTGCCTATAAACATCTTTTTATACCAATGACTCAGTCTGCAACCTAAGATTAAGAATACTCAAAAAATTTAAACTTGCGCATTTTTGCTTAAAGCAATTGTGCATAAAAGTCTCAAAATTACTTTTATTAATTTCAATTAAAAAGGGCTTACATTATGACCGTCTGGCGCAATTTAAACATAGGCACGAAAGTATTAACTGCACTTTTGCCGCTTATCTTACTTTCGATCGTTTTAGTATCTTCGATATCAATCGACATTGCCCAACGCGAACTTGAAAAGCAAGCCTTCAACAAACTCATCGCAACGCGCGAAATAAAAGCGGCCCAGGTGGAAAATTACTTTTCGCAGATCAGGCATCAAATTGAAACTTTTTCGGAAAACCATATGGTCATTTCAGCGATGAAGGATTTCGCAGCAACCTTTAAAACAATCGCAGAAGAGCGTAACCTTACGCCGGAAGCCGAGGCTGCGCTGCAAACCCGCGTCGCGGAATATTACCAAGGGAATTTTTTACCGAAACTTGCTGATAATTCACAAACCACGCCTCATTTCATCGATTATTTTCCAAACGATAAAAGCACCCAGACCCTTCAGGATTTGTATATTGCGAATAATCCCAATCAACTGGGATCAAAACATAAGCTTGATCGTGCAAATGACAACAGCCGGTACAGTGATCACCATGCGCGATACCACCCGGTCTTACGAAATTTTTTAGAAAAATTCAGCTATTACGACATTTTTCTAATTGATATTGATACCGGGCATATCGTGTATTCCGTATTCAAAGAAGCCGATTATGCAACCTCGTTGCTCACCGGGCCCTATGCCAACAGCAATTTGGGGAAAGCCTTTCAAATTGCCAAAACAGCTAAAGCGCCAAGCTTCACATATTTGATTGATTTTTCGCCTTATGCGCCCTCTTACAACGCACCCGCTTCCTTCATCGTCTCGCCAATATTTGAGCAGGATAAATTATTGGGCGTGGCGGCGTTTCAAATGCCAGTGGATCAGATCAACAATATTATGACCAACAACCAGAATTGGCGGGATATCGGTTTGGGGGAAAGCGGCGAAACCTATATGGTCGGTTCGGATCTTACTCTTAAAAATGAATCTCGCTTCTTGATTGAAGATCCCTCTGGTTACCTCGCACAAATGAAAAACCTCGGAATGGAGCAAAATTTACTGCGTGAAATTGAAAAATCAGGGAGCGTAATTGGCCGTCAAAAAGTGGACACAACAGCCTCGCAAATGGCCTTAAAAGGTGAAACCGCATCATTAATTATAGAGGACTATAGAAACATTCCTGTATTATCGGCGTTTAAACCCTTGGCGATTCAGGATGTAGATTGGGCAATTTTAAGCGAAATCGATGAAGCCGAGGCCTTCGCGGCAACGCAGAACATGCGCAATACTATTTTGATATTTGTTGCGCTGATCATTGCCGGTATCGCCACTGTGATCGTTATATTTTCGCGACAAGTGATTTCAAAGCCGATCAATCAAATGCTGGATGCTGTTGAAAACCTTCGCGCCGGAGAAGGGGATTTAACACTTCGACTGCCCGATTTTGGCAGCAATGAAATTGGCCAAACGGCCGCCTCTTTAAACGGGTTTATTCAGCGCATTCAATTGATTATGCAGGATATAAAAACCGCTGTAACATCGGTTTCAACGGCGTCATTGCAATTGAATGCCACCGCGGAAAGCTTTAAAACCAATGCAGGAACGCAGGCAGGATCCATAGAGGAAACCAGCGCTGCATTAACGCAAATCAGCGTTTCGATCACCCAAAACGCTGATAATGCACAATCGACCAACACGCTTGCATCGCAAGCAGCCTCCTCGACCACTGAAGGTAGCGAAGCGGTGAAGCAAACCGTTCTGGCAATGAAAGAAATCGCGGGTAAGGTGAGCTTGATTCAGGATTTTGCTTATCAAACGGATCTGCTCGCTTTGAACGCAATGATCGAGGCGGCCCGCGTGGGAGAGGCCGGAAATGGGTTTGCGGTTGTCGCAGACTCGGTACGCAGTTTGGCCGAAGACAGTCAGATCGCGGCCAAAGAAATCAGTGACCTGGCTGAAAATAGCCTGCAGATCGCGGAAGAGGCGGGCCAATTGGTGCAAGGCGTGGTGCCCAATATTCAAGAGACCGCAAAATTAGTTCAAGAAATTGCCTCAGCTTCCGAAGATCAAGCAAAAGGGGTAAACGAAATAAATGAAGCGATGAAAAAACTTGACGGGGCGGCAAGCGAAAGCAGCGCCGCATCCACAGAACTGGCCGCCACCTCCGATGAATTCAACAAAATGGTTGAAAAAATTGAAAGCCAAGTTTCAAAATTCAAAAGTGAATAAAATAGCCCATGCTGCTATAAAAAATTTACAGTAGAGTATGCTTGAAGGTTTTTCGGATAGATGCGCCTGCTCAGGCAATCATGCTCTGTATTCATAGGCTCCAGGATATTTCAACGGTATAATTGGCAAAGTCTCTGAAACGCAGCCTCTGATCACTTGCCAGAAGTCTTAAATCAATTTCAACCATTTCTAGTGGGTGTTTTGGCTTTTTGAGATCTAAATGTATTCTCCAAAAAATACACCGACGCCAGCCTCGCAAACATTTATATTTTTCCACGGTGCTTTTGTTTCAACAACAACATCTTGTTTGTAAACGAACAGCCATTCATTAGCCACCACTCGAAAGGATTTTGGGCATTCTGCCTACAAGGTGGGAATGGGGTAAAACTGAAACGCAGTTCCAACCAACCTTGCTGAAACGTGCAGAAGACCCAAAATTAATGGCGGCAAAACCTTCTAAGCTAGGCTCTGTGTGAACTCGAACTGAAATTAAACAGAGCGTAAGACGGTTTTGGCTTTGAAAATGATCTGCGATTGGTTAGGTATTTGCGCTAGAATTTAAAAAATAGGGAGAATCGAAAATGATAAACAAACTCTTGGTCACCGCGGCGGCGCTGGCGCTGACAGCGGTGTCTGCTTCGGCAGAAACCATCCGCTGGGCGCGCGCAGGCGATTCAATCACCTTGGATCCACATTCACAGAATGAAGGCCCAACCCATGCGCTGGCGCATCAAATGTATGACCCGCTGCTGCAGCGCGATATGTCGGGTGCGATTATTCCTGTTTTGGCCACCGAATGGGCGGCTCTGCCGGATAATCCCAATATCTGGCGATTCAAATTGCGCCAGGGCGTCAGCTATCATGATGGCGCAGCCTTTGACTCTGAAGATGTGGTGTTTTCCTTAAACCGTGCAATGGCCGATGGTTCGGAAATGAAAGAATTGCTGTCATCGGTGAAAGAGGTGCGCGCAGTTGATTCTCATACGGTGGATATCGAAACCCATGGTGCAAACCCGCTACTGATCAACAATTTGACAAATATGTTCATCATGGACAAAGGCTGGGCCGAAGCCAATGATGTGATGACCCCGCATGACGTTGCGAAAGGCGAGACAAATTTTGCGACGATGAATACCAATGGCACTGGCGCCTTCATGCTGGTGAGCCGCTCAGTGGATGAAAAAACGGTTTTAACCGCCAATCCGAATTACTGGGGCAAAGATATTTATCCCAATCAGGTTACTGAGCTTATTTATACGCCGATCCAATCCGCGGCAACGCGCGTTGCGGCTTTGCTATCTGGGGAAGTGGATATCATCCAAGATGTTCCAGTTCAGGATCTTGGACGGGTCAGCGCAACCGACGGGTTGAGCGTTGGAACCGCCGCGCAAAACCGCGTGATCTTTTTCGGTTTAGACACGAAAGAAGGCCCAACCAGCAATCTTAAGGTTCGTCAGGCTATGAATATCGCGATCAACCGTGATGCCATCAAGCAAGTTGTGATGCGCGGCCAGTCAGATCCAACCGGCGTGATCATGCCGCCCTTTGTGAATGGTTGGACAGAGGCGCTAAATGCCTACCCAACTTACGATATTGAAGCTGCAAAAGCATTGATGGCAGAAGCCGGCCTTGCGGATGGGTTTGATATTACGCTGAATTGCCCCAATGATCGCTACATTAACGATGAAGCTATCTGTCAAGCCGCTGTTGGGATGATGGGGCAGATTGGTATTAACGTGACCTTAGACGCCAAACCAAAAGCTCAGCATTTCCCAATCGCCAAAGGCGGCGAAGCGGATTTCTACATGCTAGGATGGGGCGTTCCAACATTTGATTCACATTATATCTTTAACTATCTGGTGCATACACAAACCAATGATCGCGGATCATGGAACCCAACCGGATTTTCGGATGCTGATGTCGATGCGATGATTGCAAGCCTTGAATCTGAGACCGATTTGGCCAAGCGTGATGCAACGATCGCGTCTATCTGGAGCAAGGTTCAGGATGCACAAATGTATCTGCCGATCCATAACCAAGTGCTGAACTGGGGAATGAAAAGCAATATTGAATTTGCCGTACAGCCTGAAGACCAGCCGCATTTTCAATTCTTGAAAATGAACTAAGAGCCATGACGACCAGCCGCTTATCAAAGCGGCTGGTCGCTTTCATGTGGACCCGCGTATAATCACGTTACATCACAAGGCGGCCAAAGCTTAGACAGATCCTGTTTAGACCACAGCTGCATATTTTATAAACGAAAAGCTATAATGGTATTGATCTTACTCAGGCGTTTGGGCCAGGCGGTTCTGGTTTTATTTATCGTCGCATTAATTTCTTTTCTGATTTTCCGATATGTGGGCAGCCCCGTCGATAACCTGCTGGCGCAAGAAGCGACGGTTCAACAGCGTGCGGATTTAGAAGAAGCTTTGGGTCTGAACGATCCGGTTTATGTGCAATATTTCGGATTTGTCTGGAAGGCCTTGCATTTTGATTTTGGCAATTCCTATCGCGGCGCCCTGCCCGTTGCCGAATTAATCTCAAGCCGGTTACCGGCAACTTTGGAATTGGCTTTCACATCGGCGCTATTCGCTCTGATCTTGGGGGTGGTTACGGGTATTTATACTGCAATCCGGCGGGGAGGCCTATTTGCCAATCTTATATTATCTCTCTCGCTTATTGGCGTGTCACTGCCCACATTTTTAATCGGTGTGCTGTTGATATGGGTCTTTGCCGTTGAACTGCAATGGCTGCCCTCGTTTGGACGCGGCGAGGTTGTCGAGCTTGGGTGGTGGTCAACCGGATTTCTGACCCTATCGGGGCTGAAATCACTGATCCTGCCCAGCATAACACTTGGCCTTTACCAATTGACCTTAATCATGCGGCTGACCCGCTCGGAAATGCTGGAGGTTTTACGCCAAGATTATGTGCGCTTTGCCCGCGCGCTTGGGCTGTCTGAGCGCAGCGTTTATTTTAAGCACGCCCTGCCCAATACCTTGATCCCCGTAACCACGATTGCTGGGCTCCAGCTTGGCTCGATCGTAGCATTCGCCATCATCACGGAAACCGTGTTCCAATGGCCGGGCGTGGGGCTGTTATTCATTAACGCGGTGTATTTTGTGGATATCCCGGTGATGAGCGCATACTTACTGCTGGTCGGGGTGCTGTTTGTATTGATCAATCTGGCCGTAGATCTTTTATATCTTGCGATTGATCCGCGCTTGCGCGACTCACAGCTGGGCGGAGAATCCTGATCCATGAAACGTTTCTTTGCTTCTGATTTCTTTTATGATTTCATGCGCAGCCCTGTCGCATTGGTTTCTTTTTTAATCGTTTTGTTTCTGATCCTCTCGGCTGTTTTCGCAGGTGTTATAGCGCCAACCAATCCTTTCGACGCCGCCAGCCTGAACCTTATGAACGGGTTCACCCCACCGATGGAGCCAAATCTTTTCACCGGAGATGTGTTCTGGATGGGCACTGACGATCAGGGCCGCGATTTATTTTCCGCAATTCTTTACGGGCTGCGTATCTCGCTTTTCGTGGGGGCCATGGCGGTTGCCCTCGCCACCGTGATGGGCGTCTTACTCGGGTTGATCGCCGGCTATATGGGGGGCTGGCTGGATAATTTGATCATGCGCTTTGCCGATATTCAAATGACCTTTCCCTCTATTTTAGTTGCGATGCTCATCTTCGGAGTGGCGCGTGGAATTTTACCACCCGAATTGCGCGATGAAATGGCCATCACCGTTTTAATCGTTTCTATTGGCCTGTCTGAATGGGTGCCATTTGCGCGCACGGTGCGCGGATCAACGCTGGTTGAAAAAGAAAAAGAATATATCGCAGCAGCACGTCTGATCGGCTTGAACCGGTGGCAAATCATGATCAGACATATTCTGCCCAACGTGTTGAACCCCGTTTTGGTGATTGCCACGATCACCTTGGCTTTGGCGATTATCGCCGAAGCCACGCTTTCCTTTTTGGGAGTTGGCGCGCCACGCACAGAGCCAAGCCTTGGCACGCTGATCCGCGTTGGACAAGATTTTTTATTTTCGGGCGAATGGTGGATTTTGTTGTTTCCTGCCAGCACGCTTTTGGCCTTGGCGCTTTCAGTCAACTTATTTGGCGATTGGCTGCGCGACAAATTGAATCCGAGGTTAAAATAATGACGCAGCCATTGCTTGAGGTCAAAAATATCAGCGTAGAATTCAAAACCCGGGGCGGTGCTTTAAAAGCAGTCGATGATTTGTCGATTGACGTGCAACCGGGTGAAATATTGGGGCTGGTGGGAGAATCTGGCGCTGGAAAATCAATGATGGGGGCGGCAATTTTAGGCTTGATCGATCCCCCGGGCCGCCTGTCAAACGGCGAGATTTGGTTTAAGGGCCGACGGATTGATCAAAACCCCGAAACATTGCGCGGATGCGAAATTTCAATGATCTTCCAAGATCCGTTGGTCAGCCTGAACCCGTTAAAGAAAATCGGCGATCAATTGGTTGAAACCATCTTACGGCATAAGCAGATGTCGCGGGCGCAGGCAATCGATAGAGCCCGCAAAGGCCTGATTGAAGTAGGGATCGACCCAGAGCGGCTGAATGCCTATCCACATACGTTTTCAGGAGGCATGCGCCAACGCGTGGTAATCGCCCTTGCCCTTGCCCCAGAGCCCTCATTGATTATTGCAGATGAACCCACCACCGCTCTTGACGTCTCTGTTCAGGCGCAAATTTTGGAGCTGTTGAAGAAACTATGTCGCGGCCGCGGCACTTCGATTATTTTAATCACGCATGATATGGGCGTAATTTCAGAAACCGCCGATAGGGTTGGCGTGCTCTATGCGGGCCGCCTTGCTGAAATTGGCAGCACGAACCAAGTCTTAAGATCCTCAAAACACCCCTATACGCAAGGTTTGGTGGCCTCAACACCTAAGATCGACCCTTCTTCATTTGGGCAAAGCCTCTATCAAATTCCTGGCTCCATGCCCAAATTGGACGCAATCCCAACAGGCTGCGCTTTTCATCCCCGCTGCACACAAGGCATTAAAAAATGTAGCCAGGAACGCCCGCCGATGATGAAAAATACCGCGGCGTGCTGGCTGTTGGAAGAAACGAGACAAGGAATATGAGTTTCATAACCGCCAAAAATCTGACTCGCCGTTATGACCTATCAGATCCGTGGATTGTGCGGCAATTAACCTTTCGGCCCAAGCGATTTCTTACCGCGGTAAATGATGTCAGTTTCAGCGTTGAGAAAGGCACCACCTACGCCTTGGTCGGAGAAAGCGGGTCCGGAAAATCAACCATCGCCAAAATGGCGGTGGGTCTGCTTGCCCCCTCGGCAGGAACCATCACCCTCGACAATCACAATTTAAACGATCCAAACTTGAGCCCACAAAACCAACAAGCGATGCGCCGACGCATTCAAATGGTGTTTCAATCCCCTTATGCCAGCCTAAATCCGCGTTGGCGCGTTGGTGATATTTTGGCGGAACCGATCCAAAGTTTTGATCTTATTCAAGGCGCAAAAAATCAAGCCAAACGCGTGGATGAACTTTTAGAGCAAGTCGGGCTTTCAGCAAGCGACGCTAAAAAATACCCGCATGAATTTTCCGGTGGGCAAAGACAACGTATTTCAATTGCCCGCGCCTTGTCCTCACAACCTGAGGTTATAATCTGTGATGAACCAACCTCTGCATTGGATGTTTCCGTTCAGGCGCAGGTTTTGAATCTTCTCAAATCGCTTCAAAAAGAATTTTCCCTCACCTATCTGTTTATCACGCATGATTTGGCGGTGGTGTCGAGCGTCGCAAACCGCATAGGCGTGTTGAACAAAGGCGCGCTGGTCGAAGAAGCAAGCCCAAAAGAGTTATTCACAAATCCGAAACAAGATTATACTCGGATGCTGTTAAATGCCGCCCCAAAAATGCTTTAACGCGATGCATCTTACAGATTGAAAATTCAAAACGTCAGATTTCGATGGCGGACCTTGGATTTAAACACCATTGCATTTTTTGAAAGAGTCGCAAAGATCGTCTGAAACACCCAAAGCGCGACTTTAAAATTTGCCATGTGGCATACAAATCTTCGCAATAAAGTAAAACGATCAACTTCTCGCTCGGCATAACGTCACTGATAAGCAGCGCAGGGCGCGCGCTGCACAATCCCGAATGACGCGCAAACCAAAACCAGTTTCCCGCAAATTTGCAACAATTCGTAGCGGTGCAAGGATCGAAAAGCCCAGCATAATGCTCTGCAACCTAACCGATTTGGCGCAACAACGGACAGGTTTCGGAATTTGAAACGCCCGGCAACTCTCGAATACGCGCCAATATACCATCGAACTCAACCAGATTGATGGTTTCGATCCCTACCACCAAATCCCAAACCCCGCAGGTTCGATGCAGCGAAGTGATCTCGGGCATTCGCTGCAAAGCTTTTTGAACCGAATTGGCCGTATTCCCCCGCACTTCAATCATCATCATCGCGCGCACCAAATCATGCGTTTCTGGTGCGTTTAATTCCACCGTAAAGCGCTTAATCACTCGTGTCTGAATCAGACGCGTTAAACGGCTTTGCACCGTGCCACGCGCCAAACCCAATACACCCGATAATGTGGTAACCGAGGCCCGCCCATCGATCTTTAACCGGGCAAGTAATTTTCTATCAACTTCATCTATACTTATCATTTTGACGAAACCTATGAACAAATTTTACAAATTATCGACTTTTTGAACAATAATTTAGCTTATTGGTCAAGTCATAAGCTGACATCTTCTTCCCATCTTACAATCAATGGATCATCTGATGTCCAAACATTTCACAATTTTAGGATTGCCGGTTGAGGCAGGATGCGGCCGTAGCGGATGTTTAATGGGCCCCGACTCCCTTCGAAGCGCAGGGCTCTGCGAGGTTATCAGCGACCTCGGAGGAGCATTAAACGATTTGGGCAACATGGTGCAGCCCTCTTCCATCGTGCCATCGGCAGGGCCTGCACATTTGAAGAAACTTCCCGAGATAGTGGCTTGGACGCAGCATATACAAGCCCTAGCTCTTGATCTTGCCTCCCAGGATAGCTTTCCAATTTTTTTGGGCGGCGATCATTCGATGGCGGCCGGCACGCTTAGCGGGATCGCGCAAGCTGCCGCGCAATCAGGGCAATCTCAATTTGTTCTTTGGTTGGATGCCCATCCTGATTTAAACACGTTATCGAGCAGTCTCAGCGGCAACCTTCACGGCACGCCAATGGCCTATGCTTTGGGCTTGCACGGTTTCGCAGATATATTTCCACCGCTTATGGCGCCAATTGACCCTGCCAATATCTGTATGATGGGGCTTAGATCGGTGGATGACGCCGAGCATAATGTTATCAATGAATTGGGTTTAGAGGTGTATGATATGCAGCGCCTCAACGCGCTTGGCGTTGTAAAACCCATTGCGGGTTTCCTCGATCGGGTCGCCGCAGCCAAGGGCCGGTTGCATATAAGCCTCGATGTTGACTTCTTAGATCCAGAAATCGCGCCAGCTGTTGGAACGGCCGTGCCAGGTGGAGCCAGCAGAAGAGAGGCGCATCTGATTATGGATATGATCTGTGAGAGCGGTCTGGCCACCTCGCTCGAGTTATCCGAGCTGAACCCGTACTTGGATGTTAAAGACAAGACCGCCGCGTTGCTCTGCGATCTCGCAGGCTCTCTTCTAGGTCAAAAATCCATTAAGCGCGGCAAAAAGGGTGGGTGATATGAGTATTTCCCTCCCCTCCCCGCGGGCCATGGTACCTTTTGTTTCGGTGCATAATATGATGCGCCTGATCCATGCAATCGGTATCAACGAGATGATCATTGGCCTTGCCGCTTACATAGAAGAGGATTTCAACCGTTGGCCATTATTTGACAAAACACCACGCGTTGCGGCGCATGCGCGGGACGGCGTTATTGAGCTTATGCCGATATCGGATGGGCACCAATATGGATTTAAATATGTTAATGGTCATCCGGCCAATATGGCTCGAGGCCTGCAAACCGTAACAGCGTTTGGCGTCTTGGCCAATCTGTCAAACGGCTATCCTGTTTTGATGTCAGAAATGACACTACTGACCGCCTTGCGCACGGCTGCAACAAGCGCGCTTGCCGCGCGTTATCTGGCGCCCAAATCTGCCCGCATAATGGCCATGATTGGCGCTGGGGCGCAATGCGAATTTCAAGCAATCGCTTTTCATGAAATGCTTGGCATAACCAGAATACGCCTCTTTGACATTGATCCGCTTGCCACACAAAAAACCGCGCAGTACCTTGATAAATTGGGATTTAATATCGTGATTTCTGCGAGCCCCGAGCAGGCCGTAACTGGTGCTGATATTATCACCACTTGCACCGCAGACAAACAAAACGCAACTGTTTTAACCGATAATATGGTTGGAGCAGGGGTGCATATTAACGCGATAGGCGGTGATTGCCCCGGCAAAACAGAACTGCATCGCGATATCCTTTTACGCTCTGATGTTTTTGTCGAGTATTTGCCGCAAACCAGAATTGAAGGCGAAATTCAATCGCTTGCACAGGATCACCCGGCCACTGAACTTTGGCAAGTTATCCGAGGCGATGCGGCAGGCCGCTGCTCGGTTGATCAAATCACGTTATTCGACAGCGTTGGCTTTGCCATCGAAGATTTCTCAGCCCTGCGCTATGTCTATCATCAAATCCAAAAGACTGGACATTATCAAAAGTTAGATCTTTTGGCCGACCCAGATGATCCGCGAGATCTGTATGGAATGCTTCAACGCTCTAAAGAGGATGGACGATGCAAAACCTAAGAGCCAAGATCCGTGCGGCAAGTTTTATCAAGGATGAAGAGGCGCTAAAAGATCTGCTGCCGCTAGCGTCCTGTAAAACCGATCGCACCAAAATTACCAGGCATGCGACGGAGATGGTAACGCAATTGCGAAACAGCGCCCATCCTTCGGTCATGGAATTATTCTTGATAGAATATGGCCTATCTTCTGAAGAGGGGGTGGCCTTGATGTGCTTGGCAGAAGCGCTTCTTCGCGTGCCTGATGGCACAACCATCGACGCGCTAATCGAAGATAAAATTGCGCCCTCACAATGGCACAAACATTTGGGGAAAAGCCCGTCAACATTCATCAATGCTTCATCTTGGGCTTTGTTTTTCACAGGAAAAGTTTTGAGCGTCCCAGAACAGGGTATCGCAGGCTTGTTACGCGGGGCGCTAAAGCGCTTAGGCGAACCTGTCATCCGGCAGGCAGTGGCCCATCTTATGCGCGAAATGGGGCAACAATTTGTACTTGGAGAAACGATCCAAGACGCGCTCAAACGCGCCCGCAAAGCCAGCACCAGCACGGTTTATCACAGTTATGATATGTTGGGCGAGGCTGCGATGCATGAGCAGGATGCGAAAGCCTATCATATGGCCTATGCGGATGCGATTGCGCAAATCGCTAAAGCCGCAACCAGCTCAGACCCACGTTTAAACCCCGGTATTTCCATCAAGTTATCCGCCCTTCACCCCAATTATGACCCGCTTCACCGCCAGCAAGTTTTATCCGAATTGGCCCCGCGCCTGCTATCTTTAGCCGTCTTGGCAAAATCGGCAAATATTGGCATGAATATCGATGCAGAAGAGGCCGCCAGGCTGGATCTATCCTTAGACGTGATTGAACGCGTTTTATCAAATCCAAGTTTGGCCGGTTGGGATGGGTTTGGCGTGGTCGTGCAAGCCTATGGAAAGCGCGCCGCCTTTGTTATTGATTGGCTCTATGCGCTCTCCAAGCATCTCAATCGACGCATCATGATACGGCTTGTCAAAGGCGCCTATTGGGATAGCGAGATAAAGCTGGCGCAAGCAGAGGGGCTTCCCGGATTTCCCGTTTACAGCGCCAAGCATCACACCGATATAAGTTATATTTGCTGCGCCGCCAAACTGCTCGCTATGTCAGACCGGATCTATCCACAATTTGCCACGCATAATGCGCATACGATCGCTGCGATTTTGTATCTGGCTCAGAAAAAGCAGATGACAGATTTTGAATTTCAACGCTTGCATGGCATGGGGGAAGCCTTGCATCATCAAGTGTCAAAGGCATTTGGTACGCCCTGTCGGGTCTATGCACCTGTCGGGCAACACCGTGATCTTCTGGCCTATCTGGTACGTAGATTGCTGGAAAACGGGGCGAACTCGTCTTTCGTAAATCAAATTTTTGATGCCACTGTTGCATCCAGATTGGTGGCAGCGGATCCGTTTGATAAATTAGGCATGCCCGGCCCTGCCCTGAAACACCCCAAAGATCTCTTTGCCCCAGAGAGACAAAACTCAGCCGGTTATGATCTGGCCAACCCAGACATTCTGGAAAGATTACAAACCGCCAGAACCTTGCCAAGAAGATGGTCCTTCGGCCAAGAAGGCGCTGTCCAACAGGTCTATAATCCGGCCACCGGCAAAAGCCTTGGGCAAGTGCGATTTTTATCGCCAGAACAAGCTCAAGAAAAAATAGATGCTGCGCAGCCTTGGGGGGCAACATCAAGCGAACGCGCCAATGTTTTGCGCGGGATCGCTGATCTATTCGAGAAACATGCGGAAGAGTTTTTTGCTCTTTTAACGCAGGAAGCGGGCAAAACCCTGCCCGACTGCATTGGAGAATTACGCGAGGCCGTTGACTTTCTGCGCTATTATGCGTGCCAGGCAGAGGCGCTTTCCGATGCACAGGCCGGCGTTTTCAGCTGCATCAGCCCATGGAATTTTCCATTGGCAATTTTCACCGGGCAGATTGCAGCAGCGTTGGCAGCCGGTAATGCAGTATTGGCGAAACCCGCAGAAAACACCAGTATGATTGCATATTTGGCCACTCAATTGATGTATGAGGCCGGCGTTCCAACTGCGGCGTTACACCTAATCGCGGGCGATGGCCCAAGCTTGGGTGCCCGCTTATGCAGTTCGGATAAAATAACGGGTGTTTGTTTCACCGGCTCAACCAAAACCGCTCAAACAATCAATCGCCTTATGGCGCAGCACCTGCCACCCCATATTCCACTAATTGCGGAAACCGGTGGTTTAAATGCAATGATCGTCGACAGCACGGCGCTGCTTGAACAAGCCGTACAGGATGTGATCATCAGCGCGTTTCAATCGGCTGGCCAGCGCTGCTCTGCCTTGCGCATGCTTTACGTGCAACAGGATATAGCCGAGGATTTTAAAGATATGTTGTTTGGAGCAATGCGCGCGCTTTGCATTGGTGACCCGGCAGAGGCCGCCTGTGATATTGGCCCGGTTATAAATCAAGCCTCTCAAAAAAAGATCACCCGATATATTCAAGAGCGCCACGTTTTGTTTGCCACAATCGCCCCTGAAACTGGATGTTTTATCGCGCCAACCGTTTTATCTGTTACCGGAATTCAAGATCTTCCAGAAGAGATATTCGGCCCGGTTTTGCATTTTGCAAGCTTTGACATAAAGGATTTAGACCGTGTGATACGCGATATTAACGGCTGTGGTTTTGGGCTTACCTTCGGATTTCACAGCCGCATTGATGAACGCGTGCAACGCGTCATCTCTCAGATCGATGTTGGAAACCTGTATATCAATCGCAATCAGATCGGCGCGGTTGTCGGCTCTCAACCCTTTGGCGGGCACGGATTAAGCGGCACTGGTCCCAAAGCCGGTGGCCCCCGTTATGTGCCGCGATTTGCAAAACAAACGCTTTTGCAATCAGCCCCTTGCAAACCATCTAAAATGAAGGCCGCGCAAGTTGAGCGCGCCTTTCAACATCAAGAGCAAACCGCGTCTTCAGGACCAAAATCCATAAACCTGCCGGGGCCTACCGGCGAATTAAACCAATACCACCTTACACCGCGGCAGCGGGTGCTTTGCTTGGGACCAGGCGCTG
>Ga0255771_1001051_pt1 | contig 30412 bp, 30 predicted proteins | sample 011ome_19_FD_179969 | JGI IMG/M metagenome (GOLD analysis project Ga0255771, IMG submission 179969) | Coastal salt marsh microbial communities from the Groves Creek Marsh, Skidaway Island, Georgia - 011510BT metaG (version 2) | ecosystem: Environmental > Aquatic > Marine > Intertidal zone > Salt...
GCGATACCCTTGACCGTTGCAGCCAAAGAAGCCATACCACCCCATATAGAGGCGTGCGCGCCGTTTGCAGCGACCACGAGTACATCTCCGCTTTGAGCCGCATCAATCATGGCGCCAACCCTAAAGTTCTCGGACGTAAAGTCCCCAGCCTCGCCAACCTCCACTTCAACGGTGACCGCTCGACCAATCATTCGCATACTAGAATTTACCGGCCGTATTGAAGCAGAGCTATTAATAAATTTACCGACATCATCTAATGCATTTGCGATAGTTGCAGTAGGTATTTCTTTCAACCCTATCAAAATTTCATCGATATCTATCATGCATGTCCAAATCTTATTTAAGATAATGAGCGGTACAAAACATATCGGGATAATTATTATTTTTTAAATAATTAATGATTGTCCCTGGGTATGCCTTTTTTACGATCAATTTTTTGGTATTTAATAGCGGGTTTGAGCACCATACCTTCCGATAACTCGTCAACATACTCTCTTTGAATTTCTTGCCAAGGAGTCTGACTTTCTGGGATTGGATGTCCTCCCGCTGCCTTTAACTGACGCTGTCGACGCAGAATTTCAGTCTTAGAAATACAAATATCGACTGATCGCTTGTTAAGATCAATTCGAACAAGATCATTAGTTTTCAGGATAGCCAAATTTCCACCGGTTGCAGCCTCTGGTGAAGCATTCAAAATCGACGGAGACCCTGATGTTCCTGATTGTCTTCCATCGCCAATACAGGGTAATTCCTGCACGCCAGCTTTGATTAGACGAGCAGGTGGTTGCATATTGACTACCTCAGCCGCGCCGGGATAACCGACTGGACCCACGCCACGTACGAATAACATGCATGTGTCATCTATCTTTAATTTTGGATCGTCAATCCTTTTATGATAATCCTCAGGCCCTTCAAAGACGATTGCTCTGCCTTCAAACGCATTAGGATCTTTTGGATTAGACAAATATTTCTCTCTAAATGAGTCGGAAATAACGCTGGTTTTCATAATTGCACTATCAAAGAGATTACCTTTCATGTTCAGGAACCCTGCCTTATCTTTCATCGGCTTCTTGATAGGCCAAATCACGCTATCATCCAGAACTTTAAATTTCTCACAATTCTTGTAGAGCGTCTTTCCGTTAACGGTTGTGGCCACCTTGTTAATCAGTCCCCCTTTAATTAGTCGACTTACAACACCAGGAACTCCTCCGGCATGATGAAAATCCTCTCCTAGATACTCTCCCGCTGGCTGCATGTTAACAATCAAGGGAACGTTGTAACCCACACGCTCCCAGTCATCATTATCTAATTTGACCCCTAAGTGCTTTGCAATCGCATTAAAATGAATCGGTGCGTTAGTCGATCCGCCAATCGCAGAATTAACCGCTATCATATTTTCGAACGCCGCCTTAGTCATAATTTTTGATGGCCGAAGGTCTTCCCAAACCATTTCTACAATACGCTTACCAGTGAGGTAAGCATTTTCAGCACGCTCACGATGTGGCGCTGGAATAGCGGCTCCGCCAGGAAGTGACATTCCGATTGCCTCCGCGAGCGCATTCATGGTTGATGCTGTTCCCATCGTATTACAGTGGCCTACAGAGGGTGCAGATGATGCAATAATCTCAATATACTGCTCATGGTTAATCTCTCTTGCTGCCAGCAGTTTTCTTGCTTCCCAGACTATCGTACCCGAACCAGTCCGTTTTCCTCTAAACCAACCATTCAGCATAGGACCACCAGAGAGCACAATAGCCGGTATATCCACAGTGGCGGCTGCCATGAGTTGGGCAGGCGTAGTTTTGTCACAACCCGTAGTCAGCACAACTCCATCAATAAAATATCCATAAAGTAATTCAACTAAACCTAGGTAACACAGGTTTCGGTCCAGGGTGGCGCTAGGGCGCTTACCCGTCTCTTGGATTGGATGCACTGGAAATTCAAAGGCGATTCCTCCTGCTTCTCTTATCCCTTCCCGAACCCTTTTTGCAAGCTCTAAATGATGCCGATTACACGGGGACAAATCTGATCCAGATTGAGCAATGCCGATAATCGGCTTACCAGATTGCAACTCCTCCCGACTGATACCCCAATTCATATAACGCTCAATATAGAGTGCAGTCATATCAGGATTATTGGGATTATTAAACCATTGTCTCGATCGCAACCGAGTCGAATCCTTTATCCCTTTAGTTGTGACTCTCTTTTTTGTAGCTTTCTTCTTATTTTCGCTCACATGCTCCCCCAATATGCTTATATGTTTAGATACTCATTATGCTTAGTTTTTAAATATCCATCTAGCAATCAGACTACGGTAACTACCTAATTATGCGCAAGCCCGTGGGAGCTGTTAACCAAAAAAAAAGCCGTCCTCAACAAAGAACGGCTCAAAATCACAGAAGGAGTATGCATGCGTGACGATCCTAACGATACACAGATCGTCATCCTTACACACGAGCTAATTCAACGGTTTGAAGGTGGGAATTCTTCCCGAGACGAGGTTTTCATCAGTCTAGGATTTATCTACTGAGGAAATAACGCCATGGTCAATGGCGATACGAACAATTTGAGCGGCCGTCGTTGCTCCCAATTTTTGCCTGATATTTGACTGATAGTTTGCCACGGTTTTATACGAAATATGAAGCGCTTCAGATATTTCATTAAGTGTTTTCCCCTGAACAAGCAAATGGAATATCTCAAATTCACGACCAGAGAGTAAATCAATATCCTTCCCACTGTCACTTATCGTCTGGCTGGCTATCGATTGCGCCATTTCATGACTTAGATATAGCTTACCCTCAGAAACCTGTCGCACTGCCTCAATTAAAGCCTCTGGGGCTGCAGACTTTGTTACATATCCCTTTGCGCCAGCTTGAAACGCGCGGTTCACGAACACCATGTCCTCATGCATACTGAATATGAGAATTTTTTGTTCAGGAACTTTAGTCAATATTCGACGCGTCACCTCAATACCGCTCATTCCTGGTAGCGTTATATCCATGACCACAACATCCGGTTGATTATCGCAAACCAGACGATATCCCTCATCGGCAGTCTCACCTTCTGCTAAAACCTTAATATCCGGATCTCTCTCCAATAGTCGTCGATAACCTTCTCGAACGACTGCATGATCATCAATGAGGATTACATTAATTTCTTGCATAGCTCTATTAAGTCTGTCATCGGCTATTCCTTAGATGGAAACGATGCGAACACGAAAAAGCCATTAGGCGTATTGATCCCGGTTTGAAAGGCCCCGCCTAGACTTTCAATTCTCTCACTCAACCCGACTAACCCAACACCATCATTGCTTTCCGTTTTCTCCTGGATGGAACCGTTATCGCGTACACAAATAGTAATTCTTTCCTCCAGTTTATCAACTTTCACTGCAACCGATACTTCAGTAGCGTCACTATGCTTCACGATGTTCGTTAGAGTCTCCTGAACAAATCGAAAAATAGTTATGTTGATGGCCTCATCAAGATTTTTATATTCGATATCTATCTCGGAGTACCAATGAATTTTCTCAAAACGCCTACGCCAATCATCAATCATCGTTTCTAATGCCGCTGTTAATCCTAATTCATCGAGTGCGACTGGCCGAAGCTGCTTCAATAAGCCCCTAACACCTGAGAAGAGCTTACCGGATACCTCAACAATCGACTTGGCTTGCGTATGTAAATCAGAGCCTTCTTCAACTGCATTCCTAATCGCCACACCATCAATCATGATCGCATTCATACTTTGCCCAAATTCATCGTGTAACTCCCGTGCAATGAAGCGACGTTCAGCCTCCTGTATTTCGATATTTTTTCTCGTGAGACGGCGATTTTGATCTAGTACGAATGTCAATTTTTTTTGAGCCTCAATTTGAAGATCAATTTGTTTTCGTAACTGACGCGTTCGGTGAACGAGAACGCCCGCCATTAAAATAAAAATGACTAAAAGCACCAACGGAAGCTCGTCCAACTGCCAAGCCTCCATCGAATCAGTCACCCGTGATACTTCCTCACTTAGCTCAAGATGCGACGCAGTGACGAAAAAAATCGTAGCGATGCCAAAAATAACCAGCATGTCCCTCCAAACAAAAGGTGGTCGAGGAACAGTAATCTGTTTATTTTGTTTTCGTTCGGAGCGCACTATTCTCCAATCTGGAGTTAAGCAAAGATATACCTATTCTAGTTTAAAAAAAGGCCGCGAATGCGGCCGTTTTTTACGCTTAACAACTTAAAAGCTTGCGCTGACACCAAAGACTATGCTGCGCGGCGCACCAACACCTACGAAACGATTGTCCGTGAACCCTGCAAACCCCGGTACTTCGTTAGGTTCGCCCAACAGTCCAAAACTGTGATACTGCTCGTCTAATAGATTATCGACTCGACCAAAAATTTTGAATGTTTTGTTGATCTGATACCTACTTCGGATATTGATGGTCTCGTAATCGTCAAGTCGGCCTAGCTGATTTGATTCATCTCCACGAACAAACACACCAGAGTTATACTGCAGGTCACCACCAATGCTAAACGCCTGTGTAAATGAATAATCACCACCGAGTTTTAGTGTGTGCTCGGGAATACCAGGAATAAAATCACCGGCTTCAACTTGAATCAGATCATTTGCGTCCTTTAATGTGTGATTAGCGCTACTTACCTGAAAGCGTGACTCAAAGGTTGCTTGGACGAGGCTGTAGTTCAAAAACCAGTCGAAGTCATTCGACGCTCCAGTCAAACTCAATTCAACGCCCTGGCGAAGGGTGTCACTAACGTTGTCAAAGAATCCTTGATTCCCTGATACGCCACCGGTATTTTGAAAAATAATATCGTTATTAATAGGTGTATAAAATACTCCGATTTTAAAGCGCACATTCTCCGACATTGAGCCGCGGAAGCCTCCTTCATAACTCTTGGCAACAACCTGGTCTAAAGGTGGGTCGGCAAGAAATCCGTTCGGCAAGCTACACGGTGCAGTTGGCTCAGCACAAGCCAACTCAACTGCGGTAGGTGCCCTTGAGGACTCACTGTAGCTAAAGTATGAATTTAGACCGGCATCCGCTTTGTAGGTTAATCCAAAAGCCGGGTTAACTCGATGAAAATCATGATCACCGGTCAATGCTGGACGAGCTGACGTAAAGCCCCGACCGCCCTTGTCGGTTAATTTCACGTTCGTGTGGTTCCAGCGTGTGGAAAATGTCACATCTAGTTTTTCAGTTGCCGAAAATGTATCGGTGAAGAATAACGACTTCGTAGTCACCTCTGAATCTGCAGCTGTGCCCTCGTCAGGTACGAAATTGCTAGTGCCTTGAGTAGATCTGTCCGCGTTTAACGACGCCAATTCTTGGCTAGAATTGAAAACCACATCGCCATACGTGTAACCAAATCCAGTAATTAGCTGATTTTGCTTATCGAAAAGATCATCATAAAAGGCATTTTGCAATGTAAAGCCGTAATTTTTTTGCGTGCGGTCGCTGCGGTTTTGCAAGCCGTCCAAGTCATCCGGCTCAAAACCATTCGTACTACTGATTTGATTGCCATTTTGATTTTCAACAACCTCAACGTCAATCCCAAGGCCATTAGCGTTGGCTAGAAAGGTTGCTAAATTAGCGACAGTACCATCACAAGCAACACCAGCGCCGCCATCTTCCAGCTCATCTTCGTCAGCCTCAATTAAGAATTCCGTACCGTCCAAAAACTCACACTCCTCAAATTCAGTACCGTCGCCATTGAATGTGACGGTTTTGTTACGACGATAAAACACATTACCGGAGATCTGATGATCATCGTTATACCAATGCTGACCCTGAGCCTGCACCATGATCATTTCATTAAATGTCTGATCTGGTGAGGTAAAGATACCGTCGTAATCCTGGTTCGCAAACTCGATTGGAATCGCTCCGTTACCGATTAAGTCGGTATCGGCATAGTTTAAATTCAAGTCGAACGATGTTGTGTCCTCGTCTCGATAACTCCATGCACTAAATACATTCAAGGAGTCTGACGGCGATGCGTCGCGCCAACCGTCTTCATCAAAATATTGCACCATACCGTAGTAACCGACCGTACCGTCATTACCACCGGTCTCAAGACTAAAAACATTACGCCCATGAGTAGATGCGTTGTACATCTCTGCATTAGTACCTTCAAAATTAAAACCGTTTTTAGTCTCGATACTGATCGTTCCACCTAAAGTATTTAAACCAAAAACAGGGTTGGCGCCACCAATCAAATTCATTGAATGAATAGATCCCTCTGGAATAAGATCCCAATTAATAGTATCGCCAAAAACCTCGTTGACACGAACACCATTTTGATAAACCGCTAGGCCTTGCGGTAAACCAAGCAACGGCGAAGCAGTAAACCCTCTGTACTGAAGATCCGGTTGTAATGGATTATTTGCTGCCTCATTTATATTCACACTGTTGAAGCTGCGCTCCATAAAGTCCGTTATGTCAAGGTTGGTCCCTTGATCAAGGTCGGAACTAGAAGAGGATTGGACGTTATATGGAATTTTCTCCACGGGCAGCCCAACGCCCAGCACGGGAGTAATACTAATCAAGTCGATAACGACTGGAGCGATTTCTACGTTTGATATTTGCTCAACATCTTCGGCAAGAGCCTGAGCGGATAATACAATTGATACAGATGCACCAACAATGGTGCGATAGTCAAGTTTCATGCGTCTTTCCTGCGAGTTTTTATAACCAAAGCAATGCAAACTACGTAAATTAAGCCGATTAGTATATGGGAATTATTCCCGAAATTCTTTATATCGGACCTATGAAAAATTGGTTAAACTTAATTTTTAAAATAAAAACAAAAAAATAATATGCCCAAAGCACTCATTTTTGATGTCTTCGGCACGGTTGTCGACTGGCGTGGCAGCATAACTCGAGAAGCGCGTGCGCTTGCGGAGCAGAAAGGAATTCAACTCAATGCAGGTAGATTCGCGAACGAATGGCGCTCTGGCTATCAACCGGCCATGGACCGTGTCCGAAAAGGAGAGCTACCCTGGCTTAATATAGATGCGCTGCATCGACTTATTCTGGACGAATTGATCCCAAAATTTCAATTAAACCAATTATCTGAAGAGGAATTAAACACACTGAACCGTGCTTGGCATCGCCTCAAGCCATGGCCTGACTCGGTTCGTGGCTTAAAACTTCTAAAGAAAACTTATACGATCTCCCCGTTGTCGAACGGAAATTTTTCTTTGTTAAATAATATGGCCAAATACTCTGGCTTACCTTGGGATTGCATTATCAGCGCTGAGCTTTTCGGTCATTACAAACCGGATCCCGAGACATATCTTGGATCAGCTAAATTGTTAGATCTTGAACCTGATGAAGTCATGCTGTGCGCCGCACATAAAGATGATCTACTCGCAGCCCAAGCGTGTGGCCTAAAAACTGCATTTATTAAAAGACCGAGAGAATTTGCGCCCTCAGTGAAGTTAGATCTTTCATCCGATGAAAGGTTTGATTTCAATGTCGATAGCATCTTGGACCTCGCTGATCAATTAAGTAACGTGTCTTAGCAGCAGTTTGTTCGACTAGTGAACTCAGAACATAAGACTAAAATTTGGGATGTTTCAGTTCGAACTTTTCATTGGACAATCACTGGTCTTATCAGCTATCAACTTCTCACTAGCTTATCGGAAGATGGCCCCTCGGAATTTCATGTCACCATTGGTTATTGCGTATTAGGTTTAGTACTCTTCAGGATTTTTTGGGGTTTCTGGGGTAGCGATACTGCTAGATTTTCTAACTTTCTTAAATCGCCCTCCTCAGTGGTCAACCATGTTTTAAAGAGCGGTCCTAAAGAATCTACGTTTGGACATAATCCACTAGGTGGCTATTCCGTTTTAGCCATGATCTTAGCCATCTCCGTTCAAGTGATAAGCGGCTTATTTTGTGATGATGATCTAATGCTGTCTGGTGCGTTTAGTCAGGCGACATCGGATAGTTTTACCTCAACTGCAAATCTCGTGCATGCCATTAATTCGAAAGTATTGTTGATGCTTATTTGCATTCACGTAACAGCTATTGGTTGGTATCAGTTGATAAAAAAAGAAAATCTCATAAAACCGATGATTGTAGGCCACTCAACCGATATACCAACAAGTACTGAGACATATCGCGTTAAGGAGCGACCCAAACGCGCTCTTCTGCTTGCCGCTTTCTGCGCCTTGACGGTTATCTTATTAGCATCGTTTTAATAAATACCTGCATTATTGGTAAGTCACGACGTCAATCAAACGAAGTTACTTATTGCGATATTCATCGTGACAAGATTTACAAGTTTTTCCTAACTTAATTGCAGCCTTTTTCGACGCATCATAGTCCCCAGAAAGACTGACCGTTGACAAATGACTAGCAGCCTCTTGCATCTGCTTCAGCTTGACCTCAAAGTCTGCAAAGTTTGTCCATATTTCCGCCTTGGATTTAGTAGGCCCTTCAAAAGAATTAGCGACAAAACCTTCTAGTGGGATAAGGCTCACATCCGATATGATTTTCGCTCTGCGCGCAAAATCTTCTTGATCAAAAGGACGTTTTCCTTTGATCATGTCAACAATGGCCCCGAAATTCCACCCCATGACCGCGAAAGCACCTTGACGATATTTAATTGCTTTCTCAACAGATTGTGACGAAACGACGCCAGAAAAAATGAACAGCATCAAACCCAGAGATCCAAAAAGATAACGTTTCAGCATATCCCCCCCTCAAAATAAATACGATATCGATAACGAAGTATAGTGTTGTTGATGGCGTTAACTGTATAACAATTTCTTACAGTCAATTTAAACATGTTCATCTATCGCCCATAGAACGTGTTCTCTAACCAACGCTGACTCATGCGATTTTTTTGACTCAAGCGCCTGGATAATTTCCGGCGTGGTTGGCGCATTGCCCAGTGCACACGCAACATTACGTAGCCATCTTTCATAACCAATACGACGAATTGCACTACCTTCGGTAAATTGACTAAACTGGGCTTCAGTCCATGAAAATAAACCCACTAATGTCTCACCATCTAAAGGGTCTCGGGCATTAAAATCGTCAATAGTTGTCATTGAAGCGTACTTGTTCCATGGACAAACAAGCTGGCAGTCGTCACATCCGTAAATACGATTACCAATTAACTTCCTCAACTCTTTCGGAATACTTCCTTTATGCTCTATTGTTAAGTAAGAAATACACTTACGAGCATCTAACTTATACGGTGCAATAATCGCACCTGTTGGACAAACATCTATACACCGGGTGCACGTTCCACAATGTTCAGTCTCTGGACTATCTATAGGTAAATCTAAATCGGTATAAATTTCACCTAAAAAAAACCAAGATCCGGCATCCTTATTCAAAAGTAAAGTGTGTTTGCCGCGCCAACCTAGGCCCGATTTAACCCCTAACTCCACTTCCATAACAGGTGCGCTGTCAGTAAACACACGATAACCAAATGGGCCAATGATAGATTCCATCTTGCGCGCAACTTTCTCTAGACGCCTCCTGATCACTTTATGATAGTCACGACCTAGCGCATAACTTGAGACAAACCCTTTTTCTGGAGCATCAAGAAACTGCATACCACTCATAGTCGGCTCTCTAGCCTGAAAGTAATTCATCCTTAAAGTGATAATCCGCTTGACCCCATTAACAAGTTTATTCGGGTCAATTTTCATATCTAGCCGCTTAGCAATGAAATCCATATCTCCTGCATACCCGTTGTCAATCCACTCCTTTAAGCGCGGCGCAGATTCAGATAAATCGCAGTTCGCAATTCTTATATCGTCAAACCCGAATTCAGTGGCAATGTTCTTGATTTGGGATGCTAGTTGAGCGATTTCTGTTTTAGGTTTGTTCAATGAATTCATAAATCGCGCAATAATAATCTGGCACTAGATCCGATCGTTATCCAGCCGCTCTTCCAAATCCACTATCACCGGTATGAGGTGATCTAAATTGGGGTTGATTGCGATGGCTTGAGAGAGATAATCATAGGCTTTTCTCGCTTGAGATCGCTCCATCCAAATACTCGCACAGCTTTGCATAACTCCGTAATGATAGGGGTTGAGCTGAAGAGCTATTTCATAATCAGCAAGTGCACGATCAAGCTCTCCTAATCTCAGCCATGCATCGCCCCTCTTATTCCAAGCTTCAGAAAATGATGGCTCAGCCTCGATGACCGCGTCAAGATATTCAATTGCCTGATTAGATTCTCCGCTTTGAAGCGCACCGATAGCCTTCACAAAAAGACGCTTCGCAGACAAATTATCAAGTCTAAGCCAAAGACCAGTAATTGCTTGATCTGCCATACCGCGAACCGCAAAATTATCGTCTCTCAATAATCGCAGCATGTAAGGTACATCCTCACTAATCCCTGTTTCTGCCAAACGAGCGAGCGCACTCCGCCGCACAGATGGATCAAAATCCTTAAGCTCTTCCAACGCCTCTTCACGCCCAGACTTGGTCCCCCAATCTTCAGCTAAGGTAGGCTGACCCAGCGACAAAACCAAGCTAATGACGGTTATAAACTTAGAGGCAGAACCCATATTTATCCAATCCTTTACATTTTGTGAACAAACAGACAAAGTATCTTAAATGCCTTATTGGCTTCAGTACCATATTACAAGTTAAGAGCCGTTTTGATTTACACTTTTATAGCATATACCCTGAAGGTATACTCGTGTGTAACCAATTATTAACTAAAATTAGGTCCGTCCTATGCGCAATAAACTTCCCTTATTACTGAGCTCGCTAAGTATCTTCGGATTATTTTTAGCTCATCCAGTTTCCGCAGCGCCATACCCACTCGGGACCATGACCTGTGACGATATTGGCGCCTTTGCCTCTGAAGCAATGCGATGGCGTAAAGAAGAAATGATTACCTATGAAGATGCCATGACTCGATTAGATGAACGAACGTTCGCTGACCCTGTGGAAAAAAAGAATTTATCGATAGTCGTGGATTATGTTTTTGGAAACTATGGTCGTAATTGGAACGTTGAAAGCGCAGGCAATGTTTTTCGAAGTGACTGCGAAAAAGGGCGTGACGATCCAGTGGAATAATGATCAAGCATCTGATCTATAGAATAAAACTAGCGGCTATATAGTTACCCAAACGTCTTAATTACCTTTTTACACAAAGCGCTCAATCAATAATGTCAGATCATCGAGATTTCAAATTAGAAACTCTAGGACTCCATGCAGGACAGGAACCCGACAGTGATCATGGGTCTAGAGCTCAGCCCATTCATTTCACAACGTCGTATGTTTTCCCGGACACAGATACCGCCGCATCACTGTTTAATATGGAGCGCGGCGGACATGTCTATTCACGAATTTCAAATCCTACCAATGCTGTTCTAGAGGAACGTATAAGCGCAATGGAAGGTGGCGTAGGTGGTATCGCAACCGCAAGTGGCCAAGCGGCTTTGCATCTTGCCATTACCACATTAATGGGACAAGGCGGACATATCGTAGCGTCTCAATCGTTGTATGGAGGGTCACATAACCTACTCCAGTACACGATGCCCCGGTTTGGCATTGAAACCACATTTGTCAACTTTAGAGACCTTGACAGTCTAGCAGCAGCAATCAAGCCTGAAACAAGACTTATATTCAGTGAAACATTGGGGAATCCTGGTTTGGATGTTTTGAATATCCCCGCTGTTTCAAAATTGGCCCACGACCATTCTCTTCCACTCATGGTCGACTCAACGTTCACCACGCCTTACTTAATTGAGCCTTTCGCACATGGCGCAGACCTTATTTTCCATTCAGCGACGAAATTTCTTGGCGGACATGGTGTAGCTATCGGCGGAATATTACTAGACAGCGGAAACTTCAATTGGTCCCAAAGTGATAAGTTTCCAACGCTATCCGAGCCATATGAAGGGTTTCATGACATGGTGTTTACGGAGGAGTCCCCGATTGCAGCGTTTTTGCTTAGAGCAAGGCGTGAAGGGTTACGTGATTTTGGCGCTTGTATGAGTCCTATGAACGCCTTTCAAATCATGCAAGGCGTAGAAACTCTAGGGCCCCGCATGCAACGACATATGGAAAATACTCGTTCAGTGGTAAGTTTCCTGAATGATCACGAAGCTGTAAGCCAAGTGACCTATCCAGAATTACCAAATCATCCTGATCATAAATTAGCGGCCCAACTTTTGCCAAAAGGATGTGGTGCAGTCTTTACCTTTGAATTGAAAGGTGGTCGGGATGCGGGTCAGAAGTTTATTGAAAAATTAAAAATATTTTCTCATCTCGCCAATGTGGGAGATGCGAAATCTCTTGTCATTCATCCTGCTTCTACAACCCATTTTCGGATGAGTGATCAAGATTTAGTAGCAGCTGGCATACACCCTGGAACGGTACGACTATCCATCGGACTTGAAAATATCGATGACTTATTAGGCGATCTTAAACAGGCGCTGAAGTCTCGTTAACAGCACAATTGATCATGCTTATTAACGTCGACAATCAAGTAACATACATCTACACCGCGGCTCAAAGGATCCATCATGATAAGCCAACCGTCCTTTTTATTCATGGCGCAGCTAATGATCACAGTGTTTGGAACACGCAATGCAGATACTTCTCAACCCACGGGTGGAACGCGTTAGCTATAGATCTCCCAGCGCATGGCAAGACGAATGGGGTAGCGTTAGACAGTATCTCTGCACTATCGGGCTGGATCAAGAAATGCACAGAGATTCTTGAGCTTGAAAAACTATCGATAGTGGGGCACAGCATGGGTTCTTTGATTGGTCTTGAGTTAGCATCAAAATCAAAAAGCATTGTCAATCAATTAGCTCTAGTAGGCACCAACGCACCCATGCCCGTTTCAGATCAGCTACTAGAAACGTCAAAAAGCAAACCAGCGCTAGCCTACCAAATGATCAATCAATACTCATTTAGCAACCGCGCCAAACTTGGGAAAAATGACATTCCGGGCATATCAATGCAAGGCGTGAGCATCAAACTAATGCAACGAACAAAGCCTGGTGTACTACATGCAGATTTTGTAGCATGTAACTCATATGTAGATGGCGTTGCGGCGGCGGAAAAAATCATCTGCCCTACTCTATTATTGCTAGGCGCGCAGGATAAGATGACACCCGCGTCCCGAACAAAAGCACTTGAAGAAGCGATTCCCGACAGCACTGTAAAAATACTATCGGGTACCGGACATGCGCTCATGGCCGAACAACCCAATCAAGTAACAGATTGCCTGAAGGATTTTCTAATCGGCACTTAAACAGAAGCCGTTATTCAACTAAGACATCAGACCATAGAACTAGACCTGTTTCAGCATTGTCTCGGCATCGCTTACATCCATGCCACCTGGAGCCTCTTCAAGGTTTACAGTCTTGACAACCCCATCTTCAATCAGCATGGAGTAGCGTTTTGACCTTACGCCTAAACCTCTAGCAGTTAGATCAAGGTCCATCCCAACAGCTTTAGTAAACTCAGCGCCACCATCTGCCATCATTCGAACGGATCCGGTCGCATTATTTTCTCGACCCCACGCACCCATCACAAAAGCATCATTAACAGATATGCACCAAATTTCATCAACTTTTTGCTTTAGCTCTGCCGCCTTTTCAACATAGCCGGGTAAATGCCTCGCAGAGCAAGTCGGCGTATACGCTCCCGGTAACGCGAAGAGAGCAATACGCTTACCCTTGACCAAATCAGACATCTTGAACTCATTCGGCCCGATGCTGCAGCCCTCGGTTTCCTCGTCAATATATTCGCGTAGCGTACATTCTGGAATTGTGTCACCAACTTTAATAGTCATTTGTTACTCCTTGTGAGAATAATTTTAGTTTTTCTTTTGGGACGCAATTATACTATGACAATCTCCGCGATTCGCAAGCATTTAACCCTGATACGGACAGGGACAATACACGACATTAATATAAAAATTTTTACTTTATGGCGTTAAAAAACTACATCACACCGAGCGGCATGAAGCGACTTAAAGACGAAGCACTAAATCTGCTTGACGTAGAACGACCTGAACTTGTCAAAGTTATCCACTGGGCTGCATCTAACGGTGATCGATCTGAGAATGGTGACTACATTTACGGAAAGAAAAGACTTCGAGAAATTGATAAGCGCATAAGACTACTCACTAAAAAGTTAGATAGCGCTGTAGTAATTGATCCCGAACAAAGAGACGATACAGACCAAGTCTTCTTCGGTGCAACCGTCTCCTTTCAGCGGACTGACTCTAGTAAAAACACCATTTCTATCGTCGGCGTTGATGAAGCAGATGCAAAAAAAGGATTGGTTAGCTGGATTTCTCCGCTAGCAACCTGTTTATTGAAAGCTCGATCTGGTGACACAGTCTACCTTGATACGCCCAGCGGTAGGGAGAAGCTAACGCTAATAGCTGTTGAATACAAACGTATTGATATCGATTGATTACTCCCCTTGGCTAACCTATTGAAGCGTAAGCCGGGCTCGATCGACCGAGACCATCAAACAAATCCAAAAGCCTCTCCTGATAATCAAAAACGTCATCTGATTCCTCAAAAACTTTTAAACGCGACCCACACCGCATCCACTGAAAGATTCCGACCATAATATAATCAGAGAAGTTGGGAGTGCGCCCTCCCAAAAAATTTTGAGATCTCAGAGTCTGTCTTAATGGCTCTAATGCCTTTAAAAATTCAATACGCGCACCTTCCGGATCCCTCCCCCAATCTTCTAAGGAAACCCCGAAACGTTTCTCTCGAGTTTCCCTAAAAACTTTTTGATCAGCTTTGTTTTGTGTCTCATAAAAATCTAAAATACCCATACGCGAAACCAAGATATGTAGGACTGTTTCTGTCCAATGCTTTACGAAAAGGGACTGCGCTCGCGACTCATCACCGTCGAACAACAAATGATGTGGATACTTCTCCTCCAAATAAAGCGCTATATCCCAAGAGTCGTAAACTACCTTGTCATCATCCACTATGACCGGCACCTTACCCTCATTTGGAGTAGGTAGAAGATCCTTCTCAGTAAGTGCCTTAATGGGAATTTCTTTCCAAGGTAACTGCTTATGAGCTAATGCGTACTTGATTCTCCAGCAAAACGGAGAAAAACGCATATTGGGATATTTAGTCGCTAAATCATACAACTGGATCATGAGCTAGTCCTTTCCTTTGATCGTATGGGAGCCTTGCCCAAACAAGATTTTTTTTGATTCGTCGTCAACAACAGGTCCACTACTGATTTCTTTTCCCTTTGCATATGCTTGAACTACCGATTGTTTCGATCGAATGCGCACATACCATTTTTTTATCGCTGGAAAATCATCTAGATTCTGTCGCTGCCTTTCATGCAAAACGACCCAAGGATAGCAAGCCATATCCGCAATCGAATAATCGTCTACGATGTATTCGCGCCCAGTGAGTTGTTTATCCAAAACAGCGTATAGCCTTCCGGTTTCGTTAACATACCGGTCAATCGCGTAGGGTATCGGGTCAGGCGCATACGATACGAAATGGTGATTTTGTCCTGCCATTGGACCCAGGCCACCCATTTGCCAAAATAACCACTCCATAACTTGGACCCTTTTACGCAAATCACTCGGAATGTACTGACCGGTCTTTTCGGCTAAATACTGGAGAATTGCACCAGATTCAAAAATAGAGATAGGCTCGCCACCACCCAAAGGATCATCATCAATCACTGCGGGCATACGATTGTTGGGTGCGATTTTTAAGAAAGATTTTTCAAATTGTTCACCTCGACTAATATTGATCGGAACAATCTCATAATCTAAGTTTGCCTCTTCTAAAAACATAGTAACTTTATGACCGTTAGGCGTGGGCCAGTAAAATAGCTTAATCATTTATTTCTTCTCTCCAATCTAACCGGGTTTTAATTCATGAGCCGCACAGATTCTCTCAGCAACTAAAGTAAAACTATTAGCTATAATCGTCGGTGCTGGCGCGATTGGATTAGTAGCAATTCCGGACCTTTTAATCAGTGCACCCTTGCAACCAATTGCCATCGCTCCGGCTACATCCCAAGCATGTGCTGCTATAAGATAAGAGTTACTGGGTTCCACATTCATTTTTTGAGTGGCATAGAGGTAAACTTTAGCGTCTGGCTTAAGGGTCTTAACTGCCTCAACTGAGATAACTGTTTCAAAAAAATCCATTAGTCCAGCGAACTTTAATTGCTCCTCGGCCACAACCACCGGCGAGTTGGTCAGCGCAGCCATGCGAAATCCAGCCGACTTTAGTATCGTTAAACCAGGCACCACGTCGTCATGTGGTGGCAGCTTTTTCATTCCTCCGACAATATCAACTAAAGCGTCTTCTGTTAATGAAAGCTCATGACGATCGACAACCATCCCCAGAGCAGCTCGACCGACCTCCGCAAAATTTCTGGACCACCCAAGAATCACAGATAACATTGCTGTCTGGATAACTTGCTCAAACCATTCACTCACAACGATCTTATCGCCAAAGTGCGTTTCGAAATGAGGCTCTAATACTTTTAAATCAAGTAAGGATTCATTCACATCAAAAAACAAAACTGGGCGCATATGTATCCTTTCTGTACAACACCATCGTTCCAAAAATTAAGCTCACCCCTCCACCCCTTAAGGTCACAAAAAAAACTGCATATTCGTATAAACTAACTGAATATTTAAAGAACCAATAATGTAGAGGGTAGCATGTCTAACTACGATCTTATTGTAATCGGAGGCGGAAGCGGCGGCGTCGCAACAGCCAATCGTGCGAGCTCCTACGGAGCGAAGGTAGTATTGATAGAAAAAGGTCGGATGGGAGGCACATGCGTCAACGTTGGATGTGTGCCTAAAAAAATTATGTGGTCGGCCGCAGGCCTTCATGATGCAGTTATAGAAGCGAGGAACTATGGATTTGACGCTCAGATCAAAGGATTGAATTGGGCAAAGCTCAAAGAACAGCGGGATAACTATATACAAAGGCTCAATGCTGGATATGAGCGCGGTTTGGATCGCAACAAAGTTGAGGTTGTAAAGGGAGAAGCAGTTTTTGAATCAACAAACACAATAATCGTTGGAAAAGAAAAATTTCAAAGTTCTCGAATATTAATTGCTACAGGTGGCTATCCAGTGATTCCGGAAATCAGCGGCGCTCATTTTGGCATAACATCAGATGGCTTTTTCGAGCTGGCTAATCAACCCAAAAAAGTCGCTGTCATTGGGGCAGGATATATTGCCGTAGAATTCGCTGGACTACTTAATGCGCTTGGTTCCGAGGTCTCACTTTTTTTAAGAAAAAACGAATTTTTACGTCAATTCGATCACTCAATACGTGCGACTTTGATGAAGGAAATGGAAAAAGACGGTGTCAAGATCGTTAAAAATACAGCAATCAAAGAACTCACAAATCATAACGATACGCTCTCTGTAATATCTACCTCTGAAGAAGTACACGCTGATTTTGAGCAAGTTATTTGGGCTGTTGGAAGAGTGCCTAATACACATACCCTTAATCTCGAGAGCACTGGTGTACAGACGACAGCCTCAGGACACGTCACGGTCGACAAATACCAAGAAACCAATATTTCTGGAATTTATGCTGTTGGAGACATTACCGGGCATCACGAATTAACGCCCGTTGCTATCGCAGCTGGCAGGCGTCTCGCTGATCGGCTATTTGATGGGCAAGAAGATCGGCACTTAACGTACGAAAACATACCGACTGTTATCTTTAGTCATCCCCCAATAGGAACCGTTGGATTGACCGAAGAAGAGGCCGTCAAAAAATTCGGGATCAATAATGTTAGAGTCTACGAAAGCCAGTTCAAGCCCATGCACTACGCGTTTAATCCAGATGGCGCTCATTGTCTGATGAAGTTGGTCGTCCTCGGAGCAGAAGAAAAAATAGTTGGGTGCCATGGGATTGGAATGGGTATGGATGAAATGATGCAGGGATTTGCGGTTGCAGTTCACATGGGCGCGACAAAAAAAGATTTCGATGATACCGTTGCGATTCATCCTACTGCCGCAGAAGAAATGGTCACCATGAAAAAATCTCGGGCAGCTGAAACGAATCAAAAATAAACTGTTTAACTATGCAACGAAATGGGGAGTGACTCATGAGCATCACCAGAATCGATTCAAATAATCGAATGTCGCAGGTCGTGATACATGGCAATATGATATACACGGCTGGCATTGTAGCCGGAGATCCAAACACTGATATCCAGGGACAAACAGGCCAGATTCTAGATACGATTGACCAGTACCTGCAGTCAAATGGGTCAGACAAAAGCAAGATACTATCTGCGACTATTTGGCTGGCAGACATGAACGAGTTTGCTGATATGAATGCGATCTGGGATATGTGGGTCGCAAAAGGAAACCCACCAGTCAGAGCATGCGTAGAATCAAAACTGGCAGCACCACAGTATAAAGTAGAAATTCAAGTAACGGCGGTAAAAGAATAAATTAATCGCAAAATGCTCATGGTGATCTATGTCGGGTCGAGGATTCTCTAGCGCCTAGCGCGACGTATAAGCCTGCTCCGACAATAATCGCCATGCCCACAAACCCCACATTAGTGGGAAGATGATCGAAAGCAAAATAACCGAGTAACGTTACCCATATCAATTGGACATAAGTGAGAGGCGATAAAAACGACGCATCCTCAAGCTCCATCGCTTTGATCAGCATAAAATGTCCGAATGCGCCAGCAAATCCCAAAAATAAAAATAACGGTAAGTCTCTAATTTGAGGAGCCACCCAGAACATGGGGACAACCAGACTAATAACAATTGACCCGACAAACCCTGTGTAAAAAAGAGTAGTGACTGGATGCTCTGTTGTGCTGAAACGACGCGTCATAATTTGATAAAGACTGTAACAAACAGCCGCCATGAGAGGGAGCCCAAAATACCAATCGAATTTCCCACTCGGACTAATCACAAGCAATACGCCAAGCAGACCAACAACAACTGCGATCCATCGCCCCAGCGGGACATGTTCTTTGAGAAACCAAAGAGCGAAGATCGTTACGAGTAAAGGAGAGACAAAGCTGATCGACTTTGCCGTAGCCAAAGGTAAACCGCTCAGCGCGGTAAAGTAGAGCAAAGTTGATCCCATCAACAACAGCGCTCTAATGATTTGCGCTTTAGGATTATCTGTTTTAATCAAACGAGAACCATATCTCGGGCCCAGAAGTAGCAGCATCAGAAAAAAATGCGTCACATAACGAAACCAGACAATCAGCGGGACTGGATAGGTCTGACTGAGTGATTTCGCTATTGTCTCGAGCATGGCAAACAAAAGGACCATTCCCATCATAAAAAGGATCGCTCGATGCCTTGAACTTAAATTAGTGAAAATATGGAACAAAAAGTGTTTTTTAGAGCAATTTATATAAAAAGAGGAGGAGCGAGATTGTACGTCATTTCGAAGATAACAGGCATCTACCCTAATAAATTCAGCAGCAATGATTAGCTTTAAAAACTACAATGGGTCATCCAGACCTAAACTAAAAATAAAGATATTCAATATAGGAGCGGAATAATGGCAAAAAAAATATTCGTATATTTTTCGTTAGTGTTTCTAAGTCTCAGCTCTACGCAGTTAAGTCAAGCAACTCCATTATCTCAAGCTGCTCCAGAGTCGGTCGGAATGTCCTCGGAACGGTTGGATAAAATAACGCGAACGTTTCAGCGTCATATTGATGCTAAAAGTCTCCCAGGCGTTGTAATTCGTATCGCACGCGAGGGTAAACTCGTGTACTCCAGCAATATTGGTTGGCAAGACGTCGAATCCAACATACCTATGGCGCCAGATTCGATCTTTCGTATTTATTCGATGACTAAACCAATCGTCAGTGTTGCTGCCATGACGCTTGTAGAGGGGGGTTTTCTATCTTTATCGGACCCGGTATCAAAATATATTCCTCTTTTTAAAGATGCGAGCGTCGGATTAGAAGCCCTCGACAATAACGGACTGAAATCATTACAAACCAGGAAAACAAGAAAATCCATCACAATTCAAGATCTTATGCGTCACACGTCTGGAATTACCTATGGAGCGTTTGGAAAAAGAACGTTGGTAAAAGAGAAATACTTAGCAGCGAACTTGAGTTCACTTGACTGGACCCTTGAAGCATATGCGAACACCCTTGCAACGCTGCCTCTGGTTAACGAACCGGGAACAACATGGGAGTATGGTCGATCAACAGACGTTCTAGGAAGGGTCATCGAGGTTGTCTCGGGTATGTCGCTCGACAAATATTTAAATGAAACTATTTTTAATCCATTGCGTATGTACGATACCAGTTTCGGAGTACCGAAAAATAAACACAATCGCATCGCAGAAAATATGGTTGATATAAAAACCGGAAAGAAAATCAACCTAATCGACGTCAGGAAGCCCATGACACTATTTGCAGGTGGACATGGACTTTCCTCCACTGCTGACGATTACATTCGCTTTTGTCAAATGATGTTAAACGGTGGCGAACTTGATGGGGTGCGCATTTTATCTCCCAAGACAGTAACCTTCATGTCAGCTAATCACTTGAATAAAAATATAAGTAATGGCTCCCTATATCTTCCTGGACCTGGTTATGGGTTTGGACTAGGGTTTGCAACAAGGCTAGAGGACGGTCAGTCAGTATGGCCGGGGTCAATCGGGGAGTATTTTTGGGCCGGATACGGCGGCACCTACTTTTGGATAGATCCAAGTGAATCTCTGACTGTATCTTTCATGTCACAAGATCCATATAGACGAAATGAGCACCGGGTTCTTTTACGTAATTTAGTCTATCAATCTATAATCAAATAATTGGAGTAAATATGCTTGATACATTATTCTCGGTCAAAGACCATGTTGTTCTTATCACCGGTGGAAGCCGAGGTATCGGAAAAGAACTTGCATCAGCATTTGCCAGTAGAAGTGCTAGAGTCATCATCGCTGGTCGTAATAAAGAAACGCTCAATAAGGCTGCAAATGAGATAAATACGTCATCTAACTCTGTGTCCTCAGAAGTTTGTGATGTTTCCAGAAGTGATGATGTTGAAGCATTAGTAGATTCAGTGATGTCTCAATATGGGAAGATAGATACTCTTGTGAGCGTAGCAGGCGTCAATAAACGTATGAAAGCCGAAGCTTATACTGAAGAGGATTACGACTCTATTACGAATATTAACGCTAAGGGAGCATGGATAGTTGCCCAGACCGTCGGTAGGCAAATGATTACACAAGGCAGTGGATCCATCATTAACGTAGACTCACTTAATACTTACGCACCCCTACGCGGAACAACACCATACGCAATGAGTAAGGCAAGTGTGCTTATGATGACAAGAGGTTTAGCGAACGAGTGGGGACGTCACGGCGTACGCGTGAACTCCATTGCACCCGGATTTATTCTTACTGATTTGACGAAAAAAGTATGGGCTGATGAAACTATGAAGGCTTGGGGAAAAACCAACACCCCCCTTGAACGACTCGGTACCGTCTCAGATCTAATTGGTGCAGCAATTTTTTTAGCCTCCGACGCCTCACAATTCATGACCGGACAGACATTAAGAGTAGATGGTGGATTCACTGCAGGAATCAATTGGCCGATCGACCTTTAAGGGATAATCAATAAGGCTAATATCTCGGCGGACATACGCATGACATCATGGCTGCTCGATAAAATAACGAAACAGACCGTGCAAAGAATTGCAGGGACAAGATTGTTGCTTATTGCCGTCTTAGGCTCACCTCTTTGGACACACGCGAGCTCAGACTTAACGGCACAAGGGGCTGAAATATTTCAATCTCGTTGGGTAATACCATTTTTAAGCAGTGGATTATGGGGTCGAGGGCCACACTCTAATGCGGAATCATGCACCGATTGCCACAAACCGGGTACTAACCCATTTCACCCCGATAAGAACGTAGACGAGATACAACCATTTGTCTTAAAAATTCGTAATTACAATGGAACGAATGGCCATAAATATTACGGAAATGAAATAAGTCGATTTGGCATCACTGGTAAGTTAGCCGCGGAAGGAGCTTTCATCCTTGATTGGCAAAAGTCTAAAATAGGGCCTTACGTAATCCGATATCCCTCACCTCAAATCACAAATTTAACATTTGGGCCACTAGAATCAGGCGACGCCCTATCTATTCGCTTGGGCCGAGATTTAAATGGTATTGGAACACTTGACTCAATTACAGCGTCACAGTTACAAGAATTAGTTAATGAGCAGAAAAAACTAGGATTAAATGGACGAATTAATTACGTACTGGATCCTATTACAAAAACGAAAAGTATTGGACGCTACGGATATAAGGCGTCATCTCCCTCCCTATTTGATCAAATTAGCAAGGCCTTTAGAGACGAATTAGGTGTCACATCCGATGCGTACCCAATCAATCCCTGCGCAGCTAAACCTGACGTGTGCTCGAGTCTAAATACTGTTGGAAGTCTCGAAATTTCTAAGGATAAAATAATTGCTTTGACAACATTCATCCGAAATCCTAAACCACAAAATCCGCCTGAACCAGACAAACGTAGAAGTGCTGGTGAAGATCTATTTGCAAAAATAGGTTGTAACCGATGTCATCGGTCTGACCTCTATGCTGCCTCGCAATACCAAGCAGATACAAAATATGATCGTCCGCTCTATACAGATCTACTCATTCATGACATGGGTATCGGTTTAGCTGATGGAATGAAGGAGTTTCTTGCCGGCCCTCAAGACTGGAGAACCCCACCCTTATCTGGAATAAAAAAACACTTAAATTTAGGAGGCACATTACTTCACGATGGTCGGGCTCAATCGATACAAGAAGCTATCCTTTGGCATGACGGCGAAGCTAAAGACGTTAGAGCGAACTATTTATCATTGAATGAGGACCAGAAATTATTGCTAGAATACTTCATCGAACAGTTATGACCCTACAAAAAAAATAACACTTATCCATGATCTCAGTTGAAGTATTTTCCGACGTCGTCTGTCCTTGGTGCTTCATCGGCAAAAGAAATTTAGAAAAAGCCTTAACAAGCCTCAATAGAAGCGAGCATAAAAATATAAAAATAAATTGGCGTTCGTTTCAATTAAACCCCCAATTACCTATGCGGGGTATCACTCGATCAGAATACACGTCGACTAAATTTGGTGGTGCGGAACGCGCGGCACAGATTTATGAGCGAATCAGCGGCGCTGCAATGGAGGTTGGCTTAAACCTCGATTTCGAAAAAATCGTAACGCAACCAAACTCCTCTCGAATGCACGCCTTGGTTTATGCGGCGGAGTCAGTACAGAAAGACCACGAACTAGTTGAAGGTTTTTTTAAAGCGTTTTTTATCGATGGCATTGATCTCACCGAAAGAGATAACGTGTCGTTTATTGCAAAGTCAGTGGGACTTGAAACAACATTAATCGATAGAGTTTTTAGTGATGATCTGTATTTAGATAAGATTGATGAGGATATGCAGCAATCAGCCAAGATTGGAATTCAGGGCGTTCCATTTTTCATCATTAATCAAAAGGTAGGGTTATCTGGAGCGCAACCTTCGGAGAACATAGTTAAAGCCATACAGCAATCCATATAGAAAGACTAAGTCTGATTATTTCGCCTAACTGATCGCTGTTGTCAGCTCAGCGATGAATACATCAACATCATCATCATTGAGATCCATATGAGTCACCAAACGCACTGACTTACCTGGTGTAATGAGAATGTTTTTACCCTTGAGTCTGATAGCAACATCACTCACATCAACATCCTTAAATGTTAGAAATACCATATTCGTTTGGGCGCTTGATACCGTGAGGTTTGAATGATTTAAAGCCTGCAATCTATCCGAGATTATGCTCGCCCTTGCGTGGTCTTCCCGCAGCCGATCAATGTGATTTTCTATGGCGTAAATCCCTGCCGCCGCCAAAATTCCAGCCTGACGCATACCCCCACCCAACATCTTCCGCCATCGCCTTGCCTTAATAATTAAATCTTCGGGTCCACACAAAACGGAACCGACCGGAGCTCCTAACCCTTTCGACAAGCAAATTGATACGGTATCAAAATACTGTGTAATCGTTTTTACATCAGCACTTAATGCAACACTTGCATTGAATAACCGAGCACCATCAAGGTGTAGAGACAAGCCTTTATCGTTACAAAACCCCCTAGCACTCGCTAGATATTCGATGGGAAGCGGTTGACCCGCCTGAGTATTTTCCAGACACAGCAATTTTGTTCGCGCAAAATGCGGATCATCCGGTTTAATTGCTGCGGCTACATTTTCTAATTTGAGAGTACCGTCATGTTCGTAATCGAGTGGTTGAGGTTGAATGCTTCCTAGAACCGCAGCACCGCCTCCTTCATATTTATATGTGTGCCCTTGCTGACCAACAATGTACTCGTCCCCGCGTTCGCAATGCACCAAAAGTGCGAGCAAGTTACTTTGAGTACCACTAGGCACAAAAATCGAAGACTCTTTGCCACTCACTCTGGCAGCCAACACCTCTAAATCATTTACCGTGGGATCCTCGCCGTACACATCGTCACCCACCACGGCGCTGGCCATCGCAGACCGCATATGGTTTGTGGGCTGTGTAACCGTGTCACTGCGAAAGTCAATTATGCGCTTCAAAGACACCATCTCCTAAGATACATCAATAAAGTTTATATGTGCCACACCGACATTCATATTGAAACGTAATCGTAGCTTAGTTTAACCCAACCTCAATTGATCACACATCGACTACATCTCACCATTTTTTTTAACTGCCTCAAATGTCTCTCCATTAGCATAGGCGAGCGCTCCGGAATGCATGGGAATGGGCGCATCGGCGGAACTTTCAGGGATATCCAAAACAGGATTACTCTCGTGCATTAATGCCGAAGTTACAAGCCAAGCATGCTCCATCGGAAACTCAGCTGATGCAACTAAAACAAACTCTTTATTTCGCAATAAAGTTCTGATCATTCCTGTGTTCAGTCCTTTGAATTGCGACGTGCCACGATAAAGATTAACCGCATCCTTAACACTCATCACCGCGACCATGGCTTGACCCGTAGTGATCAAACTACCGACCCTTTGAGCATTTCTCGCTCTGGCGACTCGAGCCTTCGCATCAGGTAGCATTATCGCGAGGGAGTCCACTATTCGATCGGCCAATACATCAGTTTTAAGGTCTGTTTTGTATGAATGTATCAAGAGAAAACGTTGACGCATTACCTTCCACTGCCTATAGGGCGTATGCGCAACGGACTGTTGCCCGAATACAAGAAATGGGCTTAAAACAAGTAATCTTAATAATTTTCTTCTATTCATCTTTAAACCAATAAAAAAATAGGGTGGTATCTAACCACCCTATTACTTAGCTTATCCTAAATATCTAAACTCAATCAAAAATTTCTAGCGGGCAAATAGTAGACACCGCATAGTTCGGAAGATCGACCAAATTACCGATTCTGATATCACAGGCAACACTCGTGATTACGTAAGCCTGCTCTCTAGTAAATCCTTTTTGGGTAACTAACCAATTAATCATCTCCACTAATGATGCCCGAGCAGCAGCAGTCAAATCCTCTGATAAATTAGACAAAGGTGTTAATTTTTCAGAGTCAAGATAGCTCGTGTAAGGTAGATCGACGCCGGCTTCCTTTATAGGATACCCAATTGTTGCGTAAAACTTATCTGGTTCTAAAGCTTTTATCTGAGACCCTCCCTCAAAATGTGGCCCAGACTTCATTATCGACGCCATACCTTTTCGAATCTCAGTCCTAACGGTTACTTCTGCGCCAATTTCGATAGCGGTTCCAGCAACTTCACCGTCACCCTGAGCATAGTGTACGTCCCCTACGAACAAACCACATCCATCAACGTAGCACGGTAAAAGCAATGTTGTTCCAACAACCATTTGCTTAATATCCATATTCCCACCATTTTCTCGGGGTGGAATCGTACGCAGACACTCAGCGCTATGTGAGCCCTCCGGACCACATACCGCGGCGGGTCTTGCGCCAGTGGGTTGCGGTGGCAGCGCAATTCCTCCGGCAGCACCCAGAGCGTTCTCGCGAGCCAACCATGCGGCAACCTCAGGCTCTCCCGGCAAGGTCCCAACGGTACCCATAAATCCATTCATAGGTATTCGAACCCCAGGCAATTGATCTGATACTGCCTCTAATCGATTTACTTTCCAGTTTGCAACAAATGGCTCTGTATACATATCCCTTAAGAATCCGAATCCAGGAACAATCGTTGTGTATCCGTACTCATCGGGCTCAATATCAATTAGGGTAACGGCTAGTACATCACCCCTCTTCGCTCCTTCAATGAAGACCGGTCCAGTAATTGGGTGGACCAAGTTCAGATCGATAGCTAAAACATCTTTCGGCTCAGAATTTATCGTTAAGTCAGAGTCCAACGCATCTCTCGTTTCATACCTGATTAACTGACCTGGCTTCGCATGGGCGATTGCCGGAATCGCATAGTGATATCGATTCATGCAATTCGGGTCATCAACACAATGGTCTCCTTGCTTGTTAACCTCAACAATCGATTGAGTCTTAACATCTGTTGTGTCCGCATTGGCAGCCATGGTGGCTACAGCCAAGACGAATGGCAAAATCGTTTTAATTTTCCTCATACTTGCCTCATTTTGATAAAAACGTTAAAAAAATTACAGTTCAGCACAACTTTCGATTTTTTGATAAAGATTACTTCTTCCCAAAATATGTTCCTCAATCACTCGGATGTCAAGGATGTCTGATCCTAGTGGTGCCACAGACCGGGCAACGTTAATTTCTATTTTTGACATATTATTGGGTGCGTTGCCGGACAATTTCGAGATAATGGAATATAATTAGGTCGAGAATTCTGTCGAACAAAAACTTATAAATTAGTTGTTTATGCCTAAAAAGCCCTACGAATCAGACACTACAACGTTCATCAAATCTTTATTCGTTAATAAACCCGAATTACGAAAACAGCAACTTGAAGCTAGGAGTTTGTGGTGGGACAGAGAACAAGACCCAAAGGAACAGGCCGAACTAGATAAATCAAAAATTAAGAAAAAGCCCTACGAATACTACTAGAGCTCCTTTCGGTCTGACTCATTAAGTAGAGCGCTTAGGCACTCAGGGCTTTAAATCACCACTTGAGAATAAAAACCGTGGCCTGACTGAGGTTACGCGCGGGACTAATTATAATCCACTGAACCGCAACCATGTATAGGCCGCAAGCACATATCCATTTACTCAGCTGGCGGCGGAGTTTTAGCCAACGATTTGATTTCGAGCACATTTCGGTTTGGATCCATCACAAAGAAAGTTTGTTGCTCATACTCAGTGTCAGCAAACCGAATATATGGTTTATCTAGAAAGCCAACACTATTTTCAACGCTCTCTTTAACTTTGTTAAAAACATCCTTTTCCAAGTGCACTCCGAAATGTGGCACTACTACTGCGCCCATTTCTACGTCATGTCGTTCACCATGCATATCAGTTCGAGGCGTGGACGAATGAAGGGTTAACTCGTTACCCCAAAAATCTATATCTACCCATTTGCCTTCTTCTGAGTTGTCGGTTTTACAAAATAGTATGTCTGTGTAGAACTTGACCGTCTCATCTAAGTTACCTGCCTCAACTGCACAATGAAATATATTGCTCACGATTTTCTCCATAAAGTAAGTTACGTGATTTTACTAAGTTTTTAAGATTTGTGATCTAAATTTTTCGGTTTTGTTGTTGTGACAACTGAAACTCTATCGTTTTTTTTTCGTCGATTAGCGATCCATTGTCACGAACAAGAAGCATTATCTGATTTGAAGCTCAAAAAGATACAATGAAAACATAATTTTACTAGCATGGCATGCACAACTTGACGTAAACTAAATAGTATAAAATCAATAAAAATTTGACTGGAGTTGGTGATTTTGATCACAATTAACAGTGATGAGCATCAGCAAACTTAAATTCACAAGTAGCGCGATAGGGGAACCAAATGAAAATGAAGTCACTTAGATTCGTATTTACAGTTATGGTTATAGCGATGTTGCCTCAACAAGGTATAGCGGATGGGCACAAAAAAACAATGTGGGACGTGATCACAAACGATGATCGATTCGCCACCTTCGCGGTGATGGTGGAGAACGCAGGCGTTGAGCATCTATTCAACGGAAAAACAGCAATAAATGCCACGGTGTATGTTCCTACTAACTTTGCTTTCTCAACAGTACCTCAAGCCATGACCTCAGCATTAAGATTCCCAGAAAATAAAGGGCCATTGAGTAAGTTAATTAAAAGTCACTATTTTATAGGTACAGTGAATAACATGGAAGAAGGCGATTACTTCATGACTACTAATATCAATGGTGACCAAATCAGAATTGAGCAAGAAAAGAATCTATTTGTAAAAGACATGATCATCCAAAGCGACCCAATCATGGTTGGACGCAACAAGATTGTTCCTATTGAGTGTGTTATGTTCGTCCAGCCCAGCATATCGGATTACCGTCTCAGCATGGAACAACAGCAGGAATACCCGATTACCTCATGCTGCATTAGAACCATCGCTGAGGTTTCAGCATTCGTCAGAAGCACTGATTTCACCTCCGATTGAACAGGTTAGCTGAAAGTATTATTAAGAAATCAGTGGATTGATAAAATTAGAGTTTGAGGGTTGCTCATTCGAGCACTCTCTCACCTCTCAGGCAAGCAAAGCCAGACACGTATATTACAAACGATGACTCACAAATCAATAACGCTGACGCAGTGAAATTATCGATACTCGATCAAAGTCCCATCATTAAAGGACGATCTCCGAACACTGCAATTGAGGAAACAGTTAAATTAGCAAGGTTAGCTGACGAACTTGGATTTCACCGCTATTGGTTAGCAGAACACCATAATATGCGAGGCTTAGCCAGTTCCTGCCCAGAAGTGTTGCTGACAGCAATCGGACAACAAACAAAGCAGATTAGGATAGGAACCGGTGCCGTACTCCTTCCTTACTACAGTGCGGCTAAGATAGCTGAGACATTTAGGATGCAAGAAGCCCTCTGTCCGGGACGAGTCGACCTTGGTATTGGTCGCGCCCCAGGTGGCGATATGTTAACAGCCAAAGCAATTAATGAGCAGGCACTTTACTCCATTAATGAGTTCCCGCAACAAGTGGTAGATCTTGTCGGGTGGCTTCGCGATGACCTAGGTGATGAGCATCCATTTAATTCGGTGAAAGCAATGCCAAAAGGGGACACTTGTCCTCAAATTTGGTTACTCGGTTCTTCAGATTACAGCGGTTCTCTTGCCGCCCACCTCGGAGTCCGCTTTGCTTTCGCACACTTCATCAATCCAATCGGCGGCGATATCGTTAGTCGACAGTATCGGGCAACGTTTACGCCTTCCGCTTTAGAAGATCGACCGACGTCAATGGTTTGCATTTTCGTTGTTTGCGCAGAGTCTAGTGAGGAGGCTGAGCATTTGGCAGCATCAATAGATCACCGTCGCGTTATGATGGCGACAGGGAAAGAGTCCGAAATATTACCTAGCGAAGAAGCGATGAATTGGCCATACTCGGAGCGAGAAAAACAAATCATCCGGCAAGAGCGCAATAGAATCGTTTTAGGAACTCCCGAGAGCGTCAAAAACCAATTATCAATAATCAAGAGTGACTTTGAGGCAGACGAGCTCATGGTTCTCACTATCACGGGAGACTACAGAACTCGGATTAAATCATATGAATTAATTGCTCAGGAATTTGCAATTAACTAATGAAACTTGATCTTGTAAAAAGCCCTAACGTGACTCAATCATCTTAGCGATCGATAGCACCCGATACATTGATCTAACAACTGGCAATTCAATCAACTCATCATCGACTACCACCAAACCGGTATCACTATTCTCAAACGCTTTGCACACTCGCCGCGCGCGCTCAATTTCATCTTGCGAAGGCGTAAAAATCTGATTGATAATAGAGAGATGATTCGGGTGCACCGCTGCCCTGCCAGTAAAGCCCAAATCGCTACTGGCAGCCGTTTCTCGCTCTAAACCCTCAGCATCCTTCAAATCGAGATACGGTACATCAAGTAAATCTATTCCGGCACTTGCAGCTGCATGTACCAGACGAGATCGAGTATAAAGCATTGACTGCCAGTCTCTTTTGCATCGAAGATCGGCAGACATATCCACCCCGCCCAAAATTAAAGAAGTGACTCGCGAACAAGAGCGTGCGATGTCAATCGCCTGCTCTAATGCTGAGTTGGTCTCAATAATCACACAAAAATTTAACTGCCGCGTATTTTCAGTTGAAAGTAACTCGTCGAGAATGCGTATTTCGTTCGCCGACTTAATCTTGGGTAACATCAGGGCATCAGGCGGGCACTCAAGATCAAATAAAGCATCCAAATCACTTAACCCATGACGAGTCGTTATCGGGTTAATCCTCACCA
>Ga0255771_1001053_pt1 | contig 30404 bp, 28 predicted proteins | sample 011ome_19_FD_179969 | JGI IMG/M metagenome (GOLD analysis project Ga0255771, IMG submission 179969) | Coastal salt marsh microbial communities from the Groves Creek Marsh, Skidaway Island, Georgia - 011510BT metaG (version 2) | ecosystem: Environmental > Aquatic > Marine > Intertidal zone > Salt...
GCACTCCCCAGTGAGCAGGCAATGCTTAAGGTCAACCAGCGACGGCCGGCTAACAAGACCCCCATAATGACGACCGCAGTGACCGGAAACGCCGCACTGATGGTGCCGCAAAAAGAAATCAGTGCACAGAAACCCAGCAGATGGTTCCCACGATTGGCTCGCTCCATCCAACCCTGGAGTTTGCTTTCCAGCTTTTCGAGCCGTTTACCCATCAGTCGATGCGACTTTTGCGCTGGATAAGCTCAATCTTGTAACCATCCGGGTCGTCTACAAAGGCAATTACTGTGTTGCCATGTTTCATCGGGCCAGCCTCGCGAACCACCTTGCCACCAGCGGCACGTATTTTGTCGCAGGCCGCGTAGGCATCTTCTACTTCCAGGGCAATATGACCATAGGCAGTGCCGAGGTCATATTTATCGACGCCCCAGTTATAGGTCAGTTCGATGACCGCCTGTTCGGATTCCAAACCATAGCCGACAAAGGCCAAGGTGAACTTGCCGTCCGGGTAATCATTTTTGCGTAACAGGGACATGCCCAGAATGCGCGTGTAAAAATCCAGCGACTTATCTAAGTCGCCCACGCGCAGCATGGTGTGCAGTAAACGCATCTTTAGAATTTCCGGTTACGCAAAGAGAATGAGCGCAAGAATGCCACCCAGAATGAGCCACTTACCCGCGTAATACAGATTGCGGTTGCGGGACTTCAGACCTTTGGCCCAGACGCGGCCTTTGTAGACCACACCAAAAACTTTGTTGAGGACGCCTGTCTTGTCACCTTCCGCATTCGGGGAGGCGGCAGCACCAACGACATAGCGGCCGAACCAGCGATTAAAGGCCTGAAGCCACGATCCGGCCAGTGGACGTTCGACATCGCAGAAGAAAATCAGTCGGTCTTTGTCGGTTTCGTTTTCAGCGTAGTGGATGAAGGTTTCATCAAAGAACACGCTCTTGCCATCACGCCAGCTATAGCGCTCGCCATCCACATCGATAAAGCAGCGATCATCGTTGGGGGTGGATAGGCCGAGGTGATAACGGATCGAACCGGCGTATGGGTCGCGGTGCTTTACCAGGCGAGCGCCCGGTGGCAGGTGCGTAAACATGGCTGCCTTAACATTAGGCACTTGCTTGAGCAGGCCGCAGGTAACCGGACAGAGCTCTTCGGCCGAAGGGTGGGCAGTGTCGTACCACTTGAGGTAAAAGCGTTTCCAGCCGGTGCGGAAGAAGGAGTTGAAGCCCACATCGTTATAAGTGTCCGATGCCTTGATCTGGCCGAGTTCAGCCAGCTTGAGGCCTTCTTCGCGAATTTTTTCCCAGTTGTCATCAAAGATCTGCATTTCCGGGAAGTCTTTGGCGTCCAAGTAGGGCACGTTGGGCACAGTAGAAGCGCCATAGAGCAGCACGTTGACGGGCGCTAGAAATGTGGAGTGATCCGTAATCTGGCGGAAAGGGCGTAGACGGACACGGCCGCGGAAGTGCACGAACATGGTCGACAGCACGAAAATCCAGATGATGGTCCACTTCACAGGCATTACCTCTTAAGTCTTTGACGCAAAGCATCATTATCCCTGCCGGAGTGCACTCATGGCAAATCGGCAGTTCTATGCCTGCCGGCTGGTAGAATTGGGGCATGAGCCTGGTCAAACAAGTCGCTGATGTATTTACCCCTGAAGGACCGCTGGCTCGTCAGATTCCGGCCTTCAAGGCACGTGCGCAACAGACTGAAATGGCGGAACGCATCGCCGATGCGATTACGGCGAATAGCGCCTGTCTGGTAGAGGCTGGCACCGGCACTGGCAAGACATTTGCCTATCTGGTGCCCGCCATGCTGTCTGGCGGCAAGGTGGTGCTTTCAACCGGTACCAAGACTTTGCAGGATCAGCTTTTTGAGCGCGACATCCCCACGGTACGAGAGGCTCTCGGCGCGCCGATTCGGGTAGCCTTACTCAAGGGACGTAGCAACTACGTCTGTTTGCATCATCTGGAACGTGCGCATAGCGAAGGCCGCTTTTTACAAAAAGAAGACGCGCGTCACATCACGAATATTCTGCGCTTTTCTAGAATGACTAAGCGCGGCGATAAAGCCGAATGTGCTGATGTGCCTGAGTCAGCTTCGGTCTGGCATATGGCCACATCCACCAAAGATAACTGCCTCGGTAGTGAATGTGCCCAATACGAAGAATGCTTTGTCGTTAAGGCACGGCGTGAAGCGCTGGAAGCCGATCTGGTGGTGGTCAATCACCATCTTTTCTTTGCCGACGTCGCGCTTAAAGAAGAGGGGATGGCAGAGCTGTTACCCAACTGCAATACCGTGATCTTTGATGAAGCGCATCAGTTGCCTGAAACCGCTGGGATATTTTTTGGCCAACGATTTTCAACGACGCAGTTGCTTGATCTGGCGCAGGACGTGCGTCTTTCGGCGCTTGCCGAGGCGCGCGATTGCCTGGATTTGCCGGTGCAGAGCGCCGCGCTCGATAAAGCGGCCAAAGATTTTCGTTTGACCCTGGGCAATGACACCGTGCGTCAGCCGGCCAGCCAAATGCTCAAGCATGCCGAGTTTCTCAAAGGCCTCGATGCGCTGGCGGAGCGCCTTGATCTCATGACTTCGCTACTGGAAACCCAGGCAGGGCGTTCGCCGGATCTGGAGCGCGCCTGGCAGCGGGCCTTAGCACTGGGGCAGGATCTGCAGCGCTGGAAAAAAGGCGCCCTTGGGCAACCGACAGTTTCCGATCCCGATGCTGAAGCCACGCCGGGCGATTATGTTTACTGGGTCGAGACGCTGGGTCATGGTCTGCATCTGCATGCCACACCGTTATCCGTCGCCGAACCTTTTACCAAGCTCATGGCGAGCAGCCCGCGGAGCTGGGTGTTTACTTCCGCCACGCTGGCAGTTCAAGGTGACTTTGGTCACTACAAAGAAGCGATGGGCTTGCACGACATTGCCTCCTATTGCTGGGATAGCCCATTTGATTACGGCACCCAGGCCATGCTCTGTTGTCCCACCGACTTGCCTGACCCGAATAGCCCGGAATACACCGAGCGCCTTGTCGACAAAGCACTCCCCCTGATTCTGGCCGCCCAGGGGCGCACTTTCTTTCTGTGCACTTCCTTGCGCGCCATGCAAAAGGTACGCACGCAACTGGAAACACGGCTTGCCTTTCATCAACCCGAAATTACCGTGCTCTGTCAGGGCGATGCGGCTAAAAACGAATTGCTACGTCGCTTCCGCGAAACCGGCAACGCGGTGCTCGTCGGCTCGCAGAGTTTTTGGGAAGGGGTCGACGTGCCGGGTGATGCACTATCGCTGGTTGTGATCGACAAACTCCCCTTTGCTGCGCCCGATGACCCGGTCCTTTCGGCACGTATCGACGCACTCAATCGTCAGGGCAAGAATGCGTTCATGCATTATCAGTTGCCGCATGCCGTGATTAACGTCAAGCAGGGCGCTGGCCGCTTGATTCGTAGCGAGCGCGACCAGGGTGTACTGGTCATTGGCGACCCACGTCTGGTGACCAAAGCCTATGGCAAGAAAGTCTGGCGTAGCCTGCCGCCGATGGCGCGTACGCGTGATATTGCCGAAGCCGAAACCTTTTTAATCCAGACCCTTAAAGATCATGTTGCCTGATCGTCACTATTTAGAAACGGTGCTGGGTGCCGGTGCACTGGCCGAACGGCCGCACTTATTTTCTGATTCGGTCATTGATTTGCCTCTGGCTGAGTTTGAAGCGCTGGCCGGATTTATCCGGGCAGTGACTGAACTCGTGGGCTTAGCGTCCTATCAAACGGCGATTGCTGAGCGCCATGCGTGGGTATCTGTTTCACAGCCGCCTGGTGTCTGCCTGGGCTTTGATTTCCATCGCACCCCTGATGGGCCGAAGCTGATCGAGATTAATACCAATGCGGGCGGTAGCCTGTTAGTCACGGCTCTCAATCGGGCTTGGGGCCTGCTACAGCAAGCCGCAGTGGCCGAGCAGCTGCTGGTTGATATGTTCAAGGCTGAATGGTTGGCCTGGGATACTGCACGCCCCTTGAAAACGATCGCCATCGTTGATGAAAGCCCGGAGCAGCAATATCTCTACCCGGAGTTTGTCCGTTGGCAGAAGTTGTTTGAAGCACACGGCATACAGGCGATGGTTTGTGCGCCTGAAGCGCTATTATGTAATTCGGCTGGTCAATTGAGCTATCAGGGCATCCCGATTGATCTGGTCTACAACCGACTCACGGATTTCAGCCTCGCCGCCGCCACGTCTGCTGCCATGGCCAATGCGTGGGCAGCACAGGCGGCTGGCGTTAAAACGGGGACACTCATTACACCGCATCCTGTAGCCCATGCTTTATGGGCGGATAAGCGAAATCTGGATTGGTTATCCGATCCGGAACGCCTGGCATCGTTCGGATTGACGCGTGATGCGGCAGAGCAGATTGTGCGTTGCGTGCCACGGACCACGCCAGTCCTTGCAGCCCAGAGCGAACATTTCTGGTCGAACCGGAAAACCCTGTTTTTCAAACCACAAGCCGGGTTTGGTTCGCGGGCGACCTACCGCGGTGAAAAGCTCACCAAGCGGGTCTTTGAAGAGATTCTGCAGGGCGGTTATGTGGCGCAGGCATTTGTGCCGCCTCCGGAAGTCGCGCTGAATAGCCCGTTGGGTGAAGCACCCATCACTTTGAAATACGATCTGCGCGTTTATGCCTACGCGGGTGAGATTCAGTTGCTGGCTGCACGGCTGTATCAGGGTCAGACCACCAACTTCCGCACACCGGGCGGCGGCTTCGCGCCGGTGCGTGTGGTTTAGCCTCAGCTGACTGTCGTTAATTCTTCTTTTCTTTGAAAGCCGCCGGTTTCCAGGCAGCAGGTGCCTTTGCCGAATCGGTAACCAGACGGTTTTCCAGTTCGGCAAGCACTTCGGCCAGCGCCTGTTGTTGACCGTCAATCAACGCTTGCGGTGATTTATCTTTCAGCGCCACACGTTTGCTGATACGCGGTGAAGAGAACACGCTGTTATCCGAAGTGAAACTGGCGCTGGCATAGAACTGGATGCTCACCACAGCCTCTGGTTGACCACGGTAGTCGCCGTAGAATTCGTCGATGACGCCCTGCAATTGATACATCGGGAAGAAGGTCGTTGATTGCTCGACGATTTGGCTGAAAGCGTTTGACTTCACCAGCCAACGGCGCGTTGCGTTCGAAACCATGTCACGCGGATAGACCAGATAGACGTTGTAAAAATCTTTCTCGTAGCGATTATCACCAAGTCGGTAAACCAGCGACTTGCCGTCAAATGGCGTGTTGGCGCTGAACGCCCCCATTTTCAGATGCAGATTGATTGGCGTAGTGCGAGGCGCCTCTGTGCGCTCGGGATTCACTAACCAGCTACTTTGATCGGGGTTCGGCCGTGAGAGTCCGCACCCGCTGAGCAGGGCGGCCAGCAGCGAAACCGTGACGAGTGAACGAACTAAGCCGACGTGACGTGCAGGGGGTGCAAATGCTTGAAGTGAGTTCATGGCAAGTCCTTAGAGCCGTTTCGGTTAGGGCGCAACGCGCTTGGGCGGTTCACCAAAGAGCATCCAGGAAGGATACGCGCTGGCCTTCTGTGAAAGATCATTCACGTTGTCAGTGATTTGCCGCACATTGTCGGCTGAAATGGTCAGGTCGCCCTGCATGGTGGTTAGCGTCTGGCGCAGAATGACGATCGAACCCGTCAGTTGCTCGATCAGAATCGCTAACTCCTGATTGTTGGTAGCATGATTGACTTTGCCAAGCAGGGCATTGAGCTCTTTCACAGACTCATTAAGACCATTGCCTTTGCCGTTATCGCCAGCAACCATGCTGTTCAGATTTTTAAGTAGCGTATTGACCTCTAACTGCGTTTTGGCCAGATCCAGTTGATTAAAGTTTTCCAGGGCCTCTTCTACGTTGTCGAGCAGGATATTCACTGGGCTGGGTTGAGACGGAATGACCTGGTAATCGGGTTTCCAATCGTAAGCCAGAACGCCAAGTTTGGCCGGATCTTTCACAAAATCTAATTCGATGTAGTTAACGCCGGTAATTCCCTGTCCACGGATCTGGGCGCGTAAGCCATCACGGACTAATTTTTCTAAATAGTCATCGTCAAACTCTCGGCTCCGATCCCCTAGGTCCAGCTTCATGCGCACAATGACATACTGCTTACGTTCAGAGGGTGGAACCTTTTCTTCGTAGATGTTGCCCGTTAGTCCAATAAACGAGATCTGCCCGATCCGAACGCCACGAAAGCGCACCGGTGCGCCGACATCCAGACCTTGTACCGATTCCTTGATATAGGTTTCCGCCGTAAGGGTTTTAGTGAACAAATTGCGTGCGCCAAAGATCAGAATCACCGCTACCAGCGCTGCCGCGCCGATCATGACGAAAATTCCCAGACGATAATATTGCGCGGTATTACGGTTGGACATGATGGGCCTCAGGCCGGATGGGTTTCAGAATGAGCGGTAGCAGCGTCAGCAGTAACGCCGCGATTAAAGAATTGACGTACCAATGGGACATCGCTGTGGTCACGTAACCACTTGGGGTCACCCTCGGCAATAATGCCCTTGGTGTCTTTGTCGAGCATGATGATGCGATCAGCAATCGTAAAAATGCTGGGCAATTCATGCGTAACGACGACAAAGGTAATGCCCAGATTGCGCGAGATAGACAGAATAGTCTGGTCCAGTTCGGCCGAGGTAATAGGGTCCAGGCCCGCCGAGGGTTCGTCGAGAAATAGAATATCCGGGTCGAGCGCCATGGCGCGAGCGATAGCCGCCCGCTTTTGCATGCCGCCGCTGATCTCGGAGGGCATGAAGGTTTCAAAAGGCAACAGGCCAACCAAGTCCAGTTTGCAGCGGGCGATGAGCGACATCTCATCGTGGCCGAGCGTGGTGTACTCCTCAAGAAAGAGGCGTACGTTTTCCAGCAGGTTCATCGAGCCGAAGAGGGCGCCCTGCTGATACATGACGCCGAAGCGGGTAAGGATGTTCTGTCGTTCAAGGCCATCTGCCGTGACGATATTCTGGCCTTCGATAAATACTGAACCTACCGGTGGATCGTAAAGACCGATCATGTTTTTTAGCAGGCTGGATTTGCCACAGCCGGAGCCGCCCAGAATCACGAAAATCTCACCCCGTTTTACGGAGAAATTCAGATCTTTGAGGACAATGTTGCTGCCATAGCCAACCGTCAGGTCCTTGACCTGAATGATGTCATCGGCAGTAGATGGGGTGGCGGTCGTCATCAATTAGAAACCGGTCTTGTAAGAGATGTAGGCAAACACACCGTCCACCATCACAATCAAGATCAGGCTGGAAACCACGGCGCGTGTCGCTGACAAACCGACGGCCGCTGCGCCGGTCCCCGTTTGCATGCCGCGCAGACAGCCGACGCCAGCAATGATCAAGCCGAACAATAAGGATTTGGTTAAACCGGACATCACATCATTGAGGTGAATGGTCTTGAGGACGGCTTCGTAGAAGGTCACGAATGGAATCTGATAGGCCAGCATTGTGAGCGATGCGGCAAATACCCCGATTAGATCCGAGAAAAGCGACAGAATAGGCGCAACCAGAATCCCGGCTAACATACGTGGTAACACCAGAAAACGAATGGGGTCGATACCGCCAGTGACGAGTGCGTCGACTTCGTTGTTGACGGTCATGGTGCCGATTTCAGCGGCAAAAGCGGCTGAGGAGCGACCGGCCAACAGAATGGCTGTCATCAATGGCCCCAGTTCACGGAAAATGGAGAGCGACACCAGGTTGGCGACGAAGGTTTCTGCACCGAACTGCTTTAAGCCAATGGCTGATTGAAACGCCAGAATCACGCCGATCAAAAAGGCTACCAAGGCCACAATAGGAATGGCGGCGACACCCGCTTCAACGGCAACACCCACAAAATCGTTCCAGCGCACAAGCCTTGGGTTGCGGAAGGCCCAGCCCAGGCTATTGGCTAACTGGCCGATAAAAACAATCTGGGTGCGGGCATCTTCAGCCAGATCAAAAGTGGCTTTGCCGACCCGTTCAACCAAGCTGGTATGCGTATGGTGGTTGCCGTCCGGTTTGGGAAATAGATTATCGAAGGGTTGATATTGCTGAATCAGTGGCTGATAGCGGGCGTCCAGGTTGACGAGCGTGGCGGTGCCACCCGCGGCCTGTTGTGTGTGCTGCATGTCGATCAGAAACGCAATCGCAGCACCATCAAGATAGCTGACTTGCTGCAGGTCAATAGTTAACGCAGCTTGTCGGCCGGTATTGGCCAGCCACGCGGCTTGCCGCAGCTGACAATCTCGCCAAAGTCCACCCAGTGTATGTGCATTCAAATGACCCGTCAGGCTCAGGCTGGCGGTGGCATCTTCTATCTGCCACTGTGCAGTGGCAGCTTGTGCGGGCAGTTCGGTCAGCGATGGCGATGGCATAGATGCATTGTAGTCGGTGTCTGTGGACTAAAGATGACGATCAGGTTATTCCGGGTAGGCTTGTGTGAAATAAAGCGCTTCCATAAGCTGCCCGGGTTGGTTCAACGAGCCAAACCAGCGCTGAAACAATTCGCCAATTACCGGGGTTCGGAAGGTACGTGACAGCGTGGCGTTAACCGCCCAACGAAAATCCGGGTCATTCGGCGCCATCATCACGGCGTAATACTCGGGCGCAAAGTCCTGCGGCAACAGTCGGAAGCGCGTGCCCAGTTTAGAACGCACCAGTTGATCAAACATCACCAGCCGATCACCGGCCACGGCATCGACATCCTTGCTGGCCAGCATGTTGGCTGCCGCTTCAAAGCTTTTTACTTCGACCAGTGTGGCCTGCAATTGGTTGGCAGCAACCGCCTGCTTGAGTAATTTGCTGGTCGTGCTGTTGCGAACAACCGCTATTTTTTTGGCCGTCAGGTGATCCAGTTTCTCCAGATCCGTGTCACTGCGCACGGCAAAGGTAGCCCCCTGGATAAAGGTGGTCAGACTAAAGCCAAACTGGCGCTGACGTTCCAGAGTATTGGACGTGGCAGAACATTCCAGATCGGCATCACCCGATGCAATGGCGTCAAAGCGCGAGCGGGTATTGGTTTTGACCCAGCGCACATCCATCAGCTTCAGGTCCAATTGCGTCACCAGTTGCGAGGCAATGATTTTGCACAGATCCACGGTATAGCCGGTAGGTTGACCGTCATCGCCCAGCAGTGAGAACGGCGCCATGTTCGGGTGGTAAGCAATGGTCAGTGCTTGTCGCTCACGGATTCGCTCGATCACGGGCCCGTTGAGTGGGGTACGCTCGGTCACGTCCGTGCTCTGCGCTATGGCAGGTGGTGTTGCCAGCAGGGCAGTAGCGAAGAAAATAGCGGCAAGCAAGGAATGGCAAAAACGCATGGCGGATCCTGTGAAAACTAGCGGGTAGGGGATTCAAGTTGTGCCAAGCCCATCGGCGCTGGCTGGAAAATCTTGGCTGACATCGTTTTCAGGGTAGGACTGATCTGCGGCACAAAGTCCATGTGCGCCAGAATGTCTCGATCAACGTCAATCCCCGGGGCGACTTCGGTAAGCATCATACCGTTTGCGGTGAGCTCAAAGACGCAGCGCTCCGTAATATAAAGCACCGGTTGACGGCACTGGGCGGCGTAGCGGCCGCTGAAGGTAAGTTGCTCGACGGTGTGCACGAATTTGCGGACCTTGCCCTCGCTCTGTATGAGTAGTTGCGCTTGTTCCACAGCCACTTTCAGACCATCAGCGGTAAAGGTACCCACAAAGACCACTTTTTTTGAAGACTGGCTGATGTCAATAAAGCCACCGCTGCCCGCCAATTTGGGCCCAAACTTGGAGACATTGAGATTGCCTTGGGCATCAGCCTGCGCCAGGCCTAGAAAGGCGATATCAACACCCCCGCCATCATAGAAATCAAACTGATAGGGCTGATCGATAATCGCATCGGCATTGACGGCCGCCCCGAAATTCAAGCCGCCTTGTGGCACCCCCCCAATGACGCCGGGTTCGGCGGTCAGCGTCATGAAGTCGGTGATGCCTTCTTCGGCGGCCACGGCGGCCACGCCTTCCGGCATGCCGATCCCCAGATTAACGATGGAGTTTGGACGTAGTTCTAGGGCGGCCCGGCGCGCAATAATCTTGCGCTCGTTCAGGGCCATCGGCGCCACTTGATCGAGGGTAACTCGTTCCTCACCGGCAAAGGCCGGGTTATAAACTTCGGCAAAAGTCTGCTGGTGGTAGGCCTGATTTTCGGCGATGACCACGTAATCAACGAGCACCCCGGGAATACGCACATCTTTCGGTTTCATGCTGCCGCGCTCGGCCAGACGTTCTACCTGCACGATGACTTTGCCGCCGGAGTTATGTACCGCCATGGCAATGGCGAGTGACTCCAGTGTCAGTGCTTCGTGCTCCACGGTGATATTGCCGATGGCATCTGCCGTGGTGCCGCGCAGGAACGCTACATCGATGGGGAAAGTCTTATAGCGCAGGTATTCCTTACCGTCGATTTCGGTCAGAAAGACATAGTCTTCAGTGGTGCGTTCATTTAATTTGCCCCCACCGTAACGTGGATCCACGTAGGTGTGCAGGCCCACATGCGTGAGCAGTCCCGGTTTGCCCGAAGCAATGTCCCGGTAAAGCTGAGAGAGCACGCCCTGCGGCAGGTTATAGGCTTCGATCTGGTCGCTGGTCGCCAGTGCGCCCACTTTGGGAATCAAACCCCAGTGACCGCCGATGACCCGCTTAAGCAATCCCGGTGGCGCCAGGTGGTTGAGTCCCCGGTCCTTGCCATCCCCTTGTCCGGCGCCAAATACCAGGGTCAGATCACGCGGTAGGCCGGTGTCTGTGTAATGGTCTTTTAAAGCAACCGCCAGATTTTCCGGAAAGCCAATCCCGACAAAGCCGCAGGTGGCCAAGGTCTGGCCGCATTGCACCAGTGCAGCGGCTGCTCGGGCGCTAATGACCTTCTGGTGTTGCCCCGAGGCCGAGTCAGTTGATCCGGTGTTGGGGGGCGGGGCCATAGGGTTCATGTTGTTTGTTCCTGATTGGGGCTAAACTGCAATGAAAAGAGGTCGGCTGGACTTGAAAAAGCGTATTTAGCCTACATATTGCCAAAAGATCATGGTGCTTGGTGAAAACCGGCCCACCAATTAGAACAATACAAAGGAAAACCATGCGATTCGACAAGCTGACGACTAAGTTTCAACAGGCTCTGGCCGATGCCCAGAGCATTGCACTCGCCAACGACTGTGGCTTCATCGAGCCTGCGCATCTGCTGCTGGCCATGATTCAGGATTCGGATGGCGGTATCCGTTCATTGCTGGAACGTTCCGGCGTCAATGTGACCGCGCTGATTCGTGAGACCGAAGCACTCGTGAAGCGTTTGCCGCAGGTGCAGGGCACCAGTGGCGAAATGCAGGCCTCGCGCGATCTGGGCAACCTGCTCAACCTCTGCGACAAGGAAGCTGCCAAGCGTGGCGACCAGTTCATCGCCTCCGAACTCTTTCTGCTTGCCCTCTGTGATGACAAGGGCGAAACCGGCCGTCTCTGCCGCGATAACGGGCTCAACCGCAAGTCGCTGGAGCTGGCCATTCAGGCCGTGCGCGGCGGTCAGGGCGTCGATTCGTCCGACGCCGAAAGCCAGCGCGAAGCCCTCAAGAAATATTGCCTCGACCTCACCGAGCGCGCCCGTCTGGGTAAGCTCGACCCGGTGATCGGTCGTGACGACGAAATCCGCCGTTCGATCCAGATCCTGCAACGTCGCAGCAAGAACAACCCGGTTCTCATCGGTGAACCCGGTGTCGGTAAGACGGCTATTGTTGAAGGGCTGGCCCAGCGCATCATCAACGAAGAAGTGCCGGAAACCCTCAAGGGCAAGAAGGTGCTGTCGCTGGATATGGCCGCGCTGCTGGCGGGTGCTAAATACCGGGGTGAGTTCGAAGAGCGTCTGAAAGCCGTGCTGAAAGATATTGCCGCTGAAGAAGGCAAGATCATTCTCTTCATCGACGAAATCCACACCATGGTTGGCGCCGGTAAAGCCGAAGGTGCCATGGATGCGGGCAATATGCTGAAGCCCGCGCTGGCGCGTGGCGAACTGCACTGCATCGGTGCCACCACGCTGGATGAATACCGCAAGTACGTCGAAAAAGACGCTGCCCTCGAGCGTCGTTTCCAGAAGGTGATGGTCGAAGAACCTTCGGTCGAATCGACCATTGCCATTCTGCGCGGTCTGCAGGAACGCTACGAAGTGCACCACGGCGTCGAGATTACCGACCCGGCGATTGTTGCCGCAGCCGAGCTCTCGCACCGTTACATCACCGACCGCTTCCTGCCGGACAAGGCCATCGACCTGATCGATGAAGCCGCCGCCAAGATCAAGATGGAAATCGACTCCAAGCCGGAGCAGATGGACAAGCTCGACCGTCGTCTGATCCAGCTCAAGATCGAGCGCGAAGCCGTCAAGAAGGAAAAGGACGAAGCTTCGCAGAAGCGCCTGTCGCTGATCGAGGAAGAGATCAACACGCTGGGTAAGGAATACGCCGACCTCGATGAAATCTGGCGCGCCGAGAAATCGACGCTGCAGGGTTCGGCTCATATCCGCGAAGAAATCGAAAAGCTGCGCCTGCAAATGGCTGAGCTGCAACGCAAGGGTCAGTTCGACAAACTGGCCGAGCTGCAGTACGGCAAGCTGCCGGAGCTGGAAGCCAAGCTGAAGGCGGCCGAGAGCAAGGGCGATGCCGCCAATGCCGAAGCCACCAAGCACAAACTGCTGCGTACGGAAGTGGGTGCCGAAGAAATTGCCGAGGTCGTGTCGCGGGCAACGGGTATTCCTGTCTCCAAGATGATGGAAGGCGAGCGTGCCAAGCTGCTGCAGATGGAAAGCTATCTGCATGAGCGCGTGATCGGTCAGAAGGAAGCGCTGCGTCTGGTATCGGAAACGATTCGTCGTTCGCGTGCCGGTCTGTCGGACCCGAACCGTCCGTATGGTTCCTTCCTCTTCCTGGGGCCAACGGGCGTCGGCAAGACCGAACTGACCAAGGCACTGGCCGAATTCCTGTTTGATTCGCAGGATCACCTGATCCGCCTCGATATGAGCGAGTTCATGGAGAAGCACTCGGTCGCCCGTCTGATCGGCGCGCCCCCGGGCTACGTCGGTTATGACGAAGGCGGTTATCTGACCGAGGCCGTACGCCGCAATCCGTACAGCGTGATCCTGCTCGACGAGGTCGAGAAGGCCCATCCGGACGTGTTCAACGTGCTGCTGCAGGTGCTGGATGATGGTCGCCTGACCGATGGTCAGGGGCGTACGGTCGATTTCCGCAATACTGTCATTATCATGACCTCTAATCTGGGTAGCCAGATGATCCAGCAGATGGCCGGGGATGATTACGGCGTTATCAAGCTGGCCGTGATGGCCGAGGTGAAGACTTTCTTCCGTCCGGAGTTCATCAACCGCATCGATGACGTTATTGTGTTCCATGCCTTGGATCAGAAAAACATCCGCGACATCGGCCGCATTCAGCTACGTTATCTGGAAAAACGTCTGGCAGCCATGGAGATGGGCCTGGAAGTCTCTGATGCTGCATTGGATCGGATTGCCGAATCCGGCTTCGACCCAGTGTTTGGTGCGCGGCCGCTCAAGCGGGCGATTCAGGCGGAAATCGAAAATCCGCTTGCCACGCATATTCTGGAAGGCGACTTTGGTCCAAAGGATGTGATCAAGGTGGATTGCAAGAAATCCAAGATGGTTTTTTCCAAGTAACGCAACCAAAACAGAAGAGGGCGGCCGCAAGGTCGCCCTTTTTCATGGGTAGAATTCGCCATGGCTGAAATTTATGTAAGTACCGATGTTGAGGCAGACGGCCCCATTCCCGGTCCGCATTCCATGCTGTCTTTTGCGTCTGCTGCCTACACGGCAGACAAACAACTGATCGGCACCTTTAGCGCCAATCTGGAGCTGTTGCCAGATGCCAAGGGGCACCCACTCACCATGAAGTGGTGGAAGACCGAGCCTGAAGCCTGGGAAGCCTGCCGCAAGGATCAGCAGGACCCCAAAGAAGCGATGAAGGCTTATGTTAAATGGGTGCGGACGTTACCGGGTAAGGCCGTATTTGTGGCGTATCCAGCGGGTTTCGATTTCACTTTCGTGTTCTGGTACATGATGCGCTTCACGGGCGAATCACCGTTCTCCTGGTCGGCGCTGGACATGAAAACCTTTGCGATGGCGCTGTCAGGGCTACCCTACCGCAGCTGCATCAAGCCCAAACTGCCCAAAGAATGGTTCGACGACCTGCCGCACACCCATGTGGCGCTTGATGATGCGCTGGAGCAGGGCGCGTTATTCTGCAATATGTTGAGTCTCTGGCAGCAGCACCGCCAGGCGCTGGGCTTGCCGAACGAGGTCATGCCGGTGGCCCATGACGCCGAAGCCGAAGAGGCGGCGGTCCCGGGGATTTCGCCCAGAGTCGACTCTGCCTTATAATCACAGTATTCACACATTTCGGAGTTCCCGGCCATGGCCCGCGTCGAATTTGATTACGTTTCGGATCACACCAAGTTCATCAATGAAGAGATGAAGAAGAATCCTGAGTGGCGTACGGACCAGCAGAACGGCCGTGCCATGTGGTGGGATAAGCCCCAGGATGTAAAGCAGAACGAGATTTACGCCGACGCCAAGGTGCCGCAAAAGTCTTACCCTTATGATGTGCTGTTTGATTCCTGAACAAACAGCGTGGCTGGTTCCTGAACTGGCCCTCAAAAAAAGCAACACCCGAAAACGCCTGGACAAGCTCTAGGCGTTTTTTATTTTTATGTTTGTAAAAAAAACAGCCAATTCGCGTTAACTTTATGAAGTCTGCTTCGTTATAAGGCACATCATGCACAAACTGTTGCTTTTACTACTGACATCGATCAGTGGCCTTGCGCTGGGTCAGGATAGTAATTTTGATCGCGAGTTCTCTCGTTTCGACAAGGATTTTGAGCGCCTCAATCACTGGAAGGCAGAAACGCCGGCCAGTAAGAAGTTGAAGCGGGCACCCGCATCGGCACCTGCAAAAGCCGTTGAGCAAGGCGTCACACCGCTTGACGATAACAGCCAGAAAGTGCCAGTGGCAGAGGATGCCGACGCCAGTGATAAACCGGCTGCGTCGACGAGTGAAGATGCCGCCACCAGCGCACCCGCCAAAACGTCTGCGCTGCACAAATCCTTACCTAAAGGCGCCAAAGTAGAAAAGTTGGCGCGTAACGACCTGCTCGGTCATCAGATTTCTGACCCTGTCATGCGCAAGAAGATCCAGGATCTCTATAAACGCCAGGATGTGGTCGTTCAGCAATACATATTGCCTACAAACTAGGTAACAACGAAGCCTTAACCAGGAGCCAGTCATGAAGAAATCGTTTTTAATCGTATCGGCCATTTTTCTTGGGCTGACTGCCTGTAGCAGCACCCCGAAAAACCCGGTCGATGCCACGCCGGGTCGAACGGCCGATGTCGAATTTCTCGAAGCCAATGGTCCGCTGACGCTGACCTTTGATGACAAAGGCAATTGGTTGTCGATTACCTCGTCGGCCACAGCGCCTTTAGTGAGCAACGCGCCGGAAGGTGTTGAGATTGCCTTTAAAACGGCTACCATGCGTGCCAAGCGTAATCTGAGTGAGTTCATGTCGAATGACCTGAAATCCACCAAGTCGGTGCAGACGATCTCCAAGTCTTACCTCAAAAACATCGCTCAGGTTGATAGCAGTAACGAATCCAACACGGCCGCTGAAGACGAAGATGCGGCCAGTAACAGTCAGGCAGCCAAAGAAAGTCGGCAGAAGGCCAATACCATTGCGCAGACCGTGCGTGAGCGCATTGACGACAACTCACAGGCGATTCTAAAGGGTGTACAGATTACGAATCGCAAAGTCTCTAAAGAGCAGCAGCACGTTTCTGTGACGATTTCTGTGACGCAGCAGAGTATCAAGGGCGCCGAACAGGCCCGCAAAGCCATGGGTGGTTTCTAAGCCTGTTGTTTAATACGCCAACTGTGCTGACTCATCGCTACTTGCGGCGCTGCCTGTTGCTGGGGAGCGCCGTCTTGCTGGTGGCCTGTGCATCAACGCCTAAGAGCGGCGATGTCCAGATGGTGCTTGCCGAAGGTATCGGAAACACCTGTCAGGAAGCATTGGGCCAGGCCAAGGTCCAGGCCAGCGACAAGGTCGTGGGCTCTTTTGTAAACAGTCAGAAGTCACTGGTGTCCGATAAGTATTACTCGGAAAGTCTCAACGAATACAGTGGTGGCGTCGTGCGTCAGTACACCGTACTGGAGAGCAAAGGGGTTTCGCCCTGCGTCGTCAAAATCAGTGCCGAGGTCTATCTCGACAAAAAGAATATTGCGCTGAACCCGAATAGTCGTTCATTGAATCTGGGTGAGGTCGGGCGTTTCGTCGATAAGCAGGATGAGGCCCGAGCCACATTGACAGCGCTGATTCAGCGGCCTGCGATGTTCAGCGCCCGCATGGATCGTTTGCATGTCAGTACGGATAGTAAGAAAAATGCCCAGATTGTCCTGCAGGTCTCGGATGTGTCCCCGAGCGAAAAGTGGTACTCCGATCTGGAATCCTTTCTCAAGGTGCAGGGTCAGCGCGTTGACTTTGAACGTGCCAAATGGCGTGATATTGGCCAATCGGTGTTGTCACTGATCGCGGCGCCGGTCGCCGTCCCTTTGGGGCTGGCCCCATCTCCTTTTAAAAATCAGACGGCGCGGGGCACAGAAATCGCTAATGGCGAGGGCTTGCTCTGTTTCCGCAACGATCCGCAGTACGAATCGCTCCGTTGTTATCAGACCTGGCTGGCTGGCGATGCGTTACGCCAGCTCCGGTCGATTCAATTAGTGCTGGTCGAACGCTCTAACGACAATGTCAGTAGCACGCGGCAGATTCAGAAGGGCGCTTACCATATGGTCATGTTTCGTGCGTCGGACTACACCTATAAGAGCAAGGAAATGGGCTCGAAGCGGGACTTCTACATTATCGAGCCCATGGGCGTGCCATTCCGTGAGTATCTGACGGTCAATCGTGGCGCATTGAGTGAAGAGAATGAATTTACGATCAACGTACAGTTCAGTGCAGAGGCGCAAACCACGCCTTTTCGATCGCCAACCCCCGGCGTGCTGCCGACGATAAACGCCCGCAGCCGCCAGTCATTCTGATTAGTGGGTGAGGGGTTTCACCACGCGTTTGACACTGTTGTCTTCCGGGTTGGGCAGAATCTTGAAACCCAGAGAGCTCATCAGGTTCAGCATTTTGCTATTGTCAGACAGGACTTCACCCACCACGGCGGTAAATCCTTTGCCACGGGCGCAGTCGATGAGCACTTGCATTAATTTACGGCCCAGGCCACGCTTCTGCCAGCTGTCGGCCACGGTCAGTGCAAACTCCACCGTTTCACCATCGGGGTTCGCGACGTAGCGGGACACGCCAATTTGCACCGGGTTGCCTTCGTCGTCGATTTGTACCGCCACGAAAGCCATGTCGCGGTCATAGTCGATCTGCGTAAAGCGCACCAACTGTGGTTTCGACAGTTCGCGGATCGTATCCATAAAACGGAAGTAGCGGCTTTCGTCGGAGAGATTGTTAAAGAACGCTCTTTCGATTTCTGCATCTTCCGGGCGAACCGGGCGAATAGTGACTGAAGCACCATCAGGCAGAATCCATTCTTCCACCAGATGGTTCGGGTACGGGTGAATGGCCATGTGGGCGTAGCGATCCACCGTCGAAGGGGCGTAATCGATCACGATACGGGCATCGGCCGCAATAACACCTTCTGCATCCACGATCAGTGGGTTGATATCCAGCTCGATAATCTGAGGAATTTCACTGACCAGATCTGACACATGCAGTAGCAAGTCGTAGATGGCTTCAATATTGGCGGCCGGTACGGTGCCATGGGGTTTCAGCAGATTGTAGGCCCGGGTTGACTTGACCAAACTCTCGGCCAACACCTTATTGAGCGGAGGCAGGGCCAAGCCGCGATCGGGGTAGAGGTCTGATTCGTTGCCACCGCTACCAAAGGTGATGACGGGACCAAAGGTACGATCACGGAAGACGCCAACACGCACTTCGCGAGCATTGTTGCGCGAAACAAAGGGCTCAATCGACACGCCGGAAATGCGGGCGTTCGGGTGTTTACGCTTCACCGTTTCAATGATGTCGTGATACGCATTACGCAGTGACACCGCGTCTTGAATATTAAGGCGTACACCGCCGGCATCGGTTTTACGCAGGATGTCGGGCGAGTCTACCTTCATGGCAATCGGAAAGCCCAACTGCTCGGCATACATCAACGCATCGGCGACGCTGTGCGCCACCATGGTTTGCGCGACAGGAATTCGGAAGGCCCGCAGTACCGACTTCGATTCCATCTCCGATAAGGTCTTGCGCTTTTCCGACAGGACGGCATCAATCAGCATGCGGGCGCCTTCGATGCGCAGTTCGTTGCCTTCCGATTTTGCGGCTGGGGTTTGTAGCAGCAGGCGCTGGTTTTCGTAGAAAGTCGATAGGTTCGAGAATAGATCCACCGAAGACTCTGGCATGCGGAAAACGGGAATGTTGTGTGCCGAGAGATACTCGCGGGCGGCGCGCGTGTGTTCTTCACCCATCCAGCAAGCGATCAGCGGTTTGGTCAGGTCCTTGGACAGCTCGACCAGTACCTCGGCCACCGCTTGTGGGTTGGTCATGGCCTGGGGCGTTAGAACCACCAGCAGACCATCCACATTCTCATCCGCAGCACAAAGGGTAACGGCATCGCGGTAACGCTCCGCCGTGGCGTCGCCGCCGATATCGGTAGGATTGGCATGCGACCAGGTCGTTGGCAAGACCTTGTTCAGGGATTGAATCGTTTGGTCTTGTAATTCAGCGAGTGGAATGCCGACTTCGCTGGCGCGGTCGGCCGCAATGGCCCCAGGCCCGCCGCCGTTGGTAATAATCGCCAGACGCTTGCCTTTTGGCTGCAGTCGATCATTGAGCGCCTTGGCCCCTTCGATAAGCTGAATAATGCTGTTAACACGGACGACGCCAGCGCGACGCACGGCCATATCAAATACTGTGTCCGAGCCACTGCGGATACCGCTATGGGTAAGGGCTGCTGCCGTACCGGAGGCAAAACGCCCCGTTTTATAAAGCAGAATTGGTTTAATCCGGGCCGCCGAGCGCAATGCCGACAAGAAAAGCCGTGCGTTCTGAATGCCCTCAATATAAAGCAGAATGTAGTAGGTGCGTGGGTCGTGAACCAGGTAGTCCAGAATTTCACCGAAATCAATATCGCTCGAACGCCCCAGCGAAACGACTGAGGAAAACCCGACCTTGTTGGGCAATGCCCAGTCGAGAATGGCCGAGCAGATGGCACCCGATTGTGACACCAGCGCCATCTTGCCTTCGTGGGCCCGTTCCTGCGTAAAGGTGGCGTTGAGTTTGCTCGGTGGGCGCATGATGCCCAGGCTATTAGGGCCCAGGATACGAACACTGTAACTGCGGGCGATTTCCAGGACCTTGCGCTCCAGGGCGGCACCGGCATGACCCCGCTCGGCAAAACCGCTGGAGACGATCAGCGCAAAACGCACACCGCGCTCACCACATTGTTCGATGATGCCGGGGACGCTCATCGCCGGCGTACAGATAATGGCCAGATCAACGCGTCCGGGTACATCATGGAGCGACTTAAAAGTCTCCTGACCCTGAACCGATTCGTGCTTGGGATTGATGGGGAACAGACGACCGCCAAAGCCGGTTTGAATCAGGTTGTTGAATAAGACCTGACCAACGGAGTCAACACGATCACTGGCGCCAAATACGGCAATGCTTTCAGGTTCGAACAGGGGCTTTAGGTAGTGTTCTTCAAGCATAACGTTCTCTCTTTGCAGGTAATAGGCATCATTGATGACATCGGAATGATGCAGTGCACTAAGCAGATTCTACGCCGAATTTGTAAGGCGTTTCGACGCGGTCTTTGACCTAAATCAAAGTGCATGAATTATCTACAGGTGGTACATGACACCTGGATGACCTCACGTTCCGGCAGGCTGACCGCCGTGAGATGTCCGCCCCACAGGCAGCCCGAATCCAGAGCCACCAGGTTGGGGGTCATCTTCAGACCCAAAGCCGACCAGTGACCAACGACCAGCGTGTCTTTGGCCGTTTTTCGACCGGGTACCTCAAACCAGGGGACGTGACCCACCGGCGCGTTCTCGGGCTTGCCTTTGATCTTGAGATCCATGACGCCCTGTTTTGAGCAGAAGCGCATGCGGGTCATGGCGTTCACAATGACCCGGGCGCGGTCTAGTTCATTCAGTTGTTTGTGCCAGCCCAGTGGACTATCACCCCAGAGGGCATTTAAGAAAGCGGCAAACTGTGGGCCGCGCAGATGCTGGGATACTTCGGCGCTGAGCGCCAGCGCATCATCCGCAGTCCATTCGGGTAATAACCCGGCATGGACCATCACATAGCGCTGGCCATCCAGCACCTGTGCATGGGCGAGCGGTTGGGTCTTCAGCCAATCCAGCAGTTCGGCGACATCAGGCGCTGCAAAAATCGGGTCCAGCGTGTCGTCTTTGCCTCGTCGCGGTACCGCATTGGCGGCCACCATGAGCAGGTAAAGGTCGTGGTTACCCAGAACTGTGATGGCCGATGCGCCCAGGCTACGAATAAAGCGTAGCGTTTCAAGTGATTGTGGGCCACGGTTGACGAGGTCGCCGACCATCCACAACTGATCCTGTGCCGGATCAAAGCGGCACTTATCGAGTAGTCGTTGCAGGGAGTCAAAGCATCCCTGGATATCGCCAATGGCCCAAATCGTCATGATGAAAGGATTTTAACGAAAAAACGCCCGTGTTGATCAGCCTTGTTCTTTCATTATCTGCGCAGCGGCTTTGAATCCGGATTGCACAGCGGCTTCCAGAGTGGCCGGGTAGGTGGCATCCGTCCAGTCGCCTGCCAGATAAAGATGGGGCAGCGGGTTCAGATCGGTTGCCTGAAGCGTAGCGCCCGGCGTTGCCGCGTAAGTGGCCCGTCGTACGACCACAGTTTTTTTCCAGAGGCAGCGCGGTAACGGCTCGATAACCTCCTGTAACGCGTTGAGGCAGGCTGCGGCCAAATCATCATGGCTGAGTTGGCACCACGGGCCCGCTGCAGAAACCGACAGGGCAATCACGCCCGGCTCGCCGCAATAAGCCCGATCGGTTGCCCAGATTCGGCTGTCATTAGCGGTTGGCCCGGCAAGCTGGAGCAGGGGGACAGGCAGGCGGAATTTTGCCTCAAAGCCCAGATAAACCGTGGCAATCGGCTGGGTGCCAAAGGCCTCTGCCAGCGCTTTTTGATTGATGCAGGCGGGCAGTGTCATTTTGTCCAGCGCCCAGGGCGGTAGCGCGAGGACAATCTGGTCAAAATGATGCGGCTGTTCCGAACCCTGAACTCTTAGCTCAAAACCGTGGGTAGTTTGCTGGATTGCCAACACCCGTTGCGCACAACGCACAGCGCCGCCAAGTTTTTCGATGGCATGGACGAGCGGCGTTACGATTTGTTCGCTGAGGTTGCCAGCGGGCAAGAGCATCGCCAGAGCACGGCCGCCGCTACCCAAAGAGTCGCGCAGCACTGAGGCAAAGCGACGCATGGCTGCATCCGCTAACGGGGTATTTAAAACAGCCAGTGCCAGCGGTGCCCAGAACTCCCGAATCAGGGCCGGGGGTTGGTGAGTGGCCAGCAACCATTCAGCCACACTTTGCCCTTCGGGTACCTGCCAGCCTTTGAGTTGCAAGTTGACTATGGCGGCGATAAGCCGATAGCGTTCGTTCCAGCTAAAACCCTGAGCGCGCCAAAGCGCCGTGGCTAAACCAAGGCGACCCGAGTGAGCGGGCACCCGCAGCCGCCGTGCGCCACTCTGCATGATGAACGGCACCGTTTGTACCTGAATGCCCACTAATTTAAAAAGGGTGGTGAGGGATTTGCAGCCAGCCAGCATGAGGTGTTGGCCGTTGTCGCGGTAAAGCCCTTCAATCAGGGCGCTTCGTGCCCGCCCACCGGCTTCGGGCGCTGATTCAAAGACAACCGGCCGGTAACCAGCTTGGGCCAATTGCAGCGCACAAGCCAGGCCAGCCCAACCGCCGCCCACAATGGCAACGGTAGGGTGCGCCAGGGCAGGCGCTGGGGCCATTAGTATTTAAACCAGGTTTTCAGGGCAATCCAGAGTTTGCGCAGCGGTGGCAGCCCCGTCTTTTGTTGCAGCACTTTGAAACCATCTTGAGCGATTTCTTGCAGCAGCGTGCGATACACCGCCGCCATAATCAACCCCGGGCGCTGTGCGGAACGGTCAGCCGCTGGCAGGGTTTCCAGTGCCTTGTCGTAATAAGATTGAGCACGCTCTGCCTGAAACTGCATCAGTGCCACAAACTCAGGCGTTTCGCGGGCGTTCATGATGTCGGCTGCCGGCACGTTAAAACGTTGCAGTTCATCCACGGGCAGATAGATACGTCCGCGACGGGCATCTTCACCGACATCTCTAATAATATTAGTCAGTTGCAGCGCCGTGCCCAGTTCGGTGGCGTAGCGCAGGGTCTTGCGGTCGCTATAGCCAAAAATCTCGGCAGAGAGCAGGCCAACCACGCCAGCTACGCGGTAGCAATACAGCGAGAGCGATTTGAAATCCGGGTAGCGGCTGTATTCCAGGTCCATCGCCATGCCGTCGATAATTTCATTAAAGTATTCGATGGGCAGGTGGAAATTCTGACGTACGGCTTTCAGAGCCAGCATCACTGGGTGAGTCGGCTGAGGTTGTCCGGGTTCTGTTTCCAGCAATGCAACTTCCTGACGCCACCAGCTCAGTTTAGCGACGGCAATGGCCGGGTCTTCGCACTCATCAACCACATCATCGACTTCTCGACAAAAAGCATACAGAGCATGAATAGCCTGGCGTTTTTCGGTCGGTAAAAAGAGAAAGGCGTAGTAAAACGAGGTGCCGCTTTCGGCAACTTTTTGCTGGCAATAATCGTGGGCGTTCATCCGGTGAGATTGTAGAGCAAGCGCGTTAACTATGGATGAGTAACGCTAACCAGTCACGCCATCCTAAGGTGGGCCGTTGGCTATAAACATCGCCCTTGACGGCGTTAATCTTTGCCAAAATGCGACGGCCACCGGACACCGTGAGTCTTAACTCCTGGCCAATACGCCAGGATTGTTGACCCAGGCGGGCGGGCAGGGCTGCGCCCTCATCAAATAATGCCTCAACGCGCTGAGTTTGAAAGCGCATGAAGCGTGACCACGTTGTCGGATCCTGCTGCTGGGCTTGGCCAGAAATAATGTCCGCGTCGCGATAACCCCATGCGCTTAGCTCATCTTGTGGGAGATAAATACGACCCGCCGCTCCCTTTCTGGCATCAATCGCAATGTCCTGCCAGTGGTTGGTCAGTTGCAGTGCGGTGCAAATGGCATCTGACGCCTGACGGTTTTGCGGCGTATCTGCGTCAAACAGAAAGAGCATCAGCTGACCCACCGGGTTGGCCGAGCGGATGCAGTAATCCAGTAAGTCAGCATAAGTCGCGTAGCGTGTCTGCTGTACGTCCTGCATAAAGGCTGAGAGTAGGGCCTGGCAGGGGGCGAGCGGGAGCCCAATGCGGCAGTGCTCATAAGCCAGCGGCTCAAAGATCGGGGCTAAATCCGGCGCGACAGGCCGGCCGTTGGCAATGGCCGTCAGTGCAGTCTCGTAAGCGGCGAGCTTGGCAAGACGTTCTGCAGGCATTGCGCTGCCTTCGTCTGCAATATCGTCGGCACTGCGGGCAAACCGGTAAATGGCGGCCACAGGTGCGCGCAGCGGCTTGGGCAGCAATAACGAGGCAACGGGGAAGTTTTCGTAATGGTCAGTGGCGTTTAGAGACATGAGCCAAAGTATAACGGGCTGTGATTAGCGGCAATAGAGTGCTAGAATCGCGTCTCGCAAAAAGTTGGCACCTGCCCAGGTGGCGAAATTGGTAGACGCACCAGATTTAGGTTCTGGCGCCGCAAGGTGTAAGAGTTCGAGTCTCTTCCTGGGCACCATCGAAAAAGCGGGATGTTGCAATACACATCCAGGACACATTGCTTTGATTTCCGGCTGTTGTCACGTTGCTTTATAAAGCCGTTTGGTGATCACGGAAAGCATGGACATCATGGCTGAGGTGGCCATCGCGAACGAGAAAAGACCCGAGAACGCAATATAGAACGCGAGTGACTTCCATCCGTCGGGCAGGATGTCAGAAAATACGCCCAAGGTTGTATAGCAGCTCCCTGAAAAGAGCATGGCCAGACGTATATCGTCTATGAGCCCCTTTGAATAGATGGCAGCAGTCCAGATCAAGATGGATGCAAGTTGCACGAGCGACATCAGCAAAACAGCCACCATGAATCGGGCAATCAGCTGGTAAGGCGCTACTTTCTGGAGTTTTGCGCAAGACCGCGTAAACCAGAAGTATATTTGGATGAAGAAGAAAGTATTTGAAAGCAGTATGACTGCCAAAAAAGTCATGCCGAAGGCGGCGTCTCTGATGATTTGTTCGGAGAACTGGTTTAAGTCGGAAGCATTCATAGGTATTGTTTTAATCAACGGGGTCTAAGGCGTTTTTGGGTAATACAAATAGCACATCAGATGACTATACTTCGATATACTACTTGCTGAACACGTGCAAAAACCAATGCCTACGAGGCGAGGCAGAAGCGGTCTACAAGAGAAGCGGTTAAAAATTTATGTTTTTTAGAAAACGCTTCAGTTACCTGTTGATTGTGCTCGCCGGAACTGGCTGTATGTTTCATGGGAATACGCCTGTTGCTGAGGCGCCGGAAGCATTTTCGGTCGGTAATGCGGATAACCCTGTAAAAAATCTGGCGGAATACCCCTGGTGGGAAGACGTTGGCAGTGCTGAATTAAACGAGTTGGTTGTTGAAGCACTCGCAAACAATAAAAAAGCCGCCATGGCCATCAAAAATATTGATACGGCACAGAGCGCACTCGATACAGTACGGCTAGGTTGGCTCCCCATAGTTAGCTTGATGGCCGGTCGAGTGAAGACCGATGGTGCCGTTCAGATGCCTAACCTTCCTGTGTCTTTGTCGAGCACCGGAGGGTTTGCCGCATTTCTGCCGATGTGGGTCGCGAATATCGTTCAGCTTCCGAACCAGACGAAAGAGGCTCAAAAAAAGGTAGAAGCAACGGCGTCTGAATATCTTGCACTGAGAACATCGATTGCGGCTCAGGTTGTATCGGCTTATGCGGTTTTACTTGCCTCCATTGAGGAAGAGGGTGTCTTAGGGGGATTGAAAGATAATTTGACGGTCAGATTAGCGACAGCACGCGCCATGACTGATCGGGGTCTGGATACGGAGGTTTCTTTCAACAACCTCGACTCAGACATGCAGAAGTTGGATGCCCAAATCGCGACCAATAAGTCCAACAAAATTGCGGCAAAGAATGCGCTGCTCGTCTTGGTCGGTCGGCAAATTTCAACGTTTACGCCTCGGGAAAAGTTCAGCACGTTAAATTTGGATCACATTGCACCGGGCAATACGCCAACGTCCGTGCTGGCAACCCGACCGGATGTCGTGGCAGCCAGAGCAAAGATTGAGGCTGCGGACTACGGTGTTTCTGCTACAGCCAGCTTGTTTGCACCCATGCCAACCTTTATGTCAGCCAATGCCAGAGTCGCCGCGAATAATAACGGTGTTGACGGCACCGCGAACGCCAATATGCAAGCCGGACTGGCGCTCTGGGTGCTCGATCCCAAATTCTTGGGCAAGATCAGTACGCAAAATAAGCAGTACGATGCGTCCATCATCAACTATCTGGATGTGGTGGATAACGCCATGAAAGAAGTCGATGACGCTTTGGCTGGTTTTGAAGCCAACCAGACCAAGCTCATCAAGGAAGAGCGCAGCTTAGCGAATGCCAGCCGGAACCTAGGCACTGCTAACGCCATGTTTAAGAACGGCTTGCTTTCTAACACCCAGTATCTGGAAGGCTCGGCGCGTTTTGATTCAGCCAGAATGTCCATGCTTCAGACCAAAGTTCAAACGATCATTGCGCTCTCCAAGCTCTATCAGAGCATGGGGGGAGGTGCGACCTATGGTGAAAAGAATTACAGCCTGAAAGATCAAACAATTGTAGGGAAAGATCGTGAAACTACCGAAAATTAATGTGAAACAGGCGTTGGCCCAGAAACCTAAATTCACTACGGCGATGTTTGCGCTTGGGGGCATTGTGGTGCTGGGTTATTTTTTGCTGGGCGTTTTTCGCTTTACGGATAATGGCTTTGTCGTTCAGGTATCGACGCCGCTGGCACCCCGTGTGGCCGGGGTGGTTCAGGAAGTCTTGGTAAAAAATGGCCAGCGGGTCAAGGCGGGCGATACCCTTGTTGTGCTTGATCCGACCGACTATGAATACTCTTTCAATAGCGCCTTGGCTCAGTATGAAAAGGCGAAACTATCGGTTCAGGCCATGGAAAAAAAGATTGACCTTTCTGAGCACAGCCTCAAGTCAGCGATGGCCAATCTGGATATTCTGACGACGCAATACAAGGCCAAGAACCACCCGGACGTCAAAGCCGGCGTGGCGCAGATTGACATGGCTGATCTGAAAAACAAGATCAAGGCCCAGACCAATACGGTTGAATCCATGAAAGTGCAGATAGAGATCGACAAGCTGCAGGTGCAGATGGAAAAGCAAAGCTTACTGGCTTTGCAAGCATCGATGGAATCCGCCAAAACTGCGCTCGAATATACCGCTGTGAAAGCGCCAACGGATGGCCATGTCGAAAATGTGTTCCTGGGTATTGGTGCGCATGTCTCTCCAGCTTCCGGCATGTTTACGCTGGTGAATGACGGAGAGATCTACATTCAAGCCAACTTCGAAGAGACGGAACTGGCCGGTGTTAATGCGGGCGACAAAGCGACGGTTTACCCGAGAACCTATTTCGGCCGAAAGAGTTTTGACGGGGTCGTGGTTGCCAATCCCTTCGGTGTTTCTCGTCAGATGAATCAGCCGTTCTCTGGTGCGCCAATCGTACAAACGGAGAACAAATGGTTATTGCTTCCGCAGCGACTCCCCGTCATCATCAAAATTACGGATACGGACAAAGAATATCCTCTCATTAACGGCATGAGCACCTATGTCCGTATACAGCGTTAGCAACAAGTTTCTCGACACCTATGACCCATTCTGGATCTGCCGACTTCTTTCCTTGAAGATCGGTACGGTGACGATCTTGCTCTTTCTATGTAATGCCTTTTTAAAAGCACCCCAGTCACCGATGCTGTTTATGATGTTCACCGTCATTGGCACCATGGCATCGGAATTGATTCCGGCAAGTAGCAAACTCAAAAAGCTGGTCACCTTCTTTACGCTCATCGCCTTGTTTGCGGCGTCGACCCTATTGTTTGGATTATTTTCTTATTTCAGAGTTGGGCTACTTGTCCTCGTTATCGCGTTTAGCTACCTGGTGCTCAGGTTTATGGCTGCAAACCCCAAGGTGGCGGCGGTGCCGACGCTCATGATTACCTGGGGTATCGTACAACTGGGCGGTGGGGCAGCTACAGATTTCACCGCGGTCGCTAACAATTGCCTTTATTTCCTTGAGTTCTCCCTCATGGGGGCAATCACCATTCTGTGCTTTCCTGACTTTAATGCCAACGTATTCAAAAGTGGTTTCATCCGGATTTTAGAAGCCGATGTCAAAAATATCGGGAACCCACAGTTTAAAAACAGCGATGCCAGCGTTCTTTCAGCGCTCTATGTTATCCATTCCAAGCTACCATTCCTACCGGATCAATTTACAAAGCTGTATGAGGCCATCATTCAGTTTCAAAATGCGTTCATGCGGCCACACGGATTAAGTGCTGAAGAACAGCTGCTCTCCAAATCTGTTTTGTCCGAACTCATTTTAGCCGTCAACAACGATGATCTGTACGCCCTGGATGGCGACAATCCAACAAAAATCAGGGCATGCAACAGCGCGGTGTATGACATATTCTCTGATCTGGTCAGTGGATACAATCAATGCAAAGCGTAGCCACCAAAACCAGAGTCAGCCAGATCACCATTCTGGTGGCTATTTCCTTTCTGTTTTACGAATATACCAACTGGCAAGAAGGCATCTGGGTCGTAATTTCCACCGTGGTGGTTGCTGGCCCATTCAGCACCTTTCTGAGTTTTGAAAAAGCCAAAAACCGTTTTCTGGGGACGCTTGTCGGACTAATTTTTGCCGCTGGCGTGGAGTATTACCTGCGATTTAATCCGTCTCAATTACCAGTGGTAGCGCTGATCATCGCCTTCATTGCCGGATTTATGGCCACAAAATCCTATCGCTATTTCATCATCATCGTGACCTTGTGCACCTGTCTGGGGTATACGTATATGAATATGCCTTACACAACGTTTGCGCCGATGTCATTTCTGATAGACCGCGCTATTGGGGTGTTTGTGGGCGTGCTGATTTTCTTTGTCATGCAAAAATTTGTATTCGGGGATAACAATTCCAAGCTGGAACTGCTCGAAGAAAGTTACGAGACCCTTGGCAAACTGCAAAAGACGCTGCTGGAATACAAAGAAAACTCAACACTGACCACCGCGTATAAGTGTTCTGCCGATATTTTTGCGAACACCAAAGACCTGAAAAGCTATGTCAGTACGGCAAACCTGGTGTTCGGTGTGGGCGTTAACCAGGAAACGCGCTACGCCAAGCAGGTGCTCACCCTCAACAACCGCGCCACGAGGCTATTGATTGATGAACCCACGGTTGCCTTGAGTCGGATTGATCAGTTGCTCCATATTGTGACGCTCAAGCTGGCCCGTTAGGTTTCAAGCTTGGGGTCATCCATAAACGACTGTTGAAGAAATGCTATGAATGCACGGACTCTCGCTGGCGTAAATTGCCTTGAAGGCCTTACGGCATAGAGCGGTGAGGGGGTGGGGGAGAAGTCCTTAAATATCTGCTCCAGGCTTCCCGTCTTAATCGCATCCTCAACCGTAAACTCAGGTAACACGGTGATGCCCACCCCTTGCATCGTCATGGCTCTGAGTGCTTCAGCATTGTTTGCAGCGAATGTGTAGTCCAGGTCTGGCACTGGTGTGCTGTGCTCAAAAAGCCAGGACCATTCGTCTTTCATGCTGATATTGCTGTAATGCAAAAGGTGGTGAGCAGCGATCTCGTTCGGTTGCGTCGGTCTCCCGTGACGACGTAAATAATCGGGCGAAGCGCAGCAGATTTTGGCAATACTGGTTATTTTTGTGGCAACGAGCGATGAGTCTGGCAAAGCGCCTATGCGAACGGCCACATCCATACCCTCTGCTTGCAAGTCCGTTAAACGGTCTTCAAGCCGCAGGGTGACCTTGAGCGCCGGGTATTGCTTCATGAACTTCGGCAATAACGGTGCCACCTTTTCGTAGCCGAAACTCAGTGGGGTGGCGATTCGAAGGATGCCTTTGACGGTTTCGCGGCCTACCCGAACCCGTTCATCTGCCTCGTCCAGCATCTGAAATATATTGAGGGTATCCTCATAGAACAGTTTGCCGGCATCGGTCAGGTCAAGCCGACGCGTCGTTCTGGCGATGAGCTGGCTGCCTAGCAACCCTTCAAGCGCGGCGATTCTTCGGCTGATCGCGGCGGTGCTCACATCCAGCTGTTCAGCGGCTTTGGCAAAGCTGCCTGTTTCGACCACTGTGATAAAACTACGCAGAGCAGAGAAATCGTATTCTTTCATTTATCGCAACAATGTTTTACGTTTTGGGTTATTGATGATTTGACGGTAAGCCACCAATATACACCTCAGCGCAATCAGGAACGGACAGGTTATCGAATGACGGCTCAATACACCGCAACGGCCAAATTACTGCACTGGATCATGGCCATTGCCCTCATCGCCCTTTTGGCGCTGGGCTTTTATATGCATGATCTGCCATTTTCGCCGATGAAACTCAAATTGTATTCATGGCACAAATGGGCAGGGGTTTGTCTCTTCCTGTTGGTGTTTGTTCGACTGGCCTGGCGCATTAAACACCGTCCGCCAGCCCTACCCGAACACATGAGGCCCCTAGAGCGAATGGTAGCCCATGGTGGCCATCACATGCTGTATCTTTTGATGATCGTTATTCCGCTGTCTGGCTGGTTGATGAGCTCGGCCAAGGGCTTTCAGACCGTGCTGTTTGGTGTATTACCACTGCCAGATCTGCTTGCAAAGAACGAGGCTTTGGGTGAGCTATTGCAACAGCTGCACATGGGCCTGAATTTATTCTTTGCGGCAGTGGTGATTGGACATATCGCTGCGGCGCTCAAGCATCACTTTGTGAATAAAGACGATGTGCTGACGCGCATGCTGCCTTCTAAATTTCGCTAAAGGATCAGTCGTCTCAGACTCAATTTAAGGAATGCTCATG
>Ga0255771_1001054_pt1 | contig 30403 bp, 29 predicted proteins | sample 011ome_19_FD_179969 | JGI IMG/M metagenome (GOLD analysis project Ga0255771, IMG submission 179969) | Coastal salt marsh microbial communities from the Groves Creek Marsh, Skidaway Island, Georgia - 011510BT metaG (version 2) | ecosystem: Environmental > Aquatic > Marine > Intertidal zone > Salt...
AGAAGACTTCTAATCTTTTGGTCGCAGGTTCGATTCCTGCCGAGGGCGCTTACTGCTCGAGCAACTCAGCAAGTTCCATCCATCTGGTTTCGACTTTCTCCATTTCTTTTCCCAAATTGCCACGTTTTTCGGCGAGCTCGGCCATCGTTGAATGGTCGCTCGTGTCACTAGACGCCATTTTGAGGTCAAGCTGGGCGATTTCGTCAGAAATTGCTGCCATTCTCTTGTCGAGACGGGCTTGTTCTTTCTCTGCTTCCCGGTGTTCTTTGCTCCCAGGGCGAAGGGTGGGCGATTCTGTGGTGACGCTCGGATCTGAATCGGCTGGGCCTGATGTGGTCGCAAGGGTTGAGTTCGAACTCGCTTCTTCGAGCCGGAGATACTCCTCCACGCCTCCCGGGAGATGGCGAAACTCGCCTCCCACAATCGCGTACTGCTGGTCGGTAATGCGCTCCAACAAATACCGGTCGTGAGACACCACGATGAGGGTGCCCGGCCAGGAGTCGAGGAGGTCTTCCATGGCCCGCAACATCTCGGTATCCAAGTCGTTGGTGGGCTCATCGAGGAGTAAGACGTTCGGCTCATCGAGCAGTTCCAAGAGAAATTGAAGACGTCGACGCTGGCCACCACTGAGCTCATGCACCCGCGCGGAGAGGTGGGCGGAGGAAAACCCCAACCGCTCCAGCAGTTGACCTGGGGTCATCTCCACCCCGTCGGCTTTGTAGGTGGTCTTTTTTCTCGCGATAACCTCGCTCACCCGGTCATTCCACACCTCATCCAAGCTCGCAAGCCTCTGGTCGAGTACTCGCAGTTTTACCGTGGAGCCCCGGGCGATACGACCGGTAGTGGGCGTCTGGGTGCCGGCGAGTAGGCCAAGAAGCGTCGATTTGCCCGCACCGTTGGCTCCGAGAATCCCGGTGCGCTCACCTGGCGCGAGCTTCCAGGTGAGGGGGGAGAGTACCTGGTCGCCATCAAACGCCACGGAGACATCGTCTAATTCGATGACTTTCTTGCCCAGTCGCGTGGTGGCAAGTTTTGCGAGGCTCACCGGGTCGCGAATTTCGGGCACGTTGCTAATGAGAGCATTCGCCGCCTCAATGCGGAATTTGGGTTTGGAGGTGCGTGCCGGGGCTCCTCGGCGCAACCAAGCCAGTTCTTTTTTGAGCAGGTTTTGTCGTTTCGCCTCGGTCACGGCCGCACTGCGCTCGCGCTCCACTTTTTGCAGGATGTAGGCGGCATAGCCCCCTTCATAGGCGTCGACAACACCGTCGTGCACCTCCCACGTTTCGGTAGTGGCCGCGTCCAAGAACCAACGATCGTGGGTGACCACAGCCAATGCACCCTGGTTGGTGGGCCAGCGGCTCGTCATGTGTTGCGCGAGCCAGGAGACTCCCATCACATCGAGGTGGTTGGTCGGTTCATCGAGAAATAAGACGTCCCACTCACCGACTAACAGCGCCGCCAGGGACACTCTCCGCCGCTGTCCACCGCTGAGTTGGCCGACGAGGGAATCCCAAGCAATATCGGGAAGTAAGCCACTAATAACATCGCGAATTTTTGGGTCGCGCGCCCATTCGTGTTCGGGTACCTCACCGACAACAGCCTGTTTGACCGTGATGTTCTCAGCGATGGTATCCGACTGGTCGAGCAGTCCCACGCGTAGTCCTCGCTGACCGATTACTTCGCCGGCGTCTGGTGGGGTCTTGCCCGCTAATGCGCGAATGAGTGTGGATTTCCCATCGCCGTTTCGTCCCACCACGCCGATGCGATCGCCATCATTGAGCCCGAGCGTGACGTCGCGGAGGACTACCCGCGTGGGGTATTCAATGCTGAGGTTTTTTGCACCAAGAAGATGGGCCACCGTGTGAGCCTAATCGGTGGGGACGGAAGAACGATTTCGAACTAGCAGCAGCTGACAGGTAGTTGCCGGCGATAGGCGAGTAGCTCAGCCTTCGAATTATCGATCTCGGCGACTTTAGTCGCATCCGGGTAGTACCCCTCGGGATAAGTCGGACACACTGCGGTGAAACCCGCCTCGCGCTGAAGAATGTAGCCCGCAAAATCCTTCGATTCCATGTACTCGCGAGCTTGTTCCTCAGAGGCAAAAGGCTTTGCGCACTTTGTGTAATTCCAGTCCGACACACTCTCACCCTACATAGATAGTTATCTATTTAGCAAACGGTGTGCCCTTTTTGTGGTTGGCCCGATTCGTTTTTTCGGGCAAGGAAGCGCTAGCTCTTGGTGGAGCTACCTGGTTTATAGGTAAGCCAGAGGATGTATCCCGCGGCCACTAGCCACGCTGCGATAAACAGCCACAGTGTGTCGAGGACGAATGAGGCGAAGAATGCCCCGAGGATCATCCCCACGGCACCGACCGCCAATTTGATGACGGCCATCTGCCAGACGGTGAATGTGTAGTTGCGAAATAGTTTGTTCACGGTGGTCTCCTTCGCTATTGCAAGAGGTCTTTCATACCGCGGTAGATGAGATTTGAGGCAATGTCGGGGTGAATCCAATTGAGAGTCCACATAGTTTTCGCGTCTTGGCCAATGGTGATGCGTTTTCTGTCCTGCTCCACGGCGTCCACGATGGCTTTTCCGGCATCAGCGGGCGCCACGACGGCCCGCTGCGGAGTCTCCTCGGGCATTTCCATGACGAGACCGGAGTTCGCGGCAATATTGGTTCCGATAGCTCCTGGGTAAATGACAGTCACCGCAACGCTGGTGTCCCGCAGCTCGCTGCGCAGTCCTTCGCTTAGGAGGTTGATGGCTGCCTTGGAGGCGCCATAGAGCGTTTGACCCGGGACGGGGGCGTAGGAGCCCATCGATGAGACGTTGGCGAGGTGGGCTTCTGGGCGCGAGAGCAAACCTGGAAGGAAAGCTTTAATCAGGTTGACGGGGCCGAAAAAGTTTACGTTCATCACGCGGTCAATTGCCTCGAACTCCAAATCATTCACCCGCACAAACGGCTGGATGATCCCGGCCACGTTAATCAGCCCATCGACCTCGCCGAGGGCTTTCTCGATTTTTGCCGGGAGAGCAAGAACCGCTTTGCGGTTCGTGATGTCGATCGAGACGGGGTAGAACGTGTCTTTGGCGGCACCAGCAAGAGAGGCTGTTTCACTGAGTCCGTCCTTGTCCACATCGAGTCCGGCGACCCGTGCGCCACGGCGAAGAAGTTCGAGAGTCACCTCCCGCCCGATTCCGTTACCAGCGCCGGTAACAACGAATACTTTCTTAGCGATATTCATGATGACTCCTCGAAGTCCTTGTGAGACTTACCTGATTTTTTCAGTGTACGCCTGCGTAGCGGGAGGCTACAGCGCTAGAACCCGACCTGGCCTCGCCGACGACGAACCCACTTTTCGACCTCAACCAGGGCAAAAATGACTCCCGATGCCCCTAAGACAACCATCCACGTCCCGATGGAGAGGGGGGTCGATCCAAAGACGGAGTGCATCGCGGGCAGATAGACGAACCCGATTTGCATGATGGCAAGTGGGGGAAGCACCAGCCACACCACTTTGTTGCGCAGTAGAGCCGAGGGGGCCGTTCGGCCCTTCTACGGCACCCACCAGACCGCCGTGGAGGCTCCTCCGACTGCGTTCGCCCGCTTCCTCACCTTCGACCTCAAAGACCGCGCCGACCGCGCCGGTATCAGACGGATGCTCCGCATCATTACCGAAGACTCAGCTGACCTCTGCGCGGGCCGCTCACCGCTCGCTGATTCAGAACCTGAATTGGCGCTCGTGCCGGCAAACCTCATGGTGATGGTGGGCTTTGGCCCCGAACTGGTGAGGCGCGCAGCGGGAGCTGCGGCTATTCCGTCGTGGCTTGGACCCCTGCCGTCGTTCGAGATTGACGCGTTGAACCCCCGATACACAGGGCGAGACCTCCTGGTCATCTTCCAAGCGGATGATCCGGTGACTATTTCTCACGCTGCGAGGGTGCTCACCCGGCAGACGACGTCGTATCTGACTTTGCGATGGAGTCAGGACGGTTTCAGGCGCTCCAAAGGGTCAGAACCTTCGGGCACAACGATGCGAAACCTTTTCGGTCAAGTCGATGGCACCAAAGGTCCGCATCCGAAAGATGAAACCTTCCCGCGCTACGTCTGGGGGGAGGGTGCGTCGAGTGAGAACCCCAGTTGGCTGAGTGGGGGAACAGGATATGTGCTTCGGCGCATCGCGATGGACCTGGATTTGTGGGATACCGTCGACCGGCCCGATCGCGAGCGGGCCATGGGACGTGACCTCGCCCACGGAGCTCCTTTGACGGGCGGCGGTGAGCACGACGCCCCCGACTTTGATGCGAGAGATTCTCTGGGTCTGCCCATCATTCCCGACTTCGCACACATGAGGAGAGCCCATGCCACCGGAGCGGAGGATGTCATTGCCCGGCGCGGATACAACTACGAATCTGACGCCGACGCCGAAGGGGTTGCCGAAGCGGGGTTGCTCTTTGAAGCATTTGCCCACGACCCGCTGAAGCAGTTCGTGCCGATACAACAGCGCCTCTCGCAGATGGACATGATGAACCTGTGGACGACACCGGTGGGTTCTGCGGTCTACGCGATCCCACCGGGTTGCCAACCCGGAGGCTATCTCGGGGACACCCTGGTTTAGGCGCCCGAGAGCTCGGCGAGGTCGGCGTCACTCAAGGTGACGTCGACCAGTAGGGCATCGAGCTGGTTGATACGTGACGCGCTCGCAATCGGGGCGGTAACCCCAGGCTGTCGGCGGAGCCATTCGAGGGCCACGCTGGCGGGGGCGACTTCGAGGCGGGTGGCGACGGCAAGTAGCCGATCGAGGGTGTCGAAGTTCTCTTCCGAGAAGTAGTCGCCTTCGACCCGCTCCAGCCGAACCGAATCGGACTGCTCACCCCGGCGATACTTTCCGGTGAGGAACCCGCTCGCAAGCGAGAAGTAGGGCAACCCCCACAAGCCCTCGCGCTCCACTAGTGGCGCCATGTCAGATTTGTAGGGCTCGCGGGCGACAAGGTTGTAGTGGTTCTGCACCGCCACATAGCGCGGCAGGCCGTGGGTGTGTGCGAGGTCGAGGGCGTGGGAGAGACGCGCAGAGGTGAAGTTTGACGCTCCAATGGCGCGGACTTTGCCAGCGTCAATAAGTCGTTGGAAGGCCCCCAGGGTGTCTTCCATCGGCACTGTATCGTCGTCACGGTGGGCGTAGTAAAGGTCAATCGTGTCGACACCCAGGCGAGCGAGTGATTCGTCTGCTGCCGCGAGGATGTTTTCCGGTGAGAGCCCCGGCCGGGTGGTCATCTTGCCGACCTTCGTGGCAACGACGATGTCGTCATGGGTCACCGAGGAGGTGCGCAGCCATTCCCCCAGAGCGCGTTCTGATTCACCCCCGGTATTGCCCTCGACCCATTGGACGTACATATCGGCTGAGTCAAAAAAATTCACCCCTCGAGCCAGGACCTCGTCAAGAAGCCTGTTGGCTTCTGCTTGGTCGTGAATGGACCAACCAAACACATTCGCGCCGAAACACAACGAGGAAACCTTGAGGTCAGAGTGGGGAAGGGTGATCTGATGAAACATAGGCCGAGCCTACCCAGACACATCCCCTCGGCCACGGCGACATTCCAGCCTCAGCCTCTACGCTGGAGGGAGCAAGGAGAGTGTCGTGAACAGCACTGTTTTTGAACGCCAGCCCGCGAGTGAATCGGTCATTACACATTCACTTTCCCCCTCTGTTCGCAAAGCGTTCTGGTTGGAAGACGCGGGGAAAGATTCAAGCCTGACCCGTTTTGCTGGCGTCGTGGAGTGTGACCTGGCGATTGTGGGTGCGGGGTACACGGGACTGTGGACCGCGATTGAGGCAAAACGTCGCCACCCTCAGTGGCGTGTGGTCGTGCTCGAAGCGAAAGAACCCGGCTGGGCCGCCTCCGGCCGTAACGGGGGTTTCGTCGAATCGACCCTCACCCATGGCGAATCCAACGGTCGGCAGCGCTACCCCAACGAATACGAAGTGTTGGACCAGGCGGGCCTGGACAATCTCGACGCCATCGAAGCAGCGGTAAACGAATTCGGCTGGGACTGTGACTTTTGGCGTGTGGGTTCCCTCGCCGTGGCCGTGGAAGATCACGAGTTGGAGTGGCTCGATGAGTCAGCCGATGGTGAGCGGGAGATTCGCCTTGATGCTGACGAGGTGCGCTCTCGGGTGAACTCACCCACCTACCTCGGTGCCAATTTTGCCCCGCGAGACACCGCGATGGTGCACCCGGGGAAACTCGCCCGCGAAATGCTGCGTAGTGCGAAAGAGATGGGCGTGGAAGTATTTCGTCGCTCACCGGTGAAAGCACTCGATGCCACGCCAGAAAACATACAGTTGCGTCTCGCGTCGGGTGTGGTGCGCGCTAAGCGAGTGGCACTGGGAACCAACGCTTACCCTTCTTTGCTCAAGCGATACCGACTGCACACGGTGCCCGTCTATGACTACGTGCTGATGAGCGAGCCTCTCACGCCCGAGCAGAAGAAGGACATTGGCTGGGAGGGCCGGGAAGGAATTGCGGACTTGGCAAACCAATTCCACTACTACAGAATCACCGCCGATGACCGAATTCTCTTTGGAGGATACGACGCGATTTATCACTTTGGCGGACGTGTCCGGGCGGGCTATGAGGAGCGGGAAGAGAGCTATCGCAAACTCGCCTCACACTTTTTCACGACCTTCCCGCAACTTGAGGGTGTGCAGTTCTCGCACCGCTGGGCGGGAGCGATTGATACCTGTAGTCGCTTTGGCGCCTTCTTCGCCACCGCCCATCACAACCGCGTCGCCTACGCCGCCGGATTCACGGGGCTGGGAGTTGCGGCCACCCGCTTCGCCGCAGAGGTCATGTTGGACCAGTTGGAGGGGGAGAGCACATGGCGCACCGAATTGGAGATGGTGCGCTCCCTCCCCATCCCGTTCCCACCAGAACCCCTGTGTTACCCAGCTGTGCAGCTCACGCGGGCAGCGCTTAATCGCGCCGACCACCGAGAGGGCAAGCGTGGGCTGTTTTTGCGCACCCTCGATGCTGTGGGTTTGGGGTTTGATTCGTGAGCGACCACTCGATCACACGCGCACTGGATCTCGCCCTCGACTACGAAAGCGTTGCTCCTGATCAGGTCGTGGACGGTTGACCCCGGACGGGGCTGTGGGAAGCAGAGTCCGGTGGGTTGGGGGTCTGGGAGATGACGCCCGGGGCGATGCGTGATGTCGAAGTCGATGAGTTCTTCGTCGTGGTCTCTGGCGAGGCCACCCTGGAGCGGCAGGTCGAGGGTGTGAGCGAGACAACCGAGCTTCGCCCGGGGATGGTGTGTCGATTATTCGAGGGCGAAGAAACGGTGTGGCGGGTGCGCTCCGCCCTGCGGAAGGTCTACTGGATTCCCGGCAGCTAGGAGCTTTTTTCGTCGACTTCGTCGATGACCGGCAACACGATGGGCCCGGTTTCCATTGCCAAGTCAGCGGTAATGGGCACGGGGGAGCGGCGCGCGGTTTGGGCGACGATGATGCCGCTCAATACGACGGCGGCTCCGATGATTTGTGAGCCTGAGAGATTCTCGCCAATCCACAACCACGCGACGATAAACGCGAACACGATTTCACTCGTGGCCGCAATTCCCGCGGCGGTGGCAGAGAGCTTCTTGATGGCGGCGAGGCTGAGCAGGAACGGCGCAAACGAGCCCATCACCACATTCCACAACAGCAGCATCCACATCGGAGCGGGAACACCTTCCAGCACCCCGGTGAGGGGCACGCTCTGGGCAAACACCAAAGGGTCAAGCCGCCACCATCCGCTGATGAACGCCCAAAACCCTGCCGCAATCGTCATCGACCAAAACATGAGAGCCAGAGGAGAAATGGTCTCCATCTGTTTTTCCCCGACCAAGAAGTAGGTGGAGAGGCTTAGTGCGGCGACCAGCGCCCACAGGGTGCCCACGACGTTGAGGGAGCTGTTCCAAATTTGGGCCACGACCGCCAAGCCCGCCATGATCAGCCCGATCGACACCCAGATGCGGGTGCGCACCCGCTCCTTAAACACCACAAAGGCGAACACGGCGACCATGGGTACGGCGAGATATTCCAACAGCAGCGCAATACCCACGGGAAGCAGTTCGACGGCGAGGGCGTAGGAGGCCTGCAGCAGCCCCACACCAATCACCCCCATCACGACCAGGGCGAGGCGTTGGCCGCGAGGGACACGAAAGGAGCGCCGATCGAGGATGAAGAGGACCGCTCCGGCTACCAAGGCGGCACCCAACACCCGCATCTGGGTGACTTGTAGTGCACTCATGCCTGCTTCAATCATGACTTTCGTCACGCTTCCGTTTGCTCCGAAGAGAAACGCGGCCAAAAAAGCGTAGAAATACCCCACGGGTTATCGCGCCTGAATCACGCCTAGGAGGCGCTGGGGCGATGAAGAATCTGGTCTCACAGCGATAACTATGACAGAGAAAAAGACCAACGGATTCACGTTTCTATTACCCGCTGTTGGGTGTGTTGTCAGGAGCTTCGCTTAGCCTGTGGGGCATGAAAACGTATGTGCTCGCGGGTGGCTGTTTTTGGTGTCTCGACGCCGCGTATCGAGTGCTCGAGGGTGTCGTCGACGTGGTGTCTGGTTACACCGGGGGAGAGAGCGAAAAGCCCAGCTACGAGGAAGTCTGCACCGGTCGCACCGGCCACGCCGAAGCGGTGGCGGTGACCTTTGATCCCGACACCATTCCCTCCGATGTGATTTTGGACGTGTTCTTCACCATTCACGATCCGCGTCAGCTCAATCGTCAAGGCAATGATGTGGGTACGCAGTATCGCTCGGCGATGTATTACCGAGATGAGGAAGAAAAGGCCCTGTTCGAGGCCGCCATGCAGCGCGCAGCAGACATGTGGGAGGGCGAGATTGTGACGGAGCTCTCTCCGCTGGGCCCGTTCTACATGGCGGAGGACTACCACCAAGACTTTTTTGCCAAGAACCCCACCCAGGGCTACTGCCTCGCGGTTGCTGTGCCGAAGGTGAACAAAGTGCGCCAGTCCTACCAGCAATACCTGCGCCCCTAGCTGTCCACAGCCTTCGCCTGCGCGTCTCTCTCCCCGAATGCACTCGGGGACAAGAACAAGTGGGGCGTGGGCTGAGATTCTCCCGTTCACCGTGAAGAACAGGAGACACCATGATTGACACCCTCGCAGTGAGCGGCATCGTCGCCACCACACCCCGCCACATCGTCACCAGCGAAGGCCTCGCCATCACGAGCTTTCGACTCGCCTCCACTCAGCGCCGCTTCGACAAGGGCCAGGCGCAGTGGGTCGATATCGACACCAACTGGTACACCGTGGTCGCCTTCCGACAACTCGCCCTCAACGCTCACGCCAGCCTCCACAAAGGGGACCGTGTCGTCGCGTCCGGACGCGTCAAGGTACGCAATTGGGAGAGTGAGGAAAAAAGCGGCACCGCAATAGAAATCGAGGCGGATGCACTCGGCCACGATCTGTTGTGGGGGACGAGCTCATTTGAGAAAAACACCCTCGCGCGGGAGGCCGACTCCGAGGGTGGTTCCGACCCGTTCTGAGCGGCCAACGGCGGGTCAGCCGATGCCCGCAGTGCTCAATAGACTGGGGCATATGGCTGAATTTATCTACACCATGGTCAAGGCCCGCAAAGCAGTGGGCGATAAGGTCATCCTCGATGACGTCACCATGTCCTTCTTCCCCGGCGCAAAAATCGGTATGGTCGGCCCCAACGGCGCCGGAAAGTCCACCATCCTCAAAATCATGGCGGGGCTCGACCAGCCCAGCAACGGCGAAGCGTCCCTCACCGCCGGATACACCGTCGGCATCCTTCTGCAGGAGCCGCCGCTGGATGAATCCAAGAGCGTGATTGAAAACGTGCGTGATGGTGTGCGCGAGATCTACGACAAAATTGAGCGCTTTAACGAGATCTCTGCCCAAATGGCCGACCCCGATGCTGACTTCGACAACCTTCTCGCCGAGATGGGCAAGCTGCAAGAAGACATCGACGCCGCCGACGCGTGGGATATCGACAGTCAATTGGAGCAAGCACTTGACGCACTGCGCTGCCCGCCCTCTGACTCACCGGTGACGCACCTCTCTGGGGGAGAGCGACGTCGCGTCGCGCTGTGCAAGCTGCTGCTGGAAAAGCCCGATCTGCTGCTGCTTGATGAGCCCACCAACCACCTGGATGCCGAGAGTGTGTTGTGGCTTGAGCAGCACCTGGCCAAGTATCCCGGGGCGGTCATTGCCGTCACCCACGATCGTTACTTCCTCGACCACGTCGCCCAATGGATTGCCGAAGTGGACCGCGGTCGCCTCTACCCCTATGAAGGCAACTATTCGACCTACCTGGAGAAGAAGTCCGAGCGGCTCCAAATCCAAGGCAAGAAAGATCAAAAGCTCGCCAAGCGCTTGGCCGATGAACTGGAGTGGGTGCGCTCGAACCAAAAAGGACGCCAAGCGAAGTCCAAAGCGCGTTTGGCTCGCTACGAGGAGATGGCAGCCGAAGCGGAGCGGACCAAAAAACTCGACTTCGAAGAAATTCAGATTCCCCCTGGCCCTCGTCTGGGTTCACAAGTACTGGAAGCAAGCAACCTCAAAAAGGGCTTCGGTGACCGCGTCCTCATCGATGGATTGAGCTTCTCGCTTCCGCGAAACGGAATCGTCGGAATCATCGGTCCCAACGGTGTGGGAAAGTCCACGCTGTTCAAAACCATCGTCGGACTCGAGCCGCTCGATGGTGGCGAGCTCAAGATTGGCGAGAGCGTCAAAATCAGCTACGTCGACCAGGGCCGCGAAGGAATCGATCCGAACAAAAACCTGTGGGAAGTTGTCTCTGATGGCCTCGACATCATTCAGGTAGGAAATGTGGAGATTCCCTCACGCGCATACGTCTCGAGTTTTGGGTTCAAAGGACCCGACCAGCAGAAGAAAGCGGGAGTGCTCTCCGGTGGTGAGCGCAACCGACTCAACCTCGCAATGACCCTGAAGCAGGGGGGAAACCTGTTGCTTTTGGATGAGCCCACTAACGACTTGGATGTGGAGACCCTATCCAGCTTGGAAAATGCCCTGCTGGAGTTTCCCGGCTGCGCCGTCGTGATTACCCACGACCGGTGGTTCCTCGACCGTGTGGCCACCCACATCCTCGCCTACGAGGGAACCGAGGAAAACCCTGCGAATTGGTACTGGTTTGAAGGAAACTTCGAAGCGTACGAGCAGAACAAGGTTGAGCGTCTCGGGCCGGAAGCAGCCGCCCCCCACCGTTCGACCTATCGCAAGCTCACCCGCGACTAGACCCATGAGCGATGGTTTTTCCCTACCCACCGTCGACTCGGCGCGCGACCTGCTGAGCTTTATTCAGCGCGCGCGGCGGGTTAACGACGGCGCTGCGAGACTCATCGCTGCCGACGGTTTTCTCCAGGCCTATGTGGGAGTTCTGTTTCCACGGGGTCTGTTGGACCGCACCCCTACCGTGCTGGGCCTGCGAGTCTTTCGCGTGATGGAACACCCCGAGTTTGACCTCGTGGTCCCGTTAGAGTCCCTCGCGTTTCGTATCGAGCGGGCACTCGATGCTCACACCGACGGCCCGGTCGATGTGGTGGCTCCCGCCCAAAGCCCCTCCATTCAATGGGCGGCTGTCACGCCTCCCCGTGATGGTTGGCAGCGTCGCCTGGGTGTCTCCGCCGCTCAGCTGAGCGAGGCGGCACAGGCGGGTGTGGCGCAGGTCGCCCATTCACTCCCCGATTCCGCCGGAGAGGCGGTTGTGCAAAAAGTGCGCGCCGAAGTGTGGGGGCAGCCGCTGGGGAAGAAGAAATCGATTCCGTGGGCGGCAGGCTTTGCGGTGGATGCTTTGGGTTTTGTCGACGGGAAAAGCCTCGCCGTGCATTCCGTTGATAACTGGATACGGCTCACGAGCAAACACGGATACGTACTCGTGAAAACCCAGGGCGAACCACAAGGCCTCGATAACGAGTAGTTACTCCTCGAAGGTGTTCACCATCGAATGGGCGGCGCGCTCCAAGTAGTCCCATAACATTGCCCGGTCAATCTCAGATAGCCCCAACGAGTCGACCGCAGTCGCCATATGCGAAAGCCATCGATCTCGAGCGTCAGGATTCACCTTGAAAGGCATGTGGCGCATGCGAAGCCGGGGGTGTCCGCGTTGTTCGGAGTAGGTGTGCGGCCCGCCCCAATACTGCTCCAAGAACGAACGAAGACGCCACACCGCCCCCTCCATGTCCTCATCGGGATACATCGGCCTCAGCACCGGGTCAGATTTCACCCCGGCATAGAAGGCGTCGACCAGCTTCACGAAAGTGTCGTGACCGCCAATTTGGTCGAAGAAACTCTCGCTCGTGTCGCCCTCTGCCACTATTCCCCGTCCAAGTCGTCAGAGAGCTGCTCACGGGTGGGCGTGGAGGGTGTCATCCGGCGGGACGCGCTGCGCACCCCCTGGATGCCATCAAGCACCATGCGATTGAGCGGGGGCAGATCGATACCTTCTTTATCCAACGTGGTCTTGATGTCGGCGTGAAGGGCTCGTTTCGCGGCCCACTGCTCGCCCCCACGAACCTTCAGCACCAGGCGCACGACGAGTGCTTCTGCCGAAATGGATTCGATACCCCACACTTCCGGGTCCTCTAATACTTTGCGCTTCCACTCCGGACGCATACGAAAAGCCCGGGCCGTATCTAACAGGCGCTCTTGAACCTTGGTGACGTCGGAGTAGTAGGGGACAGGGATATCGAGAATGACCCGGGCCCAGTCTTGGGAGTAATTGCCCACACGGTTGATCTCACCGTTTCGGACAAACCACAGTGTGCCGTTCACGTCACGGATCTCCGTGATCCGCACCCCCAAACGCTCCACCACGCCGGATACTTCGCCAACGTTGACCACGTCACCGACACCCAATTGGTCTTCAAAGACCATGAACATCCCATTGAGCATGTCTTTCACCAGCGACTGCGCGCCAAAACCGAGCGCCGCACCAATAATTCCGGCGCTCGCAATGAGTGGTGTGATCGAGAGCCCAGTCTCAGAGAGCACCATCAGCACGACGATGATGCCGATGGTCCAACCGGCAAAGTTGTTGAGCACGGAACCGAGCGTGCGAGTGCGCTGAACTTGGCGCATTGCTTCGACCGGGCTCGTCTCCAGCGCCTGGGTGTCCTCTACTGCGTGGGCTTTCTTCACCCCGGTGACGACTTGTTGCACGACGCGCCTGATCGAGAGGCGGAACACCACGATGGTGATGATTCCGCCGAGGAGAATCAGCGCGACGCGCGCAATGACTTCGTCGCCGCTAAAGAACCCTATGAGCGCTGCCCACCAGTTGGAGGTTTGTTCATCCACGGCCCCATGCTACGCCCGGTGGTTCTTAGGCGGGCTCGATGTCTCTTACTCGAGCCCTCTGAGCGCGAAGAACACCGGCGAGGTTTTCTTCCACCAACCGTCGAAGCGCTGGGGGAGCATCGGCGATGTCGAGCCAATCCTCACTGGCTTGGCGCACGGCATCACTCACGAGTGCTGCAGGGTAGAGCCCATCGACGAGGTATTCCGCGATTTTGTAGGTGCGAGATTCCCACAACCCCACCAGAGACTCAAAGTAGGGCTCGATGAGTGAGGCGAGAACCTGAGGGTCTTTGACGTGGTTGTAGCCCATCGTCATCGACCGAACGATGGCGTTGGGAATCGAGGCGTCTTGGGTGAGCTCGGCAAAAATCTTTGCCTTTGCCTCCGGCGTAGGAATCATGGCTCGCAGCCTGGCGGCAGCCTGCTGACCGTTGGAGGTGTTATCTGAGGCCAGGCGCTGGGCAATCTCGTCTTCTCCCACCTTGCCCAACAACACCAACCCGCCCATCAACTCCCAGGCCAAATCGGTGTCTACGGCGAGACCCTCCACAACCTGCGAGCCGTCGAGCAGAGCGCTCAATGCGGCGGCGTGCTCGTCGGTGCAGGCGAGGGAGGCGAACGCTTTGACGAATTGGAACTGGGTGTCGGAACCGGCAGCGGCGCGGGTGGTCCAACTCCACAGTGAATCTGCCACCTCTCGCTGCGCCTGCTCCACCGTGTCTGGTGCGGCATACAACTTGGTGACGGCCGAGAGCTGCCCCAGAGCGGTGCGAATGGTCGTGCTTTCTGTCTCTGATTCCAAGTTGTTGAGCACCAGCGCACGGAAGTCACGAGCGCGCATTTCTGCATCGCGGGTGGCGTCCCACGCCGCACCCCACATCAGAGCGCGGGTGAGAGGTGCGTCAAAGGAGGAGAGGTGTTCCAATGCGAAAGCCGTCGACTGATCGTCGAGGCGAATCTTCGCATAGGCGAGGTCGTCGTCGTTGATGACCACCACGTCACCTCGGTGGACCCCCACCATCTGCGGGATGTCGGTTCGTTCGCCATCAATGTCGCACTCCACGCGGTGGACTCTCTCCACCTTCTCGCCCTGCGCGCGATACACGCCGATGGCGAGGCGGTGTGGGCGAAGCGTTGGCAAATCATCGGGTGCCGTCTGCTCAATGACAAACGACGTAATCATCCCGTCGCTGTCGGTATCGATGACCGGGCGCAGAGTGTTCACCCCTGCGGTCTCAAGCCACACTTTGCTCCACGAGCTCAGGTCCCGCCCGCTGGCGACTTCCAACTCGGCGAGTAAGTCGCTCAACTCCGTGTTGGCCCACTTGTGTTTTTTGAAGTAGTTGGAGACTCCCGCAAAGAAGGCGTCTTCACCCACCCAGGCGACGAGTTGTTTCAGAACGGATCCACCCTTGGCGTAGGTGATGCCATCGAAGTTGACCTGGACGTCTTCGAGGTCGTTGATACTCGCCACAATCGGGTGAGTCGAGGGCAGCTGGTCTTGGCGGTATGCCCATGACTTTTCCATCGCTTGGAACGTCGTCCACGCCTCGGTCCACTCGGTCGCTTGAGCCGTGGCAATGGTGGAGGCCCACTCGGCAAAGGACTCATTCAGCCACAAGTCATTCCACCAGCGCATGGTGACGAGGTCACCAAACCACATGTGGGCGAGCTCGTGGAGGATGGTAACCACGCGGCGCTCACGAATCGCGTCGGAGACTTTCGAGCGGAACACGTAGGACTCGGTAAACGTCACCGCCCCCGCGTTTTCCATCGCACCCGCGTTGAATTCGGGCACGAACAGCTGGTCATATTTATCAAACGGGTAGGCCACGCCGAACTTGTCTTCGAAGTAGACGAAACCCTTGCGGGTGATGTCGAAGATGTACTCGGTGTCGAGGTAGTCAAACATCGACGCGCGAGCAAAAATGCCCAGTGGAATGGTTTTCCCGCTGGAGCTCGTGAGCTCGCTGTGTACTGACTGGTAGGGCCCGGCGATGAGAGCCGTAATGTAGCTCGAGATCCGCGGAGTGGGCTCGAACGCAAACACGTGTGCGTCTCCCGCAGCGCTCGGGGTAGGAGTCGGTTGGTTGCTCACCACCACCCAGCCCTTTGGTGCCTTCACCGTGAACTGGAAGGTTCCCTTGAGGTCGGGCTGTTCAAACACCGCAAAGACACGACGAGAATCGGGAACTTCGAACTGGGTGTAGAGATACACCTCTCCATCGACCGGATCAGTGAATTTGTGCAGGCCTTCGCCGGTGTTGGTGAATGAAAAATCAGCGTCGACAATGACGGTGTTCTCTTCGTCGAGTCCGTCCAGTTGAATGCGACTGCCGTCGCTCACCTCAGCAGCGTCGAGTTCACGACCGTTGAGTGACACCGAATGCACCGTGGCCGTGATGGCGTCGAGAAACGTGGACGAGCCTGCGGTGGCCAAGAAGTCAATCGTGGTGCGGGTGCGGAATGTCTCGGAGTGTTGCGCCTGAGAGAGGTCAATGTCGATGAGGTAAGAGCGAACCGTGATGTTCTTCGCTCGAGCGCGGGCTTCGATCCGAGTGAGATTCTCTCCGGGCACTGCCACTCCTTCTTTCTCGATCAATGCTCGTGCGCGTCAAACCTGCGCTCGCCCAGCCTAAGGCGCGCCACTTCCACCGGCTCTCAGCCGGCTGGAGGAGGGGGCTTACTTGTCGTCGACCTCGATAGTCACTTCGACGGCTTCGAGAACTTCGTCTTCTTCAGCCTCGGCGTCACGCGGAGGGACCGGCTTGGCCTCTTCGAGGCTCGGTGGTTTCAGGTTCGTAATCTGCATGTCGACGTCGTTGGCCGCTGCACGCATACGGCGGACATACTCCTCGAGCATCGTCTGCTGACGCCGCAGGTCGCTCATGTGGCTCTCGGCGTCAGACACCATGGAGTTCACGAGGTCCTCTGTTTCACGCGCAACCGAGCGTGAACGACCCACCGTGTCACTAATGAGCTTCTCCGCGTAGGCACGATAGTCACGAGTAAGCTCATCGGCGCGCTGCTGCGAGTTTTTCAAGATGGTGTCGGCTTCTTGGCCCAAGTCAGCTGCGCGCTTCGCCGCATTCTGAACGTGCAAGTCAGCCTGCTGGTAGGCCTTCTGTGCGTATTCGTCGGCCTCTTCATGGATGACCGCGCGCGCACGCTCAGCCTCATCGATCTGCTGGCGAATCGACGCATCGGTAGCCACAGCGCGCTCCTGTGAAGCGTGGAGAAGTTCTGAGGCTTCGCGCTTGATTTTTTCGACCTGGCGTGACGCTTCCGCCTTTAAATCGGCTACTTGCTTTTCGGCCTGGCTAATCATCGTGGCGGCGGCACGCTCAGCGCGGGTGCGGGTGTTGGTCGCCTTGGCAATCTCATCGGCGGCTTGCTGACGAAGCTGAGCGGCTTCACGCTCGCTTTCCAGGCGAAGGTCTTCCGCAGAGCGCTGAGTTTCAGACACCAGCTGGCGCGATTCCTTCGCGGCTTCCTCGCGCACCCGCGTCGCTTCGGTACGGGCGTTTGCCAACACCTCGGCCGCTTCAGCCGACGCCTCCTGAGTAATCTTTTGCGATTGCGCTTCGGCCAGGCGCAGAGTTTCTTCGAAGGCGGAACCTAACTCCGCGAAGCTTGGCTTCGCGCGGCCGGCGCGTTCGTTCGCCTCCTGCACATCACGCTGGAGTCGCTGAATGGTGCGCTGGTCTTCGGAGTGGTCACTCTCGAGTTTTTCGAGACGTGAAGTGAGGTCAGCGATAAAACGCTTGACGTCGTCGGGGTCATACCCCCGGACTGCACGCCGAAAATCGGGTGTGCTCACTACGGACTCCATCTGCGAAGCGGACAGAACTAATGATACGGCAAAAAACGATTTTTTGCCGAGGGTTGGCTGGGATGAGAGCCTCATCAACGCCTCATAGACTGGCCGCTATGCGCATCCACCTCGCGACCGATCACGCCGGTTTGGAATTCTCCCAACAGTTGGTGAGCCATTTGGAGTCAGCGGGGCACGACGTGGTCGACCACGGTCCAGCGGAATTCGACGCACTCGATGATTACCCCGGCTTTTGTATCGACGCGGCCAAAGCGGTGGTTGCCGACCAAGAATCGGGCGTTGAGGCACTGGGAATCGTCGTTGGTGGCTCCGGAAACGGCGAGCAGATTGCAGCGAATAAGGTGCGCGGTATCCGCGCCGCGCTGGTGTGGAGTGAGGCCACAGCGGCACTGGCTCGCGAGCACAACGACGCTAATGTCTGCGCAATTGGTGCCCGCCAGCACAGTCTGGAAGAAGCCCTGTCGCTCATCGGTGTCTTCATCGCCACACCGTTTAGTGGAGACGAGCGTCACGCTCGACGTATCGGACAGATCCGTCACTACGAAGACAGCGGTGATGTGCCTGTGACGGGCACTGATTACCGCAGCTAAGCGATGCCTGAAGGTCACACCGTCCATCGGGTCGCGAGACACTTCCGCGACGAGTTCGTCGGGCACAAGGTCACAGTGATCTCCCCGCAGGGCCGCTTCAGCCAAGGGGCACAGACCCTCGATGGCCTCACCATCGTGGATGCGACCGCCGTGGGGAAGCAGCTCTTCGTCACCTTCGAGCACGGGTGGGTGTTGCGCGTGCACCTGGGCATCTATGGTGCCTGGACGTTCATCTCCCGTGCTCGCCATCATTCGATGGGGGCTCCCCGCGCATCCCGCGAGGAGGGCATGAACGAATCGGAGGTTGCCGATTTCCCCCCCGAGCCCGTGGGGCAGGTAAGGGTGCGGATTGCCACCGACGATGTGGTCGCCGACCTGCGAGGCCCCACCGCCTGCGAAGTCATCACAGAGGAGGATGCACAGGCCATCCGAGACACTCTCGGACCCGATCCACTCGTGCATAGCCCCGCAAAAGGGCTCAAGCGCTTTCGCGAGAGAATGGCTGGCACAAAAACCCCCGTCGCGCTGGCGCTGATGAACCAAAACATCGTCGCGGGTATCGGAAACGTCTATCGGGCAGAAATTCTCTTTCGCCATCGCCTCGACCCCTACGCTCCCGCGAATTCGCTACCCGATGACGTCATCGACGCGCTGTGGAAAGACTGGACAAAGTTGCTCAAAGACGGGGTGAAAACCGGGGTGATGCGCACCCGCAGTGACCTCACGGCCGCCCAGCGAACACGGTCGCTTCGAAACCCCCGCATTCGCTACTACGTCTACAAGCGTCAGGGGAAAGCGTGTCGGGTGTGTCACATGCCGGTGGCAATTGCCGAAATGGCGTCGCGCAAGCTCTACTACTGCCCCCACTGCCAAGTCGAGCCGGTCGGTAGAATTTCAGCATGATTCTTCGACGCGCGGCCCTCTTTGGTCGACCCGAGTCTGAGCGCGTCGACATCGAAATCGACCACGGCACGATCACGGCCATCGAATACAGCGGTCACCTCCCGAGCTCGAACGAGCATGAAGAAATCGATGTGGATGGTCGGGTCGTCGCTCCCGGGTTGTGGGACGAGCACGTCCATTTGGGCATGTGGGCGGAATACCGCCGCCGCGTGGACCTCACTGCCGCGACGAGCCCCGACGAGGCGGCACAGGCTATGGCGGAAGGCCAAAAACACACCGACGACGCCATCGTGATTGGTGCGGGTTTTCGAGATGGACTGTGGTCAGTGCCCAAGAGTCGCGCCCTGCTCGACCACTATTCGGGTTCTCGTCCATGGGTGCTCTGGAGCATCGATATTCACTCGTGCTGGCTCAACTCAGCAGCAATCGAACGCCTCGGTGTGACCAACGCCGACCAGGACGGTGTCTTGCGAGAAAACGATGCGTTTGCTCTCGCAGGCAGACTCTCCGACGTTCCCCAGGCCACCCGGGATGAGTGGGTTCACGACGCGATAGCCGAGGCAAACAGCAGGGGAGTGGTGGGCGTTGTTGACCTCGACCTAGATGACACCCACGCAAACTGGACTCGGCGCCGGGCGGGCGCGGATGCGTTCACTCTGCGTGTCGAGGCGGGTGTGTATCCGCAGTATCTCGATGAAGCCATTGCCCGGGGGGATCGCACCGGGACACCAATTGCCCCGGGTGTGAGCGTGGGGCCACTCAAGGTCATTACCGATGGATCCCTCAACACCCGCACGGCGTATTGCTTCGAGCCCTACTTAGGGATGGATTCGGATAACCGGGGGTCGATGAATTTCACGACCGACTATCTCGAGGGCTTGCTCACCCAAGCGAAAGAGCACGGCTTCATGGCGGCCTTTCACGCCATCGGCGATGAGGCAAACGACATTGTCATTGGGTTATTCGAATCCCTTCAGTTGCAGGGTCGTATCGAACACGCGCAGCTACTTCGCTCTGATGCCTTTGCTCGCCTCGCCAAAGCAGGGCTGGTTGCGAGTGTGCAGCCACAACATGCCATTGATGACCGCGACGTCGCCGACAAATACTGGGCGGACCGCTCCGAGAGGGTGATTGCTCTGCGCAGCATGCACGATAAGGGTGTCACCCTCGCTCTTGGTTCCGACGCCCCCGTCTCCGCGCTTCACCCGTTGCATCAAATTGCGGCTGCGGTGACCCGGACGGACGACGCGCGAGGGCCGTGGCACCCCGAACAGCGCATCACTGTCACGGAAGCGTTCGAGGCGTCGACGAGAACCTCTGTCGACGTCGGGCAACCGGCGGATCTGATTGCACTGGGCGCCGACCCGCTGTGGCTTGAGCGCGCGATGTCTCATGACCCCAGTGCGCTCTCCCAAGCGCTTCGGTCATTGCCAGTGGAGTTGGCCATCGTTGATGGTCGGGTGACCCACGACGCGATTCGGTAACTGGAGGGGATGACGGGAATCGAACCCGCACCATCAGTTTGGAAGACTGAGGCTCTACCATTGAGCTACATCCCCGAGGTGTAGCGATTAGTAATCGTAGCGTACCGCTTCACGTGGTTTCGGGCGCGGGCACTAGACTGTTGCGCGGTCGTCTGCCTGGTGCTCCAAGAGCGAATCGGTGTAGCGCGGCCCGTGGGCCTCGGGGTGTAGCTCAGCTTGGTAGAGCACCCGCTTTGGGAGCGGGGGGTCGCAGGTTCAAATCCTGTCGCCCCGACCAGCCCACAGACATGCACCCGAATTATGGAGAAGACTTTTGCCCACCACCACGACTGAAAAGCTTGGCCCCACCCGCGTGAAACTCACCATCACGGTGAGCCCGGAGGAACTCAAGCCCAGCATCGACCACGCCTACAAGCACATTGCCGAGCAGGTGTCCATCCCCGGCTTCCGCAAGGGCAAGGTTCCACCGCCCATTATCGACCAGCGTGTGGGCCGAGGTGAAGTGCTCAACCACGCCGTCGGCGAAGGTCTTGACTCGTTCTTCCAGCAGGCCGTCACCGAGCAAGGTCTGATGACCCTGGGGCGTCCCGAAGCTGACGTGACCACCTGGCCGAAGGAAGAGGACTTCTCGGGAGACCTTGTTGTGTCGGTCGAGGTGGACGTGCGTCCCGAGTTCGACTTGCCCGACTACTCGAAGTACACCCTCGAGGTGGAGGCCATTTCGGTCGACAAGAAAGCGGTTGAAGAAGAGCTCGATAGCCTGCGCGAGCGTTTCGCCGCATTGGTCAGCGTTGACCGTCCGATCAAGACCGGTGACTTCGTTCAGATTGACCTGGTCGCGAAGATTGGTGACAACACCATCGACACCGCAAACTCGATCAGCTACGAGGTCGGATCAGGCCAGTTGATCGACGGTATCGACGAAGCACTCGACACCCTCACCGCGGGAGAAGCCACCACCTTCACCTCTGAGTTGCTCGGTGGTGATCACGCCGGTGAGAAGGCAGAAATTGAGGTGACTGTGCTTTCGGTCAAAGAGCGCGAGCTGCCTGAGGCCGATGACGAATTCGCTCAAATTGCGAGTTCCTTCGACACCATCGATGAGCTTCGCGAGGACCTGAAGAAAGAGGTCGAGCGCAAGGGTCGACTGGCTCAGGCGCAAGAAGCCCGCGACAAGCTCGTCGAGAAACTCCTTGCGGATGCCAAGCTGCCGGTGCCGGAAGCGGTGGTGGAGGCTGAGGTGCACCGCCACCTCGAGCAAGAGGGTCGCCTCAAAGATGACGAGCACCGCAAAGAGGTAACCGAGTCTACCGAGAAGTCGCTGCGCACCCAGTTTGTGCTCGACGCGCTCATTGCAAAGCTCGAAGTGACCCCCACACAGGAAGAGATGTCGTCTTACCTCGTGCAGTCGGCTGCTCAATACGGCATGGAACCCTCCGAGTTCATCCAAGCGCTCGGACAGGGCAACCAGCTCGGCGCCGTAGCGAATGAAGTTTCTCGATCGAAGGCGCTCTCTGAGGCTCTCAAAGAGGTCACGGTGAAAGATGGCAAGGGCAAGAAGGTCGACCTCTCCGAGTTCCTCGGGCAGGCTGCCGAAACCCCAGTCGATACCGACAGCCACGACCACGAGTAAGGGCGCGCCCTCTGCCCAGGGCGAACAGGCCCTGTCGGAGCGGGAGCGCTCACTACGCTCGTAAACGACTGATACCCGTGACCCTGTGAGGAGATCATGCCCGAACCGATGATGCAGCAGAGCGTGTTTGACCGCCTGCTCAAAGACCGGATTATTTGGCTGGGCTCTGAGGTCCGCGACGACAACGCCAACGAGATTGCGGCAAAGCTGCTTCTTCTGGCTGCGGAGGACCCTGAGAAGGACATTTACCTCTACATCAACTCACCCGGTGGGTCGATCACCGCGGGTATGGCGATTTACGACACCATGCAGTTCGTGCCGAACGACATCGTCACGGTGGGTATTGGGATGGCCGCTTCGATGGGCCAGTTGCTGCTTACTTCGGGCACCAAGGGCAAGCGTTACATCACCCCCAACGCTCGTGTGCTCTTGCACCAACCCCACGGTGGGTTTGGTGGAACCGCGAGCGATATTCAAACTCAAGCTCAACTGATCAACGACATGAAGCGCAGCCTCGCGGAAATCACCGCCGAGGCGACCGGTAAGACCGTTGAGCAAATCATGGCTGATGGTGACCGCGACCGCTGGTTCAAAGCTGATGAAGCTTTGGAATATGGCTTTGTCGACCACATTCGTGCCTCCGCGAGCGACGTGGTCGGCGGCGGCGGCACCGAGCAGGGCAAGAAGAAGTAGGCGGGAGAACACTCATGAACAACCTCTTTATGCCCGAATCTCGCTACATTCTGCCGAGTTTTGAAGAGCGCACCAGCTATGGATTCAAGCGCCAAGACCCCTATGCCAAGCTCTTTGAAGACCGCATCGTCTTTTTGGGCGTTCAGGTCGACGACGCCTCGGCCGACGATGTCATGGCTCAGCTGTTGGTGCTCGAGAGCCAGGACCCTGAACGTGACATCGTGATGTACATCAACTCACCCGGTGGCTCGTTCACGGCAATGACCGCAATTTACGACACAATGCAATACATCCGCCCAGAGATTCAAACAGTGGTGTTGGGGCAGGCTGCTTCGGCTGCTGCGGTGATTCTCGCCGGTGGAACCCCCGGTAAGCGTCTCGCGCTTCCCAACGCCCGCGTGCTCATTCACCAGCCCATGATGGGTGAGGCAGGCCGCGGTCAGGCGTCAGACATCGAGATTCAGGCGAAAGAAATTGCCCGTCTGCGTGAGTGGCTTGAGGCGACACTGTCGAAACACTCAAAGAAGACGGTCGAAGAAGTGAGCCGCGATATTGACCGCGACAAGATTCTCACTGCTGATGAAGCCTTCGAATATGGCTTGATTGACCAGGTGCTCACCTCCCGCAAGGGTGGCGCTGTTCCTGGACCCAAGCCTGTCGCGGCGAGTTAGTTCCGTCGACGCCACCACACCGCAGCAAGCGCGGTGAGTGCGGCAACTGTACCAAGCGATCCGGCGACGACGGTTCCAATCCCCGGGCTCGTGTCGTCACTGGGTGCTGAGATCTTTTCGACGGGAGCGTCATTGACCTCGGATTCGCTGGGCGCCGCCGCAGACTCCTCGAGCAATTGGGGTTCTTCACCACACACCGGCACCGACGTTTGAGGGGTAGCGGGCGAGTGTGAGGTGTCGGGGGTGAAGCTAAAGCTGAAGCGGTCAGAGATGGTGTGGCCGTCTTCGCTGACGAGTTGATAGGTCACCACGTAGTCTCCAGCCTCGCCCAGGTCAACAGTGGTCGTGAGTGTGCGCTCAACAAGCTCTACACAGCCCGTGCCGTAGTAGAGGCCTTCTGAATCGGTCACCACCATGGCGAAGCCCGCCTGATTTCCTCCCAAATCAAGAAGGTTTTCTGCCGTCGTGACGCTGACGCTGAGGGGTGATTCGCGAGAGGTAGAACCCGCCTCTGGAGTGGTCGAAATAACCTGGCTATGGGCCGCTGCCAAGCCGAATGATCCGAGCACCACTGCGAGCGATAGTGCCGTCACGGTGGTCGTTTGAGCCCACTTCATCACGTGCTCAGTGTAGAGAGCGTGCCTTTGCGACACTCACGGGTTTATTTCTGCCCAGAAATGACGGATGTAGCGGGTAGGCTTCCGAAGAATTGGGCACCACGAGATGAGCGGGGGCGGTCCACCATGGCGCGTGCCGGTGAAACAGGCGAACTTCTGAAGTGTTCGTTCTGTGGAAAGAGCCAAAAGCAGGTTCAGCAGCTCATCGCGGGCCCCGGGGTCTATATCTGCGACGAGTGTGTTGAGCTGTGCAATGAAATCATCGAAGAGCGCCAGGCAGAGAAAGCCGCGGAAGGCGTTGCCGAGTTTGATTTGCCCAAGCCCAAGGAAATTTACGACTTCCTCGAGGAATATGTCATCGGTCAAGAGCCCGCCAAGAAGGCGCTCTCGGTGGCGGTGTACAACCATTACAAGCGCATTCTCGCTGAAGCCCACACCAAGTCGGATGATGATGTCGAAATCCAAAAGAGCAACATCCTGCTAATTGGACCGACCGGCTGTGGCAAGACCTATTTGGCGCAGACTTTGGCGAAGCGTCTCAATGTGCCCTTTGCCGTGGCGGATGCCACAGCGCTCACCGAAGCGGGCTATGTCGGCGAAGACGTTGAAAACATCCTGCTCAAGCTCATCCAAGCTGCCGACTATGACGTGAAGAGGGCCGAAACCGGCATCATCTACATCGACGAGGTCGACAAGATTGCGCGGAAGGCCGAGAACCCCTCCATTACGCGAGATGTCTCCGGTGAAGGCGTGCAGCAGGCTCTCCTCAAGATCCTCGAGGGCACGGTCGCCTCGGTCCCGCCCCAGGGTGGGCGTAAGCACCCCCAGCAGGATTTCATCCAAATTGACACGACCAACGTGTTGTTTATCGTTGCCGGTGCCTTTGCCGGTCTTGACGACATCGTGTCTCAGCGGGTGGGTCGCCACGGAATCGGTTTCGGAGCTCCCCTGCACACCAAGGGAGCAGTCGAAGATCTCTTCAGCGAGGTCCTACCCGAAGACCTGCACAAATTTGGCCTGATTCCTGAGTTCATCGGGCGTCTTCCTGTGGTGACCACTGTCTCGCCGTTGGATCGCGAATCTCTGATGGATATCCTCCAGACCCCGAAGAACGCGCTAACCAAGCAGTACAAGCGCATGTTCGCTCTCGACGACGTCGAATTGGAGTTTGAACAGGGCGCGTTGGAAGAAATCGCGGATCTCGCGGCACTGCGTCAAACCGGCGCGCGTGGTCTGAGGGCGATTTTGGAAGAAGTGTTGGGTCCGGTCATGTTTGATGTGCCCTCATCGGACACCGTCGGACGGGTCGTGATTACTCGTGATGTCGTGCTGAAAAATGCGTCTGCGACGATCGTGCCAAAATCAACCCGTCGCGAAGAAAAATCCGCCTAGTCACCCTCGCGCAAGGTAACGCCGTTATCCAACGTGACGGTGGCTCGCCCCTCTACCCAGGTGAGCGTCCAGCGGGCGTGATCCTTCTGCTCGTCGCTGAGGGTGGCTTCGACCTCTCGAATCTTTGCCACCATGTCGGGGCTGAGGCCTTTGGGGGTGGCTCCGATGTCGAATCGTCCACCGAGCATCATGAGGCCGCCTCCGTGTTCTTTTCGTACATCACCCACGAGGTTTTCGTGGCGATCCGGTCATAGAGCGCCTGCGCGGTGTGGTTGTCGGCCGCAGTAATCCAGCGCAGGTCACCTCCACCGTGTGCTGCGGCGTAGTCGTTCAAAGCGTTAATGAGGGCTCGGGCTATACCGTGGCCACGGTGGCTCGGGTCCACAAAAAGGTCATCGAGAAACCAACCCGCGCCGGCGCGGAATGTGTCGACTTGGCGCTGAAGGTGCGCGAACCCAATCACGGATCCCTCCACTTCCGCGACAAAACATCGTTCCGGGTGATCCTCGCTCATCAACCACTCCCAGACGCCATCGAGCGTCTCGGTGCTGAATTGGGTCTCATAGAACTCGCCATAGGCAAGAAATAACTTCCGCCACGCAGCTTCGTCGGACGAGGTCACCGGGCGAATCGTCGCGGACATATTCCTAGGCCTCGTCGGCGGGGGAGAAGTCCACTAACTCCACCGACTCTGATTCCGCCAAGGTGAGCTCGGCAATGTGTCCCAGCGCCATCAGGTCAGCTTTGGCCGCCTCGAGGAGCCCCGGAGCGTTCAGCGTGGCGGAGATGACCGGGTGGCGTTGTGAGAGTTGGCGATCGGTCTTCGCCCGCCGCAACGAAATCAACGCTTCCGACGCCAGGGCAAAGAGACCGTCGTAGTCATTGGTCACAATGCCGAGTTCCGCTGAGGTGGGCCACGAGGCCATGTGGATCGAGTCGTCGTGGCGCCAGCTCCAGACTTCCTCTGTGGCAAAGGGAATCACGGGCGCGAGCAAACGCAACATCGCATCGAGCGCGAGCCGAAGCGCTGTGACGGCACTCTGTTGGCCCGGGTCGCTCGCGTCGCGATAGGCGCGTTCTTTCACAAGCTCCAAGTAGTCATCACAGAACGTCCAGAAGAACGATTCGGTGGCTTCGAGCGCCCTCGCGTGGTCGAAGGCCTCATAGGCCTTGGTGGCATCGTCAATGACCCGACCGAGCTGAGCGAGCATGTCGATATCAAGCGGCTCGCTCACGCTGCCACCCTCGCCGGTAAACGAATACGCGAACTTCGAGGCGTTGAGCACCTTAATCGCGAGGCGACGGCCGATTTTGATTAGCTTTGGGTTTTGTGGGTCAAAGGCTGCATCGGTTCCGAGCCTCGATGATGCAGCCCAGTAGCGCACCGCGTCAGATCCGTGCTCATCCAACATCCCCTGAGGGGTGACCACGTTGCCTTTGGACTTCGACATTTTCTTGCGGTCGGGGTCGACGATAAAACCTGAAATTCCCGCATTTTTCCAGGGAATGGTGCCGTGTTCTAACTCGGAGCGCAGCACGGTGGAAAACAGCCAGGTGCGGATGATGTCTTGGCCTTGGCAGCGCAGGTCGTAGGGGAACACCAGATTGAACAGCTCAGGGTCGCTTACCCAGCCGCCTGCAATTTGGGGGGTCAAACACGAGGTCGCCCAGGTGTCCATGATGTCGGCTTCGCCAACAAACCCGCCGGGAATACCGCGCTGGTCTTCGCTGAAGCCCGGCGCGGGCTGGGAGGCGGGGTCAACCGGGAGCTGTGATTCCTCGGGGGTGATCACCTGGTTGCGATCGACCTCGCCCGACTCGTCGACCCGGTACCACACGGGGATGGGGACACCGAAGAAGCGCTGCCGGGAAATCAACCAATCCCCACTCAAGCCGCCGACCCAGTTGTCGTAGCGCACCCGCATGAATTCGGGGTGGAAGTTCACCTGTTGTCCGCGTTCTAACAGACGGTCTTTCAGTTTTTCGTCGCGGGAGCCGTTGGTGATGTACCACTGGCGCGTGGTGACAATCTCGAGAGGCTTATCGCCCTTCTCAAAGAACTTCACCGGGTGGGTGATTTTCTCCGGCTCGCCAATCAGGTCACCTGACTCGGCGAGCAATTCGACAATCCGCGCTTTTGCGGAGAACACGGTCTTCCCGACGAGCTGGGCGTAACGGGCGTTGCCCTCGGCGCTGCCGAATTCGGTGGGAGCCTGGTCGAGTACCCGCCCGTCTTCACCCAGCATGGGCCGGGTCGGTAAGTCCAGTTCACGCCACCAGACCACGTCAGTGACGTCGCCGAAGGTACACACCATCGCGATTCCCGTGCCCTTGTCCTGTTGGGCGAGGTGGTGGGCTTTCACCGGCACCTCCACACCGAAGAGGGGGGTGCGAACGGTCTTGCCAAAGAGGTGTTGGTAGCGCGTGTCGTCGGGGTGGGCGACGAGGGCCACACACGCGGGAATGAGTTCAGGTCGAGTGGTCACAATCGTGACGGTCTCGCCGTCGTCAGGCCCATGGAAGTTGACCTTGTGATACGCAGCCGGTTGGTCGCGGTCCTCGAGCTCCGCTTGCGCTACGGCAGTGCGGAAGGTGATGTCCCACAGCGTTGGGGCATCTGACTGGTAGGCCTCACCGCGGGCGAGGTTGCGCAAAAACGCGGTCTGAGCGGTTTTTTGGGAGTGATCGTCAATAGTGCGGTACGTCAGTGACCAGTCGACACTGAGGCCGAGGGTTCGCCACAGGTCCTCAAACTGTTTCTCATCTTCGACGGTGAGCTTTTCGCATAACTCCACAAAGTTCCGCCGGGATATCGGGACGACTTGTTGGTCCTTCGCGGCCTCACCCCGCTCGTAGGGGGGAGTGAAACCTTCTTCGTAGGGAAGAGAAGGATCACAGCGAACCCCGTAGTAATTCTGCACGCGTCGCTCGGTGGGCAGGCCGTTATCGTCCCAGCCCATGGGGTAGAAGATTTCCTGGCCGCGCATGCGCTGATAGCGCGCCTGCAAGTCCATGTGGGTGTAGCTGAAGACGTGACCGATATGGAGGCTTCCCGACGCGGTGGGTGGGGGAGTGTCGACCGCGAAGACACCCTCAGAGCCGCGTTCTACACCGCGTTCGCGGTTGAAGCGATAAGTGCCCGCGTTTTCCCACGAAGAGGCCCATTTGGCTTCTAGTCCCTCGAGCTGTGGTTTGTCAGGAATCGACCCGGCCATGGGACCTGCTTTCTATGGGCGGCACTGAGTCCAATGTGCCTGATGGGAATGTACGTCTCATCGTACAAAAACTATGCCGCCTGCTCTCACAGGAGCAGGCGGCATAGGAGGCGGGGTTATTAGGCCACTGCCTCGGCGACCTTCATACGTCCCGCCTGAACTGAGGCGAGAAGGGTAATCAGCGACATGGCCGCGAGGACCACTCCTGGGTGCCACCACACGTTGTTAGTGGCTTCGCCAATTGCGAGGGTCAGCGCGGGAACAAACCCGGAGACCACGGCAGCAATCGAGTACGCGATGCCGAGGGCCGAGTAGCGGTAGCGCTCATCGAAGATTTCGCTAAACACACCACCCAGCGCAGCCCAACTCATCGTCGGCAAGATGCCGCCGATGAGCATCATGGCGACCAGGACGCCGAAGTTGGCGAACTGCAGGTAGTAGTAAATCGGGAAGGCCACAAGCAGGGTGCCAAGCGCTCCCCAGGCAACGACAGCTGCCGAACCAATCCGCACGGCCCACGCTCCAAAGAGCGGGATCGTGATCAGCTGAAGGAGACCTCCGATTGTTGTGGCGATGAGCAATTGGTAGTACTCAAAGCCCAGCTGCACCACGCCGTAGTTGATCGTGTAGGTGTTCATCAGCGAGTACGAGCCGATTCCCAAGAGCGCCACGGCGACGGCAATGAAGATGGCAACGGGCTGCTCTTTGAACAAAGTGAGCAGAGGGATGCGCGGGCGACGGTCCTTTTCCAAAATCTCGCGGAACACCGGCGTTTCTTCGACGGTGCTGCGCAGCCACAGGGAGACGAGCAGTAGCGGGATAGCGGTCCAGAACGGGATGCGCCACGCCCACGCCACAATCTCCTCGGTGGTGAGCGAGAGAGTCAACCAGATGAAGGCAGTCGCAGAGAGAATCGAACCAATCGGCGAGCCCAGTTGGGGCATCGCGGCGGCGAAGGCACGCTTCGCAGGGGACTCGTGTTCGGTAGCGACCAAGACTGCGCCACCCCACTCTCCACCCAGCGAAATGCCCTGGATCAGACGCAAGAGCACAAGCAGTGCCGCACCCACCCAGCCGGCCTGGTCGTAGGTGGGTAGTACACCGATCAATGACGTAGCGATGCCCATCAGTGTGACCGTGACAATGAGGGTCATACGGCGACCGATTCGGTCTCCGATGTGACCAAAAATAATGGCGCCCACGGGGCGAATGACGAAGGCCAGCGCAATCGACAGGAACGCTGCGAGCGTCCCACCGAACCCGCCGAGTGGATCGAAAAACAGCGGGCCAACAAAGAAGGCGGCAAAGTAGGCGTAGATGTAGAAGTCGTAGGACTCGAGTGAGGTTCCTACGAGAGAGGCCAAGCGCGCGCGCTTCGCCATCCGGTCGTCGATTTTCACGTGTCAGGGTTCCTTTCCAAGAACGCGGATAATTAGACTAAGTCTAAAAAGTACGCCCCTCAGTATAGGAGACCCCGTGGCCAAGACCGGTCGCCCACGAGTGTCGTCGCGAGACGTGCTCGAAGAAGCTGCGACTGAACTGTTTCTCGAACAGGGTTACAGCGACACGTCCGTGGACGACATCACTGCTCGTGCAGGGGTGTCGCGCGCTACCTTCTTCAACTATTTCCCCGCAAAAGTGGATGTGTTGCTGGTGGGTGTCGACCGCGCTCTGGACGCGCTCGAGCACGAACTCTCCCTCGGAGCGACCCTTTCGGATGCGTTGTCGGCCGTCTCCCAGCATGCGACTCGGGCGGACATCCCGCTTCTGGTGAAACAGGCCCACACGATGGGAGCGGCCCACGAAGTCGAGGCCGCGCTGGCGACGCGCATGGTCAGGCTGAACCACATCGTGGGCTTGCGTATCTCCGAATCGACCTGGCGGTGGGCCATCGCCGGCGCGATTGCCACTGGAGCGACCCAGTGGGCTCGTGGCGGAGCTGAGCAGGGGTCGCTGGTGGAGAATATCCGCGAGCAATTGCGCTCTCTCTCCCGCGGAGACCAGGCGGTT
>Ga0255771_1001058_pt1 | contig 30288 bp, 20 predicted proteins | sample 011ome_19_FD_179969 | JGI IMG/M metagenome (GOLD analysis project Ga0255771, IMG submission 179969) | Coastal salt marsh microbial communities from the Groves Creek Marsh, Skidaway Island, Georgia - 011510BT metaG (version 2) | ecosystem: Environmental > Aquatic > Marine > Intertidal zone > Salt...
TGCTAGAAGCTGACCGACTGGGTTTACAAGGATGTCTTTTAAAATGGCAGCGTAAAGCACCATTACAACCCCCGCAATGGTTGACATTCCACAGGTCATAACCGTAAAAAATTCGCTTGGCGTCATCGATTTTAGATAACCTCGTATCACGAGTGGGGCCTCGACCATGCCTAAGAACAAGCTCGAGGCGGCTGCAGTACCGAGGACGCCTGAGATGTTCAGCCCCCGTCTTAGTAAGCCCCCCAATAAGCGAACAATGAGAGGCAGTACACCCCAATGCCAAAAAATAGCGACTACAACGCTAAACACCAAGATTTGTGGTAACACTCTAAAAGCAAAAAGATACAGAGAGATGCCGGGTTTGGGCTCGAAAGGGGCTTCAGCACCCCCGAGGAATCCGAACATAAACTGCGTCCCAACCAAAGTGGCTTGCTCGATGGCCGTAACGAGGTAATTAAAAACCAACAGGCTTTCCGCGATCCAGGCAACTTTGATGAGAAGTACTGCAAGCCCAGCCTGAATCAAAAAGCCGATAACAATAAATCGCCATTGAATTTGGGTTCGATCGCGACTGAGCGCAAAGCAAAGACCTAAAATAGCAACTATGCCCAGTATGGCTTGCATGATCAGTTTCGCCTGAAACTGCGAGGATGGTTTGCTAGACAGCTAGCTGATGGGGCAATGCAAGCCTTGGATGGATAAATCATAAGAGATATTCCTCGACAATGGTTAGGGTTTTGGCGTCGGCATCGAGTTCGGCGATTGCGCCAACGGGCAGGGTTGCTTGGTCTTCTATGTGACCAATCATTAAGCCTTTTAAGATCGGTATTTTAAGATCTTTCACTCGATCGGCAATGACTTCACTGACAGAGAAACTCGGTGCCAGCGGTCTTGCATGCTTGAAACTGCCGAGTACGAGACCGGAAATGGCGTCAAAGACGCCCGCGAGCCAGAGGGCCGTGAGCATTCGGTCGACGCGGTAGGGTGCCTCGTCAACATCTTCGAGGAATAAGATAGCGTCTCTGAAGTCTGGTGCGTAGGGCGTCCCCAACAAATGGGTAATGAGGCTCAGATTGCCACCGATGAGTCGGCCTCGGCAGTTGCCAGGCTTTAAGGTATACAGCCGATGCTGACGCTCTGCTCGCCCCTCCAGAGCGGGTCGAAGAGGTGGTGCAGCGACAGATTGATTGCGAGGTGCTTGAATTAATGTCTGTTGGAACGCGCTTAGGGTGTAATCGCTAAATTGTTGTGTAGCAATCGGACCGTGAAAAGTGATCAGTCCGGTGATCTGATTGATCGCGAGGTGCAAGGCGGTAATATCACTATAGCCCATAAGCACTTTGGGGTTCTTAGCGATGGCGGGATAATTTAGTAAAGGTAAAAGCCGAGAGGCGCCATATCCACCGCGTGCGCAAAATATGCCGTCGATACTGGGGTCAAGAAACATAGCATTTAAGTCAGCGGCACGTGCCTCATCAGTCCCAGCAAAATAGCCCCAACGGTCAAAGAGATGCGCGCCTGTTTTAACTTTAAAGCCTAGTGAAGACACGATATCCTGAGCAAATATCATATCTTCAGGGTCAAGCCCGCGGCTCGCCGGGGCGACCAATCCGATGGTCATACCGGGTTTCAGACGGGGTGCTAGCAGCGGCTTTGGCAAGGCCGCTGAAGCGAAGAGCATTGATGCAGGGCTGGTGGCTGCCAGCGCTAGTCCGGCGCTCGCCGATTGCAAGAATTGTCGACGTTGCACGGTGACCCCCCAAGCGTCGTAACTGGCTTCGGTTAAGACTACACAAGTTCAAAGTACCTGTCGCCTTACGCCTATGAACCGCTGCCGATAATCGTATTTTTTGGTGGATTCGGCGTCCAACCGGCAAGAAAGGACCGATTCATCGTATAATCTGCGGCTTGATCAAGGGGCGTATTTTCATGCTGAAGCTTTTGTATCGAATTTTGTGGCTTCTGACGCTCACAGCCTGTGGGGGTGAGGCCTCTAAACAGGAGTCCAATGATAAAAAAAAGACCCCCGCTGAGCGAGCGGAGGCGCGCGAGCAGGCCAAAGCAGCGTTTAAAGGCAGGGTCATTCCCGTCAGCGTTGCCACAGTGGTCGAAGGCAGTATCGATGCATCCTATGCCGCGACAGCGACATTGTCCGCGGTAGAAGAAGCTTTGGTGGTTGCAAGAACCCAGGGCATCGTGGAGTCAATTTTTGTTGAAGAGGGCATGGTGGTTGAAGCGGGCAAGCCTCTTGCGCAATTAGACACTCGTCGATTGTCTCTAGACCTTGCGAGAACCGAGACCAACCTCGAAAGCCTAAAACGGGCGCTTGACCGGGCTGAACAGCTGTTCGAAAAGAAAATGATCAGTCCCGATACCTTTGATCAGGCGCGCTTCAATCATGATAGAGAGGCAGCAACGCTAGCGTTGCAGATGCACGACCTGAGCGAAGCAACGATCCGAGCGCCGATATCTGGCGTTATTACTATGCGCTATATCAAGGTGGGCAATACATTGCAGCCCAATGCGCAGGCATTTGAAATGAAGCGGGCTGATGTTGTTGAGGCTATTTTATCCGTGCCCGAACAAGAGCTGCTGAAGTTAGCACCGGGGCAGCCGGCGACAATCGAAGTGGATGCGTTAGCTGGGCGGGCTTTTCAGGGGGAGGTCTTGCGGGTCGCACCTGAGGTCAATGCCGACACTGGAACCTTCCGGGTAACCGTACAACTACCCAATCCAGACAACGCTTTAAAACCGGGCATGTTTGCAAGAGTTAGCGTTTTATACGATCGGTACGATAAGGCCTTGCTTTTAGACAGAGAGGCGCTCATCACAGAGCGGGATCGACAGTATGTGTATCTCGTCGATGATGACACTGTGACTCAACGGGAAGTTGAAACAGGCTACTCAGAGGGCGACCAAATAGAAATTAAAGTGGGTTTGACAGCCGGTGATCGGGTAGTGGTACGAGGCCAGACAGCGCTTAAAGAAGGTAGTCCCGTCCGTGTTGTGCAATAGGGCGGGGCGATGAGTCTATCGGCACGGTCTATCGCCAGACCGGTGACGGTATGCATGATGACCATCGCTGCGATGTTGTTTGGCAGTATTTCGTTAGATCGTCTAAATTTGACGCTTTTGCCTGAACTCACTTATCCAACCCTGACTGTTCGAACCGAATTCGAAGGCGCCGCGCCTGCAGAGGTTGAGGAACAGGTCACTAGGCGTATTGAGCAGCGTGTCGGCGTAGTTAGTGGTTTGCGTAAAATGCATTCGATCTCCGCAGCAGGTCGAAGCGATGTCATTTTAGAGTTCAAATGGGGCGCTGATATGGACATGGCGTCCATAGAGGTGCGCGAAAAATTGGATTTAGTCCGCCTGCCTCTGGAACTCGATAAGCCGTCTTTGTTGCGATTGAATCCTAATTTGGATCCCATCTTTCGGTTCTCCCTCACGCTAGAGGAAACCACTACCACGGTGGCCGATCTCCAGTCTTTACGTCGCTATGCCGATGAGTTTTTGAAGCGCAAGCTAGAGGCCGTCCCGGGGGTTGCGGCAACGGTTGTGGCCGGTGGTTATGAGGATGAAGTTTCAATATTTGTGGATCAGTTCAAGCTCGCGCAATTGAACCTGACGGTTGCAGGCCTTGGTCAATTGTTGCAAGCCGTTAATGTCAATCTGTCCGGTGGCACGTTAGAGGATGGTAGCCAGGAATACTTGGTGAGGACCTTAAATCAATTTGTCACCCTAGAGGACATCGGCAACACCATTGTCTTTCAAAAAGGTATGGAATTAATACGCCTTAAGGATGTTGCACAAATTGTTGATGGTCAAAAAGATCGTGACGCTTTGATGCGGGTCAATGGCCAGCAAGCGATTGAAGTGTCGCTTTACAAAGAAGGAGATAGTAATACCGTAGAGGTTGCCGCCAATATTCGAGCCGCTTTAGATAGTTTGAGCGAAAATTTAGGGGCAGACATGAAGATTACCCCTTTGTATGACCAATCAGAATTTATCGAGGCAGCGATCTCTGAGGTTCAGTTAGCGGCATTTCAAGGCGCGATCCTCGCAATTTTCGTGCTGTTACTTTTTCTGAAACAACTGCGGATTACCTTGATTGTTGCTGTGACAGTTCCGGCATCTGTGCTCATTACGTTTGCCATGATGAACTTTTTTGAGATCAGCCTGAATGTGATGAGTCTTGGTGGTATCGCACTTGCCATTGGCATGTTGATGGACAACGCCATTGTTGTCTTAGAAAACATCGCAAGACGACGTGAGAGCGGTGAGTCGGTTATCACCGCCGCAGCTGAGGGTACAGCGGATGTATCGAGTGCAGTGCTGGCATCGACAATCACGACCATTGCCGTATTTTTACCTCTAGCGTTTGTTGAGGGCATTGCCGGTCAACTCTTTAAAGATCAGGCGCTTACGGTAACTTTCGCATTAATCGCTTCATTGATATTGGCGATGACCTTGATCCCCATGTTGTCAGCCCTTGGAGCCGAGCGGCGGGGACAGCAAATCGCGGAGGGGGTTGAGGATGAAGTTGCCGTGGCGACGAAGTTGCACAAGCGCCTTGCATTTTCACTAGTGAGCGTCGTCGCTCGATTATCTAAATGGGTCATTTGGGGACTTAGGCGACTCATTCAACCGGCATTTTTAGGCTTCGATCTCTGCTACGAAGCCCTGGCACGGGGCTATGATCGATTATTGGCGAAGGCACTGAAAAACCCTTTGGCTGTGGTGTTAATTAGTCTATCCGTACTCATGACAACCGGTCTGATGGCTAGTCGGCTTACTGTTGAGCTCGTACCGAATATCACTCAGGGCGAATTTCAGGTTGCCATTGAACTGCCGCCGGGGACGCGAATTGAAACCACCGATGCCTTGATCGCTAAAGTACAAAAAGCGCTAGATGCCAACGAAGAGGTTGAAAGAACCTATTCAGTGTCCGGCACCGGCGGGCGACTAGATGCCTCTGCCGTGAGCGGTGGTGAGAATCTCGGTGATCTCGTAGTCGTGTTAACCGAGAACGCGTCGCCCGAAGCCGAGGGACTCGCTATGACCCAGGTCAGGCAGGTGCTCGATGCTGAGCCGGCGGTGAAATACAGCTTAGATCGACCTCAGTTCTTCACCTTCGCGACGCCGCTAGAGATCGAGATAAGTGGCACTGATTTGTCAAGTATCCAGCAGGTAGCCGATGCGCTAGTCGAACGGTTGGTTGTGTCAGGGGCGTTTTTGGATGTCGAGTCCAGCATGCAGCCAGGGTATCCGGAGCTTCAAGTTGAGTTCGATCATGAACGAATCGCTGCGCTGGGTTTGACGGTGCCACAAGTCGCTAGCCGCGTTGTCGACAAGGTTAAAGGTAACGTGCCGACCGAATTTACCTTTCAGGATAGAAAAGTTGATATACGGCTGCGTTTGGACGAGGCAGATCGCAACTCTCGTGCTGACATCGAGAATTTAATCGTTAACCCAGAATCTACTGAGCAGGTTCGATTAACCACAGTCGCGCGCGTGTATGAGGCTGTTGGCCCGGCAGATATTCAACGTCTCAGTCAGCAACGAGTGGCGTTGGTAAAAGCAAACCCACTGGTTAACGATCTTGCTGAAGCCGCCGTCATCGCCAGCGAGTTGCTCGCTGAGATTCCCCATCCCGCTGGGGTGACCAGCCATGTGGGTGGTCAAAGCGAAGAAATGGAAGCATCCTTCAATTCACTCACTTTTGCCTTGTTATTGGCCCTAGTGATGGTTTATCTGGTCATGGCATCGCTGTTTGAGTCGCTGCTGCATCCCTTTGTGATTATGTTTACCATTCCGTTAGCGGGGATTGGCGCGGTTTGGGCTCTTTTGCTGACGGTAACGCCGGTTTCCGTGGTGGTATTTATCGGGGTTATTTTGCTTGTGGGTATCGTGGTGAACAACGCCATTGTGCTCGTAGATCGTGTCAACCAGTTGCGCCGGCAGTTGAATTACGCAAAAACTGAAGCACTCAAAACGGCTGCCAAGCAGCGGTTACGGCCGATTATGATGACGACGCTAACAACCGTGTTGGGCCTTTTACCTATGGCGATCGGCTTAGGTGATGCTGCTGAGCTTAGAACTCCGATGGCCGTCACCGTGATTGGCGGCTTACTGGTCTCGACATTGCTGACGCTGGTGGTAATTCCTGTGATGTATCAAACCTTGGATACAAGTCAATGAGCCTAGTTCAATTTGCAGTCGCACGACCGGTGACCGTTACCATGTTTTTCATTGGGTTGGCCTTGATGGGGTTGTTTTCTGGCTCTCGCTTGCCGCTTGAAGAATTTCCAGAAATGGAAATCCCGTTTGTCGGTCTTGGGATTCCCTATCCGAATGCGACACCTGAGGAAGTCGAAGAGAACTTGGCAAGGCCTGTTGAAGAAGCGCTATCGTTGATGAGCGGTGTAAAGCAAATCAATACCAGCAGTTATCAAGGATATTTGTGGGTGAGTATCCTGCTCGACTTCACCAAAGATGTCGATGGGAAAGGTATTGAGGCAAAAGACTTAATAGAAAACACCCGGGGCCGCTTACCTGAGGCAGTCCGATATATCGAACTGCGTCAGGCTGACCCGAATGCAGAGCCGATCATTAATATTATGTTGACGGCGACCGAACTTGATAATGTTTCCGCATTTGAATTGCTGGATCAGGAAGTCCGACAAAGGCTTGAGCGTATTCCCGGAGTTAATTCCGTAGAGCTATTTGGAGCGGAAGAACGTTATGTCCTAATCTCTCTTGATCGTTACAAGCTCGAGAACTTTGGTCTTGATATGGCCGATGTTCGCAGGCGCCTGCAGGCGGAGAATTTTTTTGCATCGGCCGGGGTGATCGAGGGCCGAGAAAGTGAGCTTCGCTTACGTCCATTAGGGCAGTTTACGTCACTCGCGGATATTGAAGCGCTGCCATTTACCCCCTTAGGGATTAAGTTGTCTGAATTTGCAGACGTTGAATATGCACCCCAGGAGTGGTCCGAGCGTCGACGAGTTAACGGCGAATCATCCCTCGGCCTTAGTATCTTTAAAAAGCCGGAAGCCAATCTAGTGGAGGTGGCGGCAGCAGTCGAAGCCGAACTTGAGGCAGCGTTTGCTACGCCAAGTCTGGCGAATGTCAAATCGACGCCTGTTGACAGTGCCGCCAAAGGCGTCATCGAAGCTTTATCGGATTTGCGCGACAGCGGTCTACTCGGTGCTTTTTTGTCTTTTTTGACGCTGGTTTTATTTCTTAAACAATGGCGGAGCAGTTTCCTTATCGCCGCAACAGTACCCTTATCGCTATGCGCGACCCTTGGGGTGATGTACTTCATGGGTATGACGCTAAACATTTTGTCTTTAGTTGGCTTGATGCTGGCGATCGGTTTGTTAGTCGACAATGGCGTCGTGGCTAGCGAGGCAGTTGCTTATCGACGAAAGTTAGGCGCTGCTCCCAAGGACGCATCAGCCGCTGGTGTTAAAGATATCGCTATGGCGATCACCGCAGGGACTTTGACAACGGTAATTGTGTTTGTTCCCAGTTTTATGACTGACATTCAGCAAGTGGCGATAATTCAGCAAAATATCGCAATTCCTCTCTGCGTTTCCCTAATCGCCAGCCTCCTGATTGCACAGACATTGGTGCCTGCCGCGTTGGCTCGTTCGACGCAATCCAGTGAACCCAAAACGCCGGTGATCGACTTGATTGCAAACGCCTATGCTGGGCTGATTGAGCGAGCATTACGCTTCAAATGGACAACCTTGTTGGTGAGTCTGTCGCTTTTGGCGAGCAGCTTCTGGGCCTACCAACAGTTGGATGTCAACATGAATCCAGATGAAGAAAGGCAGCAGCTTGATCTGCGTTTTTATATGCGAGGTTCGATGGACCTGGCCACGATAGAAGGTTTTGTTGACGTTTTAGAGCAGTATCTTATTGAAAATAAGGAACGGTTTTATATCGAGGATATGTTCAGTCGTTATAACGTGGATAGAGGCAATATTAGCTTGGTTTTAGATGAATCTGCGCCTGTTGCCCCGAAAGTTATTGAACGAATGATCGAAGCTGACTTGCCCCAGGTGCCCGATATGCGGGTACGTTTCGGTGGGCGGCATCGAGGATTTGGCGGCGGCAGCAACGAATTGTCACTTCGCATTATTGGTCCATCCACGGATGTGCTCATCGATGAGAGTGAAAAACTCATTGAGGTGATGGAAGGCGTCGATGGCTTAACCAATGTGCGCAGTAATGCAGAGTCGCGGCGCCAAGAAGTCGTGATTCGAGTTAAACCGGAAGTTGCCGGTCTCTATGGTATTACCGCTGCCCAGGTTGCTCAGACGGTTTCAACGGCGTTTGGCGTGCAGCTGTCAAGGGGGCTGCAGAAACCCACTAGGGAATACGAGATCTGGATGGGGCTAAAAGATGGTAAAGAGGCGACGCTCGAGGATCTCAACAACCTGCCTTTGGTGAGTAGGCAAGGGGAGGTCGTCACGTTGAAGACCATTGCCGAATTGGATACCCGGGCAGCCATTCGTTCTATTCGGAGAGAAAACCGAGAAACCGAAGTGCAAATTCAATTTGATCTGGACGAAGGTACAACCCCCGATGAAGCCAGCGCGTTCCTTGATGTGTTAATGGAGGATTACAAACTACCAGATGGTTACCGCAGTGAAAGGGGACCAGGATTCTCGGTGGACATCGACATGGCACAAGAGATGTTGATAAACATATTGTTTGCAATTTTATTGATCTACATGTTGATCGCCGCGCTGTTCGAATCTGTTTTGTTCCCGCTGGCAGTTTTGGTCTCGATTGTGTTTAGCGTGGTGGGAGTGTTCTGGTTTTTGTTTTTGACCGATACGACCTTTACAGCGATGGCGAGCACGGGGATGCTGTTGTTGACTGGAATCGTGGTAAATAATGGTATTGTCCTGCTGAGTCGTATCATTCAATTGCGCAACCAAGGGCTGTCCCGCTTCGATGCGATTTTGCAAAGCGGGCGACATCGATTACGACCAATTTTGATGACCGTTTGCACAACGGTTGCGGGGCTCTTACCCCTTGCCCTAGGTGATGTCAGAGTTGGAGGGCTTGGGCCCAGTTATTTTCCGATGGCGCGCACTATTATCGGAGGGCTTGTTTTCTCGACGCTGATTACTCTTGTGCTGTTACCCATAATCTATGTTTTGCTGGATGATTTAAAAACTACGACTTATCGATGGTTGCTCAGAATCCGATTGCAGATTCAGCGAGCTTAGAAGGGGGCGTGCAGCATGTTAAAAGCGCTTGCCATTGCAAACTATCGATCCATTCGAGAGTTGGTCCTTCCCCTTGGCGAGTTAAACCTTGTAACGGGACCCAATGGAGCGGGCAAATCAAACTTGTACCGGGCGCTCAGACTACTGTCAGAAACCGCTCAGGGAACGGCAACCGGGAGTATTGCTGGAGAAGGAAGTCTGGCATCGGTTTTATGGGCAGGGCCAGAACAATTTAGCCGGGGTATGCGCAAAGGCACCGAGGCTATCCAAGGCGGGCCGCGTAAAAAGCCGGTCAACTTAAAGCTTGGGCTCGCCGGTGAGGACTTCAACTATGCTATCGACTTTGGGCTGCCGAGTCCGATTGCCAGAACGCTTTTCGACGGCGACCCAGAGGTAAAGCGGGAAGCGATTTGGATAGGCGATACCTATCATCCCAGTCGGCTGATGGTAGACCGATCTGGGCCTTTGGTAAAAAGTCGAGATGACAACGGCGACTGGCAGATCTTAAATCGCCATCTCGCACCCTTTGATAGCATGTTAGCGCATTCAGCAGATCCTACCCTTGCACCTGAAGCCTATAATTTAAGAGAGCAGGTGCGTGCCTGGCGATTTTATGATCACTTTCGAACGGATCGAGATGCGCCCAGTCGGCAGAGCCAAATTGGTACGCGCACGGTGGTGCTCCATCATGATGGTCGCGATTTGCCAGCAGCGTGGCGAACCATTGAAGAGATCGGTGACCAACAGGGGCTTACCAGCGTCCTCTGTGATGCTTTTCCCGGGGCTGAGGTTGCCATCCTTCGAGATGCAGGACGCTTTTCTCTCCAGTTTTTCCAGCCTGGTTTACTGCGGCCTCTGAACCAATGGGAGCTTTCGGATGGAACGCTTCGGTATCTTTGTTTGGTTGCCGCCTTGTTAACGCCTAGGCCGCCTGCTCTGATGGTCCTGAATGAACCAGAGATGAGTTTACACCCGGATCTTTTACCAGCGCTTGCGAGGTTAATGTTGCGCTCGGCGAAGCACTCCCAGCTATGGGTGACCAGTCATTCAGAAGTCCTGATTGATCTACTAAGCCAGGAGTCCATGTGCAATCATATTCATTTAACTAAGGAGCTAGGGGAAACTCAGTGCAGGGGGCTCGCCATGTCAGAAGCGCCGGTTTGGCGCTGGCCTGGCCGATAGAGCTTCATGGACCTGATGCGTTCTGGGCGAATTAAGGACCGCCGAATAGAAGCAAGTTGACGAGGTAAGGCAATCGACCAAACAGGGCCGCAGAAATATGACGCCTGGTTAACCTAGGGCTGACCCATTTTGTGCGGGATAGCTTATTCAAGTTATTGATAAAAGGAACGAACATGAGACAGTGGATGATAATGTTGTTGCTGATGGCTGTTAGCAGCGTTGTAGTTGCAGAGACTTGGCAATCCCAGGTTGAGCGCGGAGCGGCGACCCACAATAGTGAGGTTGTTGCGTTGCGACATTGGTTTCACGCCAATCCAGAGCTTAGTAATCGCGAGTTCAATACCGCCAAAAAAATAGCAGGTGAGCTGCGAGCCCTTGCCTTTGACGAAGTGAGAGAGGGCATTGCGCACACGGGTGTTGTGGGTATCTTGCGCGGTGGAAAGCCAGGACCGGTGGTTGCGCTACGGGCTGATATGGATGCGCTTCCTGTACTTGAGAAAACCGGGTTACCCTTTGCATCAAAAGTAACAACCCTGTGGGAGGGCCGAGAGACTGGGGTCATGCATGCCTGCGGTCATGATGCCCATATGGCCATTTTGCTGGGTGTTGCTCGGGTGCTCGCTGGAATTCGGGCTGATATTCCAGGGACTGTCATGTTTATCTTTCAGCCTGCCGAAGAGGGACCCCCAGGAGATGAACAAGGCGGTGCGGAACTGATGTTGGCGGAAGGCATTTTTGAGGGTGATCGCCAGCCTGGGGCTGTGTTCGGATTGCACGTTTTTCCTGGGCCGACTGGGTCAATTATGTATCGACCAAATGGCTTTATGGCCGCCGCAGACTACCTAGAAATCATTGTCAAAGGCGTACAGACCCATGGATCGATGCCCTGGTCCGGGGTAGACCCAGTGACTGCCGCAGCGCAGGTTGTGACCAGTTTGCAGACCGTTGTCAGTCGTCAAATGGATATCAGTCGCGCACCAGCTGTCGTCACGTTAGGTACGATTGAAGGCGGCAATCGAGGAAACATAATCCCCGAGCAGGTACGAATGACCGGAACCATTCGAACGCTGGATCCTGAGATGCGTTCAATTATCCATGACCGCGTTCGACGTACCGCAGAAGCAGCAGCGGCGACCATGGGGGCGCAAGCTGAGGTGATTATTGATCTTGGTTATCCAGTGACCGTTAACGATCCGGAATTGACCCGTGCCATGGCGGGAGTCTTGGATTGGGCCTCAGAGAACAGGGCTGAAGTTGTGCCGCCAATTATGGGAGCAGAGGATTTCTCCTATCTCGCAACTGCCGTTCCTGGACTGTTTTTCGCCCTCGGCGTTGCCCCGGATCCGCTAGATGACCGCGTTGTGGGGGTCAATCACTCACCCTATTTTTATGTCAATGATCAAGCATTACCGGTTGGTGTGAAAGCATTGGCTGGGCTCGCGATGACTTGGCTGAGCACAGCAAATTCAGAATGATCAAACGCTTGATGAGTTTGTATAGGGAGCGAGTCTGATGCCGATGCTCATTGAGGACTATCTGCAACTTGGGTTAGACCAAACGGGACCCGCCACTTGCAACGGTCGGAGTAATCAAGACGTTGCTTCCTCCCTCGGCTGTCCTGAGGATACTCAGTACCGCCCATGCCCGGAAGCTTCTCGCCCAGTGCGAGTTGGCGCTGTTACATCGATAAAGCATTTTGAGTCACTAACCTTTCCAGGAACCACTCGTAAGCTATGGTTGTATTCGCCTCCCATGAGATCACCCAATGCGCCTAATCGGCTAGTCCTATTTAATGATGGTGGCGCCTATCTCGATGCTAGCGGCAGTGTGGCGGCTGCGGGAGTCTTTGATGCACTTCACGAAATGGGTGAATTGATCAACACCTTTGGTATTTTTGTGCAACCAGGACAGACTTCGGTAATGCCACCGGCAACGCCACTGGCCTCTTATTCTGTGCTCGAGGCTCAGCGCAGTTGGGAGTACGATCGACTCAGTCCAGATTATGGGCGATTTCTTCTCGACGAAATCTTACCTGTAGCTGCTGAACATTTGCAGGTTGAGTTCTCAGATCAAGCGCGGGACCGACTACTGTGTGGCATCAGTAGTGGTGGGATCGCAGCCTTTACAGCAGCTTGGCACTACCCAGAACAATTCGGCAATGTACTCAGCCATTGCGGCTCGTTTACAAATATTTGGGGAGGACATAATTATCCATACCTGATCAGAACGACGCCTCGTAAGGCCTTACGAGTGATTTTACAAAGTGGCCGGCGAGATGCCGCGACCCTTTTCGGCGATTGGGCAACAGCCAACCACGCGATGGCCAAAGCTTTAGGTTATGCCGGCTATGACTACGAGTTTGTATTCGGTGAAGGCGGGCACACGTTGCGACATGGCGGTAGTATGTTTGCGGAGAATTTACGCTGGTTCTGGCCTACACCAAAATGATAGACAACCAAGTAGAAGGGGCCCAAAACCCTTGCCTAAACCCTAAGCCTCCGCAATTGCCTCTTCGGCAAGGGTGAGTGACAAGTCAATGCGAGATTTTAGCGTTGGCAAATCAACTCCTTCGGTGCTTTTTTTGCCCTCCATATACCGGGCATAAACGCCGTGAACAATACAGGCCGACTTCCAGCGATTAAACGCTATGTAGTAGGGCAGATTAGATAAGTCTCGTCCCGTTTTCTGAGCATAGCGGGCAGCCAGCGCTGATCTCGAGGGAAAACCTGGCGGACTGGTTGCTGCCTCTGGTGTGATAGGCCGCGTATCGGTCGGGTCGGGCCATGCATTTAAAGCATAGGCTAGATCAGCCAATGGGTCACCGAGGGTTGAGATCTCCCAATCTACGATGGCAGCAACCTTACTGTCAGCGCCAAACAAACAATTGTGCAGGCCGTAATCTCCGTGAACGACGCGAATAGGCCCCTGGTCTGGCAAGTTTGCCAAAAAATGTGCCTGTAGTTGATGGGCGCGATCATCATCGTAGCTCGCGCCCTCAACAGAAGATGTCCAAGATCGGTACCAAGTTTTGACCTGGCGCCCAATGTACGAGTCGCGTTTACCGAGTTCTCCCAGGCCCACTGTGTCAGGATCTACCTGATGCAGATTGGCTAGGGCGTCAAAAAAAGAGTGAGCCATAGCTTCACGGCGATCCTGAGGGATAAGCGCTTTTGTGTCATCACTGTTGTAAAGCGGTTTGCCGTCTATTCGGCCCATAATATAAAACCAAGCACCGGTGACACTCGGATCTTCACAGAAACCAAACGGTCTCGGCACGGGGACCGAGGTTGTAGAAAGAGCTTTGATTAAAGCCCATTCTCGGCTCATATCGTGCGCTTTAGGTAGTAAATCCCCTTGTGGTGGTCGACGGATAACTGCGAGTTGCCCTTGGCTATCTTCGATTTGATAAGTCAGATTGGAGTGGCCGCCCTCAAGTCGAAGCCAGCGAAAGGGTGGACTGAGCTCTGGTACCACATCACGCACCCAAGCTTCCACGGCGCCAACATCATAGCCTTCTGGTTGGGACTCCATCTAGTTCTCCTTGTTCGTACCTGCTGCCTATGGCACTCGGCTGTCTTTCATTATGGCCGATTAGCCTAGCGTATCAGCCCATTGCCTGATACGCAGCCGTACGAATATTTGCGGCCATGGGCAGAATAGAGCCTAAGTATTGCGTCATAATAACGCCGACTAACTGCTCTTGAGGGTCAACCCAAAAGAAAGTCGACGCTGCACCTGACCAACCAAACTCGCCCTCACTGGTCAGACTCATCGCTTTGCCGACATCCATCATAACGCGAACCCCAAGCCCCCAACCATAGCCTGGTAATGCACCAATACCAATTTTGAGCGGTAGCTGTTCTAGCGGGATGCGATTGGCGGTCATCATCTTCAGCATGGCTCTAGACAGCAGAATTTCGCCCTGAGCACTTTGGCCGGTCAGCAACATGTTGGCAAATTTTAAATAATCTGCAGTTGTTGAGAATAATCCGTGACCACCGCGGACAAAATTAGGGTCATCATCTGGATACATATCGCTGACGTCTATCGCGGTCAACGCTTGGTTCTTCGGGGGATTAATAGGCGATAAATCCTTAATATGACTGATGCCATACATTGGCATTAGGCGGCTGCGGTCCTCTGCGGGTACTTGATAGCCGGTGTCAACCATGCCTAAGGGCTCAAATATGTGGGTCTTAAGTAAGGCAGGTAAAGATTCACCGGTTGCTTTCTCGATAATGTGCGCCAATACGTCAGTGGCGACGCTGTAGCGAAACTGACTACCCGGATGAAAGGCAAGCGGCTGCGACGCAAGCCTTGCCATCATGTCGTCGAGAGAAACCGTACCATCCTCTGATAAGTTGATCGCATCATAGCCCGGTGCGATATGACAACCCGTAATAAATTCATAGGTAAACCCTGCGCGATGGGTCAGCAGGTCCTCAACAGTGATTAGTCGGTTTGCTGGGGCAAGGCTTCCATCTGGCAACAGCACTCGCATTGAAGCAAAAGCTGGGTTGTATTGGGCAATGAAGTCAAACAAGTTCAATTTTCCTGCCTCGATCATCATCAAGGCCATCACAGAAACCACGGGTTTGGTCATCGAGTAAATTCGATAAATAGCGTGTTCTGGTATCGCCTGTTGCCCGTCCGCTGTCGCAAAACCGACACTTCCAGCATCGAAGCGTTCGCCTCGATGATCTATCCGCCATTCGATGCCCGCAAAGGCTTGGCGGTCAACATAGCGCTGGGCGGCTTGGGCGATCCTTGTCTGTCGCATGATTTTTTGCTCCCAATATGGACTTAAGGGCGAATCAAGTCGCTGCTTATGGCTCGAGTTTCACTAACATCTTGCCTTTGTTCCCGCCATTGAATAACGCAATGAAGGCATCTGGGGTACTTTCAAGGCCTTCGTAGACAGTTTCCTCGTAGCGTATGTCACCTGACTGGATCCAAGCTGCCATCTGAGTCTGAAATTTTTTCCGCTCTGATTCAAAAGCCGAGACGACGAAGCCTTTTAGTGTAATAAATTTATAGATCGTTTCTGTCAGATTCCGAGGTCCAGGAGTGGGCTCGCCGTCATCATTGTAGTGAGCGATCATGCCGCAGATTGGAATGCGTCCATAGGGGCGCATATGCGTGAGCGCCGCTTCCAATTGTGCGCCGCCGACATTTTCAAAATACACATCGATGCCTTCTGGGGCGCTGCTCCGTAATTCTGCCAAGGCGTTGGCAGTTTTATAATTAAATGCGTGATCAAAGCCATAGTCTTTGATCAAACTTTCAACTTTGTCGTCACTGCCTGCGCTGCCGATGACGTGCCCACCCTGGAGCTTTGCGATCTGACCGACCAAGTTGCCCACAGCACCTGAGGCGGCTGACACAAAAAGTGATTCACCGGATTGGTATTCGCCGGTAATTAGAAGTCCGCCCCAAGCTGTGAGCCCCGGCATGCCCATCACGCCTAAATAGCTGGGTAAGGGCGCAAGGTTTGGATCTAGCGGCGTCAACGCCTCTGCATTGTCAACAAAGTGGCTGTGCCAGCTCCGACCGCTTAGTACAAAGGTGCCCTCGGGTAAGGCAGCAGATTTTGAGTCAAGGACCTGGCCAACTGCAGCGCCGAATAGCGGTGATCCAGGCGCCATGAAGCGCATCCGCCCGCGCATATAGGGGTCTACCGACAAGTACAAATTTTGAACTAGGACCTCGTCAGTCTGCAGCGGGTTAAGGGCCACTTCGCGCAATTCAAAATCTTCGGTCTTGGGCAGTCCTTGGGGGGTACGGGCAAGATGATAAACCTGAGCACTTTTAAACATGCGTGTTCCTTTTTAGTTAGTTACCAGGGTTTGAGCCTTCTGGCGAGTCAGTCTGGGACAGTGTTTGATCGATGAAATCTAACCACTGGGGATAAGCTTTCCAGGCCTCTTTCTCCCAAATGGTGTCAAGATCGGCGCGAGCCTGCGCCTCATCGGTATTGAGGACAAGTCTCCGATACAAATAGATAAAAGCTGATGCGCGATAATTGGCATCGCAATGGACGAGAACTTTTTGCGGGCCTGCTGCCTGAAGCACTTGAGCAAATAGCTTATAATCTGAGTCAGCGGGGGAGGTCCAATCAACGGGTATGTGAACGTAATTAATGCCTAATTGAGAGATGTCATAGCCCTCGCGAGCCATTCGGTCAGAGGGGTTTTGTGTGAGATTAATGACCAGGTCGACCTGCGCTTCGGGCAGCGTTGCAATTTGATCAAAATCGATTTGTCCCATTGATAGCAGGTTTGGATTGATTTCCTGGTAGTTCAGGGTGGAGGACAAAGGCTTCGCGATGGCGGCCAAGCAGAAGTTTAAAAACAAAGCAAATGCGACAAGAGAGCGGAGCATAGTGACGGAGCCGATTTTTTCTCGATTCTCCCACGTGGACGAATCGAAAGTAAATGCGAGTCTTTTGGCTTGGGCGCTACCGGATGAAGGCAAGTGAAAATCGTTTTACTCACCAATAGAGATCTCGCGAGCTTTAAGGCAGCCAGGCAGTTGCTGAGTATGTTGCCGAATGAGGATTGGCTCTGCTTGATGACGGAAACCGTTGGCAAACCTGGTCAATTGATCGATGAAGGTCTGCTTGGACTCAAAAACTATGAGCATCTGTGTTTAGAGGGGTTGTTAGGAGTGACGACCGATGGGCAAGGCCTGCAACAAGCGATGGCAGATGCCCTCGGAATACCCATCTATGGTGCTGTTGCGATTAACCAGGGTGAATCCTTAGGTCGCTTACGCAGCTTCGAGCCAGATCTTATCTTGTCGATTCGGTTCGGTGCTATATTAAATCGCGAGGTCATCAGTTTGCCAAAGCTTGGAGTGTTAAATTTGCATTCTGGGCTGCTCCCAGAGTTCCAGGGCATCATGGCTACTTTTTGGGCAATGTTGTTCCAAAGCCTTGATTACGGCTTTACGATTCATTCGATTGTTGATGCCAAGATCGACCGTGGACCCATTATTCACCGGCAATCGATGGCTTTGGATCCCGCTACGGATTACTTAACTCAATTGCTTGCGCTTTACGAGGTGGCGATTCCCGTATTGGCCGAGCAAATCGCCACGCTGGAGCAGCGCGGGGTACTACCCCAAACGCCCCAAGTTGCGCCCGGCCGATATTTTGGCTTGCCAACCAGCAGGGATATCTCGCAGTTTAAAGCGCTTGGATTGAAGCTCTTTTAAGCACCTGACAGCGCAAGTGCCGTTATAGCGCAGGAGCGCGACGCTACACATAACAGAGCGCTCGTGGTAGCGTCCAAACTCACGTTAGTCAATACGCGGAACAAGGAGAATATAATGGATTTAACTCGATTAGGCGTTTGGTTTTTTCAAGATGGTTTTACCTCCATCGAAGCTGCCGATGCTGCAAAGCGTATTGAAGCGCTTGGTTATAGCGCGTTATGGATTCCAGAAACGGTCGGTAGGAGTCCTGTCGCCACCGCAGCTTGGCTACTGTCTCAAACCACGAACCTGACAGTGGCTACGGGCATTATGAATATTTACCATCGTGAGCCTGGGGTAACGATGGCAGCCCAGCAAACACTGGCAGAACAGTCCTCAGACCGATTCTTGCTCGGTATTGGTGTATCTCACAAGCCGCTCGTAGAGGGTGTCAGAGGGCTTGAATATCGTCCGCCTGTCGCGACGATGAAAGATTACCTAACTAAAATGCAAGCATCACCGTATACCGGTAGGGCGCCTGCAGAAACCACCAAAACTGTGATTGCAGCGCTCGGGCCAAAGATGTTGGCGTTAGCTGCCAGTCACGCGGCGGGGGCTCACCCCTATTTTTCGTCGCCAGAACATACCCGGATGGCGAGAGATATTATGGGGCCTGGTCCGCTCCTTTGTGTCGAGCAAAAAGTGATCTTAGAGCCGGATCCGGACAAGGCCCGAGCGGCAGCCCGGCCAGTCGCTCAGATCTACCAAGGTCTTCCAAACTATCGCAATAATTGGCTGCGTATGGGACTGACCGAAGACGATATCAACAATCTCTCGGATCGATTTATCGATACGACATTTGCCTGGGGGACAGCTGATGCCATTCAGGAACGGTTGCAAGCGCATTTTGATGCTGGTGCCGATCATGTTTGCGTTCAACCGGTAGATCCTAGTGGTGTCCTTGGTCAGCTTGATTGGTCGGTCTTGGAGGCTCTAGCGCCCACTGCCGGTTAGGTAGAACGCTGATCCGAATTTAGCTTGGTGTTATTGGGCTAAATTGTTGGATATTCACTCGGGACCAGTACTCGGCCAAGCGAGGGTCAGCGATGGGCTCATCGGTGAACAGCTGATTGTAGGAAACGTTCGGATAAATTTGATCAGCGAGAAGAATCTCGCTGCCGGACAGTCGTCGGACAATGTGTCGTCGGTTGAGATCAACTGGGTGCTTAATGCCGGCCGCGCCGATCATCTCACCCACTGCTGCTAACGTGTTTCGATGAAAATTGGCCACCCGCTGGGCTTTGAGTTCGACATCAAGCACCCTGTATCGGCTTGGGTCCATGGTGGCGATTCCGGTTGGGCACAGTCCAGAAGCGCAGTTTCTTGCCTGTATGCAACCGAGCGCAAACATAAAAGGTCGGGCCATATTGATCCAATCGGCCCCAAGCGCGCAATGTTTGACAATATCAAAGGCGCTCACCAGCTTCCCGGAGGCGGCAATCTTAACCCGGTCTCTGAGGCCAGCACCACGGAGCGCATTATCCACAAACACGAGCGCGTCGGTTAGAGGGCAACCCAGATGGTCGGAAAACTCAGCAGGTGCAGCGCCTGTGCCGCCTTCGGCGCCATCTACCGTGATGAAATCCAAGGCGATACCGGTTGTCACCATCGCTTTAACGATTGCGATAAGCTCCCATGGGTGTCCAATACATAGCTTAATGCCGACAGGCTTGCCTTCGGACAAGGTGCGTAATCGGTCGGCAAACATCAGTAAGCTTTCCGGTGAATCAAATGCGCTATGTTTTGCTGGCGATATGCAGTCTTGGCCCTCGGGTATACCCCTGGTCGTGGCGATTTCGCGGTTAACTTTAGCGGCAGGCAGCATACCACCATGGCCTGGCTTAGCCCCCTGACTGAGTTTAATCTCAATCATTTTAATTTGGCGTCGGGCAGCTTGTTGGGTGAAAAGGCTTTCATCGAGCTTGCCATCTGGCGTCCTGAAACCAAAATAGCCTGTAGACACTTGTAAAATCAGATCACCTTTACCACGAATATGATAGGGAGAAACCGATCCCTCCCCGGTGTTCTGAGCGAATCCGCCGAGCGCTGCGCCAAGGTTTAGTGCCTCAATCGCAGGTGGCGACAAGGCCCCAAAGGAGGTGCCCGAGATGTTTAGTAGTGACACATCATAGGCGTTATCTCCTAGACCGACCCGGGTGGGAAAGTCAGCCGCCTCGATCTCGATCGGGACGATGGAGTGATTTAGCCAAGAAAAGTCCTCTTCATACATTGATTCGATCGACCCGAAAGGTCTGGTGGCGAACTCCGATTTCGCCCTTTGGTAGACCATTGCGCGCTGATTTCGCGAATAGGGCAGTTCCGCATCGTCTGCCTCCCAAAAATATTGTCTGAGCTCGGGACGAATACTTTCAAAAAAATAGCGCAGCCGACCGATAATTGGAAAATTGGCACGTACAGAGCTTTGTTTTTGGAACAAATCGTAAAGCCCTAGAGCTGACAGTATCGAGGCGGTAGTCAGGGCTGTCGTAAGAGATAAGCTAGTAAAACCAAGCAAGTTAGCTGTGCCAAGACCGGCAGTGCAAAGTAGTGAATAAAACAGCGCCGAATATCGGCCAAGAACCCAATTCATCCGCGTGACTCCTGAGCTTAGGATGGGAGTTAAGACCAAAATAGCGTGTGATTCAAGGCGATTTAGTTGCGTTCCAGAGCCTAGGATGTGCCGCGTAACGAGAGTTTATTGGCTTTTCTGATTGGCGAGGATCGACATCCGGGCGGGGTGTAACAGCGAGCCGATGATTGGCCAATCTAGCGCCTTGTCGGCAAAGCTTGAGCATCGTATTGGTTTTAGAGTGATTGGGCTTAGTGTGATTGTTCTTAGGGTGATTGGTCTTAGGGTGATTAGTTTTGGGGTGTAAGCCTTGGCACTTCGATGAGCTGCAGCTCCCCAAACCTGCTAAGTCTTTCGAGTCTCAGGCGTTTTCGATGGGTGCAGGCGTCCTGATGAAATGACATTGGCATTGTGTTCTGCAATGGGCGCTTGGGTGATGCAGAATGATCCGTCAGATTCCGAAGTAAAAGCTGGGCATGACGTGACGAAATATGCCTCAACTGATCAGGGGCTTTTCTCTAATCGTTAGGCGCCAGCGGTTGAGGTTTGATGCGAACAAGAGCCGCCGGTGATCGTTCATTGCGGCCCTGACATTAGCTGGCTGCACCTTAGACATTTTTAAAAATTGACGGGACGCTGATGGCTTTAAGCGCTTTGTGAGAGGTGTGCTATCGGGACCGTTGGATCTTGGTTAGGCTTGATGAGTTAAGCATTATTGAGCATTAATAACAGATTTAACACGACCGATTTTACAAAAGCCCAGTATTTTCAGATTGGCTTCTAGTTGGGTTCTAGCAGTCGAGTCTGAGGTCTTTTACCGGTATAGTCTTGCGAGCAGACCGAAGGCTAACGAGCGATTTGGATCAATCGAGTCTTGTCACATTTCAAGCTTATAGTCTTTTGTCATTCGTGTCTGAAGAGACAGGTTGGGTAGCTAACCCGCAGTGATGAGCGGCCAAAAACCAACTTCAGGCTAAAAATCGGTAAATTATGGGTGGATGTATCGAGCAAGGAAGGTAGGAGAAGCTTATGGCTGAATCGTTGGATGTTGTGGTTGTCGGTGCAGGCTTTGCGGGCCTTTATCTTTGCCATCGGTTAAAGGCATCCGGTCGGACTGTAAAAGTCCTCGAACAGGGCTCTGATGTTGGCGGTACTTGGTATTGGAATCGGTATCCCGGAGCACGATGTGATGCGGAGAGTTTGGCTTATTCTTTTTCATTCTCTGAGAGCTTAGAGCAGGAGTGGCAATGGAGTGAACGTTATGCTCAGCAGCCTGAAATTCTTGCTTATGCGCAGCATGTCGCGGATCGATTTAACCTTAGGCCTTGGATCGATTTCGATACTCGAGTTGAGTCGGCCAGCTGGTTAGAGGATTTATCAGTCTGGGAGGTGAGAACCGACACCGGCCAGACTTTACGAGCCGCATTTTGCATCATGGCAACCGGTTGTTTGTCGGTCCCGCAACGTCCCAGTATTGAAGGACTCGATACTTTTCAGGGCAAATTTTACCAAGCCAGTCAGTGGCCTCACGAATCGGTAAATTTTCTGGGGCAACGTGTTGGCATTATCGGCACGGGTTCATCCGGTATCCAAGCTATTCCTGTCATCGCCAGCGAGGCCGATCATCTAACCGTATTTCAACGAACACCGAATTTTAGTGTGCCCGCTCAAAATGGCGTTTTAGACCCTGATTGGGTGACCGCGTTCAAGAGCCATTATCGAGCTCACCGGGAGAATCATAAAGTCGGTAATGGTTCGGGGTTTGGCGATCTGGACATCAAACCTCGTGAGGCCCCAGCTGATCCTATTTTGTTTAGCAGTTTATCAGAGGCTGAGGCGACAGCGGTTTTAGAGCAAGCCTGGCGTCGGGGTGGCGCGCGCTTTATGGCAGCGATTGGAGACACCCTCATGGACGAACAAGCAAATGCCTTTGCACAGGAGTTTGTCCATAAGAAAATTCGCGAAATTGTTAAGGATCCGATCACGGCAGAAGCTTTATGCCCAACGACGCATCCAATTGGTACTCGTCGAATTTGCGTCGATATTAACTACTACGAGACCTATAACGCTGATCATGTTCGGCTGGTCAATCTGCGCGAATCCCCGATCGTCAGGATAACGCCTTGGGGTGTTGAACTTGAATCCGAGAACATCGAGTTAGATACCTTAGTCATCGCCACGGGTTTCGATGCCATGACGGGTGCTTTGCTCAAAATGCAGGTAACAGGCAAATCCGGGTTGACTTTGCAAAACGCTTGGATGAGTGGACCAAAGACTTATCTAGGTCTCATGACCGCTGATTTCCCGAATTTATTCATGATCACCGGGCCAGGCAGTCCCTCTGTGCTGTCCAACATGTTGGTATCGATTGAACAGCACGTCGACTGGGTGTTGGATTGCTTGGAGGATATGGCGGCGAAGGGCAAAGCTAAGATTGAGCCAAGCCGAGAAGCACAAGAAACCTGGGTAGAGCATGTGCAAGCGGTGGCAAATGCCACGCTTTTTCCGAAAGGAGGATCTTGGTATCTCGGCGCTAATGTGCCGGGTAAACCGCGAATCTTCATGCCTTATGCGGCTGGCGTGGGTCCTTATCGAGAGGTGTGCCAAGCAGTTGCTAGCGACCATTATCGTGGCTTTAACTTTGAATAATCGATTCGAATTTATGGCGTTTCGACCAGTCGGCATAGCGATAGTGCTTCTGCTTCTGACCATCCCAGTGGCTGCCGAATCGGCGCAAGCCTCAGAAGGTCACACATTGCAATTGCTCTATACCAATGATGTTGAGAGTGTCTACGAACCTCTGCCGGCTGTTTGGCGGTCAGATATGAAGCAAATTGGCGGGCTTGCTAAACTCGCTTCGTTGATTCATCAGAAGCGAGAGGAAAAGCCGGCAACGGTTTTGCTGGATGCTGGAGATATGTTCACTGGTGCGCTTTCAAAAGCGACCCAAGGACGACTTGCATTCGATTTATATAATGCGATGGGGTATGACGCGGTCAATCTTGGCAATCATGAGTTTGAGTATGGTTGGCAAACCTTGCGGCATGTTCGGCAACGAGCGCAGTTCCCGCTGCTCAACGCCAACATTTTTTATGCAGACACGGATATACCCTTTGGACAGGCTTATACGATCTTGCGTCGGGGAGATTTTAAGATTGCCGTTTTGGGTCTAATGGGGGTTGACGCTTTTGAAAACGCGATGATGGCCGACCATAGAGTTGGACTGAGGATTGAGGATCCTGTCGAGTCGGCGGCAAGATGGGTGCCGCGCCTTCGAAAAGAAGCAGATATGATCGTTCTGCTCACGCATCAGGGCCCTACCGCACCGATGCAAACCGATAAGGCAGCAGACCCAGAAGTTCAGCGAGGTTTTGATGAGGAATATGACCTAGCAGGTGCGGTAGCAGGCATTGATATTATTGTCGCTGGACACACTGACCATGGCCTGTTGTCGCCGGTCAGGCATGCCAAGACCAATACGTTAATAGTGCAAACTTTTGGTCAGGGCATGCATTTGGGCGCGCTGAACCTAAGGTGGCATCCGAATCGTCCTTTGGAGGTCATTTCAGCAGAACTGATTCCGGTGAACGCGGATATTTTGCCTGATGCAGCGGAAGTCAATTCGTTGATTGCCAAGGCAAGACTGGCGTATCCCAGGTTGACAGAGGTCGTTGGCCGCCTTGAAGGCCATGCTCTTCGTCGGTATTACCGTGAGTCAGTCCTAGGGAATTGGGTTGCCGATGTGCTGAGACTGACGGCTGAGACCGATGTAGGGATGATCACCCCGGGAGCGCTCCGAGCCGATTTGGCCGAAGGTGAGCTCACAGTAGAAAATATCAGAAACGTGTTCCCGTTTATGGACAAAGTAGCCACAGTTTCTTTGACGGGAGAGACGTTATTAGCGTTGATTGAGCAGGGCCTTTGGCGAGCTTACGGGCTACCGCAGTATTCTGGCTTAAGCATGACGTACGATCTGGCACAGCCGAGGGGCAGGCGCGTCCAATCGCTGCAGGTTGGGGGTGAACCCGTTGACTTAGCGAGGGTTTATACCTTAGCGACAGGGAGTTTTACTGCGGGTGGTGGCGAGGGATTTACGCAGTTTAGTGGGCTCCCGGCAGTGCACTCGAAGACATTACTCTCGGACACGCTCGTCGCGTTTGTCATGAAAGAAAAAGTCATTCAAGCGCCTAAGTTAGGTCGTCAGGTACCCGTAAACAAATAGCAAGCGCTGTGAGCTTATGATATGTCTGATTTGTCGCTGCGCGCGTGATGTTAGTCCTGGGTTCGACGTCAACAAAAAGGTTGACGGTTAGCCGGTCTGGCCTCTACACATAACGTTGCTCTGGCGGCTTAAGTCACGATAGACATCACTCTGAAAAGTCGGCGGTGGGGTTTTTACTGGACTGAGATTCAACCGTTAAGCTAGAACAGCGAGATTGAGACGTGGCGATCAAAATGTGTTTAGATATCCGGTCTCCTAGGTATGGCGTTATTTTAAGGTCATCAAAATGCCGGTGGTTTGCGTACAACCCAAGGCTGAGTCGGTCAATTAGAGGCGCAGGAAGGTAGGGGCGGTATCCTGCGAGCGAAAGTGGCTGTTCAGAAGACGTCACTTAAACGTTGAGGGGAAGATTTGTCGCGAAGAGTTGAGGCCAATAGTTGAGGCCAATAGTTGAGGCTAATAGATGAGGCAATTAGTTGAGACAAAAAAGCGTTACGTAAACGGATGCGCTAAAAACGTGAGAATGAGCGTCGCCGTAAAGCAGGATTGTTGCTGAGCAGTAAGATTGGCGTAGAGCAAGATTGTTGCTTCAAACAAGGTCGCCCGAAAGATCATTGCTGTAATAAAAGTATCCAAGGGTGCAGTGGACACGGGTAAAGGTCACAAAGGCCGTGAACGAATAATGATTGAAAGAGGATAGAGTTATGAGCATCGAAAATTTTCGTGCAGAGACAAGAGCATGGTTATCAGAAAATTGTCCCGAGAGTATGCGTGATCGACCCGTCCATTTTGAGGATGCGTTCGATATTTATAATACCGACGATGCTCGGGCATGGCGTGATGCCTGCGCCGCAAAAGGCTGGACAGCGCCATTGTGGCCAAAGGAGTACGGCGGTGCGCAGATGTCTGCAGATGAATATCGAGTTTTTCAAGAAGAAATGGCTGCAATCAAGGCCTTACCACCGGAAACGGGTATGGGATTGGCGATGATTGGTCCAACCCTGCTCGAATTTGGCACCGAGGCGCAAAAACAAGAGCACCTTCCCAAGATCGCAACCGGGCAAGTGCGATGGTGCCAGGGTTATAGTGAGCCTGGTTCTGGGTCAGACCTAGCAAGCCTGCAGACCAAGGCTGTCCTCGAAGGTGATCAATTCATCATTAATGGCCAGAAAATCTGGACGTCCGGTGCCAATAACGCCGATTGGATGTTCGCCTTGGTCAGAACAGACCCCAACGCCTCTAAGCACGATGGGATCAGTTTTGTCTTGCTTGATATGCATCAACCGGGGGTGTCGGTAAAACCGATCCCGCTGATATCCGGCTCTTCGCCGTTTTGTGAAACGTTTTTCGATAATGCAATTGCACTGCGCAGCAATTTAGTCGGTGAGCTGAATAAAGGCTGGACAGTAGGCAAGCGACTCTTGCAGTACGAGCGCTCGGCATCGCCAGCACCAAGACGCAAAAAAGCGGTCAAATCGCTAAACCCTTATGCGCAGATTGCAAAACAATATCTCGGTGAAACCGGCGGCAAAGTGAGTGACGCTGATGCCAGAGAAAAGATCACCCAGCAGGTCATGCTCGAAAAATCGATGCAGCTGACGGTGCAACGCGTTTCGGCAGAAACAAAAAGTGGGCGTGCGCCTGGCGCCACAACTTCGATTTTTAAGCTGGTAGGATCAACCATTGCCAAAGAGAGCTCTGCGTTGAAATCAGAACTCCGAGGTCTTGCAGGGGTTGGCTGGGAAGGAGATACCTTTTCAGAAGACGAGCTAGATGCCACCCGAGGCTGGTTGCGGGACCGTGCCGTCACAATTTATGGCGGCACAAACGAGGTCCAGATGAATATCATTGCAAAGCGGGTGCTGGGTCTACCGGACTAAACTAGGCAACATCTGACGCTGGCCAGTTGACCCGTCTGCCTCAGATCTAGGACTCAGGGCTTGCTGGGGCGCCTCGATCGCAATGCTGCGCAATTTGTGTGACGGGCCCGTCACCTTCGATTGTCCTGTGGGGTGGTGTAATCTATTCCGCCGAAGCCAGTTTGATGGCGCCTTGCGCTGCGAGCTTTGCAATGGCGTCTTGGGATAAGCCTAATCGATCTGTCAAAAGTGTTGCGGTATCGGCGCCAAGGCTCGGAGCTGGCGTAAGTGCTGGCGGCAGATCGTCTGAGAGTCTAAGCGGCGTTTGCATTTGAGCAATTTGACCAAGGCTTGGGTGCTGCATCGGTTGCAATGAACCGCGGGCAATCATATGAGGGTCTTCGATCACCTCGTCTAGGTTGTTAACAGGCGCACATATCACGCCGTGAGCCTGAGTAATCGCGAGTAATTCCTTTCGGCTTTTAGTCGCGGTCCACCGAGTAATTTCAGCATCCAGTTGATCAATATTTTGACACCGACTAGGGAAGTCCTGATACCGAACATCATCGACTAACTCTGGTCGCGCCATGGCTTCGCAGAGTTTTCGGAAATGACCCTCTCGGATGCAGATAATAGCAATAAAGCCATCGCGAGCGACATAGGTATTATAAGGGGCAAGTGTCTTTCCCGGATGTCGGTTACCGGCCCTCGGCATTTGATGTCCCGCAGCGTAATAGCTACCGATGGCGGTCGCCAAAGTGGGAAAAACACAATCTTGCATGGATATGTCAACAATGCCCCCGACCCCGTGCTGTTGGCGACGGTACAGGGCGGTTAGGATACCGGCATAAAGATGTGTGCCAGCGATAAAATCTGCAAACGCCGCAGCACTCTTAAGGGGAGGACCGTCGGCTTCGCCAGTAATACTCATTACACCACTTATGGCTTGGAGTGTGATGTCCATCCCCAGAAAATCTCGATACGGACCCTCGGCATTACCATATCCTGTGCTTGAGGCGTAAATCAGTTTTGGATTGAGCGCTGTTAAAGCCTTCGCGCCGATACCGTATTTTTCCATGGTGCCTGGTGCAAAGTTTTCCGAGACTACGTCGACGGTTTGTGCCAACTCTTTGATCAGATGTTGGCCGTCCGGATCTTTAATATTGATGGATAGGCTCTTCTTATTGCTATTGAGTAGCGCGAAAGGATAGGTTGCCGAAGAATGACTGCCGCGACCCCGTAGCGTTTCTCCGATCGTCGATTCGACCTTAAAAACCTCTGCACCGGCTTGGGCTAGGAGAAACCCGCAGTAAGGGCCGTTATAGACCTGGCCAAAATCAAGCACCGTGATACCCGTTAGTGATTGCATAACTGTTCCGCGTTATTAAGTGCTCTGAGTCAAACATGAAGCCAATCGTTGGGTCAATAAAATAGCGTGTTGAAAAGAGACTGCGGTAAGTATTTAAGTTTGGAATATAAGAGTGATTGTTTTGACGCTCGACCGAGGCTATTCTCTGATAACGTTCATTAAGGAAGGTGCTATGAATAAAGGGGTTTGGGTCTTAATTCTTGCGTTGATCATCGGCGTGGTCATGTTCGTCGGCACCGATACCAGTGAGCCGGTTCAGGCGCCCTCGTCATCATCTGAATCTGCATTGCCAGAGCCAACGATTGGTTTGATTGATGATGCTCGTATTAAGGCTGCAGACGATGAACCGGGTAATTGGCTAGCCTATGGCAGAACTTATGACGAAACCCGGTTTTCGCCTCTGACTGAGATAAACCGTGAGTCTGTGAAAGATTTAGGGCTTGCTTGGTATAAAGACATGGGCACCAGTCGCGCGCTCGAGGCAACCCCCATCGTAGTAGATGGCATTATGTTTTTTACTACTTCTTGGAGCCGAGTCTACGCGGTAGATGCAAGGACAGGCGACACGCTATGGTCTTACGACCCGGAAGTACCCGGAGAATGGGCACGATATGCTTGCTGCGATGTGGTTAATCGGGGTGTTGCGGTTTATCAAGGCAGGGTCTATGTCGGCAGTCTTGATGGCCGATTGATTGCGCTCGATGCGGGTACTGGTGCTGAAATTTGGCAAGTGGATACGTTAATTGATCGGGAACGACCCTACACGGTAACCGGTGCGCCAAGGGTCGCAAATGGCAAGGTGTTTATCGGCAACGGCGGCGCGGAATATGGCGTTCGGGGTTACGTGACCGCTTATGACGCCGCATCAGGCGATCAAGTTTGGCGCTTTTATACGGTACCCGGGGATCCAAGTTTGCCCTTTGAAAGCCCTGAAATGGAAATGGCCGCAAAAACTTGGAAAGGTGGTGAGTGGTGGAAAGTCGGTGGCGGGGGAACCGTTTGGAATTCCATCGTATATGACCCGGATTTTAATCAATTATATTTGGGCGTTGGCAACGGCTCGCCCTGGACGAGGGTAATTCGTTCACCGGGCGGTGGCGACAACTTGTTTCTTTCGTCGATCGTGGCGCTCGATGCGGATACTGGCGAGATGAATTGGTATTACCAGACGACACCGGGGGATAATTGGGATTACACCGCGGTTCAGGATATGGCGCTGGCGGATTGGCAGATCGATGGTGAATCTAGAAAAGTACTTCTGCAAGCCCCTAAAAACGGTTTCTTTTATATGCTCGATCGCAAGGACGGCAAGCTTTTGGCGGCCAATCCTTTTGCGACCGTAACTTGGGCAACCCATGTGGATTTAGAAACCGGTAGACCCGTTGAAAACCCTGACCTCGATTATCAAGATAAAGGGAAGTGGGTCATGCCAGGCCCATTGGGTGCTCACAACTGGCAAGCGATGTCCGTGGATGTTGACGCTGGGCTTGTCTACATACCGGCTCAGGACAATCCTCTCTTTTATGAAATGACTTCGGAATATAAGGCATCGGGAGTCTACAAGTACAAGCCCAAGGGCTGGAATACAGGGCTGGAATTTGGTCGATTAGCTCAAGTAATGCTAGATAACATTGCGGACCAACCCATGCCAAAGGGGTACCTGAAGGCCTTCGATCCCGCAACTGGAGAGGATCGATGGGTGGTTGAAATTCCCCATTATTGGAATGGCGGGGTACTTGGCACCGAAGGTGGACTGGTGTTCCAGGGCAATGCCCTCGGCATGTTTGTGGCTTATGACAAGGCCACCGGCGAAAAACTTTGGGAATTCAATACCTATACTTCTATGCTGGCGCCCCCGATAAGTTTTGAGTTAGACGGTACCCAATACGTGTCGATTCTGACAGGTACCGGTGGGGCGGATCTCTTTGGCGGCGAGCCCTTACCGCCAGTGGCCGAGCATGCATCGTTAACGTACAACAATTACGGTCGTTTATTGGTGTTTAAAGTTGGTGGTGAGGCCGAGCTGCCTGTGCCGACTGTTAGAGACCGATCAATACCTTCAAGAGAGGTTGCTCAGCTCGACATTGGTTCTATCGCACGCGGTGAGGCCGCCTATAATGAAAATTGCGCCGTTTGCCACGGATTTTTGGCTCGCTCGGGTGGCTCTATTCCCGATCTAAGACGCATGACGCCAGAAACCATCGCGCTGTGGAACGACATCGTGCTTGAGGGGCTTTGGTCGGCGAATGGCATGGCGAGTTTCGCTGACGCGCTTACCGAGGCGCAGGCGAGTGATGTCTTAAGTTATGTCAAAGCTCGAGCCGAGGAAGACCGTCTGGTCGCTGGAGGCGAAAAAGAAATACCAAAAATGACATGGCTAACAGGCGCAGGCGAGTAGCCAAGTTAGGGAACCGAAATCTATTGGATAGGCACCTTTTTGTCTGGTAAGGACGGAGGTGCCACGGTTAGAAATTCAAAGGATGGCCGGTTAAGCTCATTATCTAGGGCGCCTTGGCCTTGATCACCCACTCGTGCTTCGGTGGTTTCTGCCTTTGAGCCTAAAACGTTATAGCTGATTCGCCCGT
>Ga0255771_1001059_pt1 | contig 30274 bp, 31 predicted proteins | sample 011ome_19_FD_179969 | JGI IMG/M metagenome (GOLD analysis project Ga0255771, IMG submission 179969) | Coastal salt marsh microbial communities from the Groves Creek Marsh, Skidaway Island, Georgia - 011510BT metaG (version 2) | ecosystem: Environmental > Aquatic > Marine > Intertidal zone > Salt...
ACTCTTGTCCTTTAAAATATCCTCCAGCGATCTTTTTGTCCTCACAAAGAACCTCTTGTCTTAAGTTAGGATTGGGCTTTGGTAAAAACGAAACATCAATTTGGTTCCACATAATAATCCTCAATTTTTAATATTAAGTAGTTTCTCTTGTAAATGAATCCGGAATGTCTTTCTGATTGCCACACTCACAGACAGTACATACATCATTAATACATTCCTCACAGTCTGGAGTATAACAATGACACCGATGACCGCATTTTTCACAGTATCTAGGTACACCTTGCATATTTTTCTCCCTTGAAAAAAGGAGCAAGTCACCTTGCTCCTTTTATTTATTTAGCTTATTTGATCGTTTTCTTCTTCAGTATAAGGCCACATTAGTTATATCTACCATTAATTTGCATGAATAGAAGTCTTTCAATTTCTGCAATGGTTTCCGGTTGATTATTGGCTTTTTTAAAGAAAAACTTCCAGAAATTATTTATCATTGTAAATATCCTGCAAAGTTTTAAAATTTAATTCAGCCAGAAGACTTTCATACGTATGATCTTTATACTCATGAAGCATCAACCGAGCAATCTGACGATTAGCTTCTAATTGGCGTGATACTCTGATAGCTTTACCAAATGAATCGAAAGTACTGTTTAATTTTTCACAGAATGCCTCAAACAGATTCTGTGAGTAGTTCAGAACTAGTGTTGTCATTTTTTTCCTCGTTTGTTCCAATTGAAATTTTACGAGGCTGCTTCTCTTCGGGAAGGACGACTTCTAAATTGACAGTCAAGATTCCGTCCGTTAGATCTGCTCCGGTTACTTCGGTATATTCCGACAGTCTGAATGACTTATTCCAGTTTCTTGCACTAATACCTTTATGAACATAAAGTTCTTGAGGACGACGCTGTGGACGATCACCTTTGATCGTAAGAACGTGGTCTTTTACTTCAATATCAATATGTTCTCTACTAAACCCCGCAACAGCTAATTCGATTTCATAGTGATATGCATCGTGTTTAACTACATTGTGTGGGGGATAGGTATCATTCGCTCTACTATGGATATTATCCAGTTGATCGAAGATGTGGTCGAAACCAAGAAATGCGTTTCTAGGTAGTAAAGTTGCTTTAGTCATTATGACCTCCTGTTAAGCAAGGTTAAATGGGAACCCGTTCTGGCGCTCCCTGCAGACACCTTGTCTGCGAATTTATTTATACAATATATCTTAAAAAATTCTACCAACCAAAAGAAAAACCAACACGTGATTGATTCGGTAACGCTACATGATAAATTCCCTTTGGTACATATACAAAATCGCCTTGTACTAATTGTCTAGAAAAAGTAGATTTGCTTGTCATTGTTTTTGTTTCATTATTATAATCACATCCATTTTCAAATATTTTCCAGGGCATTGATCCCTGTATCATAACAAAAAATACTTCCATACCATCAGAGTGGGGAGGAGAAGCAAATGCATTAGGACTAAAACCGGCATAACAATGACACGAAAATTCAGTAGTATCCTGTACAATATTTTTTAAATGATTTTTAACAGTTTTTACGATACTAAAATCATTATCACCAACATTAACAAATAACTTATGAGGATTTCTAGCTCTAATATTTCCGCTAAGAAACGAATCGTCGAAATAGGGTACTAAGCTATTCCATGTTGGATACGAACTTTTCTCTATTTGTAATTTGCCATAATATGATTTTCTATTATTAATAGCCTCTTTCAGATTTGCTTCATCAACCTCGGTTAGCATTACTTGCTGCCGATATTATACTTAGGACAAAGTTCCCACTGTGATTTTTCTTTAAAAGGAATAATTTTAATTTGGCGTAAAGGAGCACATTCGAGTTCCTGCTTTTTGGCCATTTGTACTAGTCCCCAATCGCTCATGAGAGTAGCAATTGTATTTCTACGGGCAATATCATTTTCTTCTAAATTTGATTTTTTCCCATCCAACAAAAATAATTCTTTAAAGTGCACAATAAAATAACGGCCTTGCTTATGTAATATATGGCAAGATTGAAAAAGTTTTTTATCTTTACGAGATGCTACACCAATACGTGTAAGTGTCTCTCTTACTTTTAAGAAGTCATCAGGCTCAAGAAGTGTTATCTCAAGCATGTTAGATGGAGTCCACTGGACATTATTATTTTGTTCTTCCACCTTTACTCACCTTTTCTTTTAGCTCGTTTCGTTGTTCCAATGATAAAAGAGCCAAAGCCTGACGAGCTTTTTCATTACTATAGCCATAGTATTCTTTGACCGCTTCTAAATCATTTTCTAATTCAGGTTTATTCCATTTAGAAAAACGTTTCCGCTTTCTGACTATATTTATATAAAAATGATATTGTAGTTTCTTGTCAAGAGCATGCAAGCGGTTCATTTCATTTGCTGCAAGAACTGTATCCTGGAAGTAAGATAGGCTACGATTAATCATGTAAGGATTATACGTATTTTCATCCTCCATAATATCTTTCTTGGTGTAATTAATACTGTTTACATATTCAAATGGATTCATGAGAATTTCACCGAAGACATAATTTCTGTCATACAGGCAACAAGGTTGATCTCATGATCAGCTACAAATGCAGACTTATGCTGATATTCTGCTAAAATAAGAACAAGTTGTGGGATAGATTGGGATTCGACTTTATCATTCATATTATCATATACCCCACGAATAATAGCACTTGTATCTAAATCTAGGTTATTTACCACCCATTTACGCACAGACTTAAAGTCTTTTTCTTTTAGGTGCTTGAATAGATCATTAAAGGATCCACCCATATCAGTAGTGCTGCTAGCAATATCGCCCAGAACAGAACGTCTTTGAAGTTCATTGAGTACTCTCCTCCAGTCAGGTGCATGACGCATGATAAGATCGACAATAGCCATCTGATCATATCCTACGCCTTCGTCTTCTAAAATATGTTGTGCACGCTTAAGGAATTGTGCACATAATCCTTGAAGATCTTTTTTACTTGTATTAAATTCGTATATTGCACAACGTGAATGAAGTGGTTCAATAATACGGTTTTTAAAATTACATGTTAGGATAAATCTACAGTTATCCGAGAACTCTTCGATGAATCCACGTAGAGCCGGTTGTGTAGATTGGGGATTAAGATAATCTGCTTCGTCTAGAATAATAACTTTATAAGAACCACTAAAGCTAACAGACGATGCAAACTGTTTAATTTTACCGCGTAATGTATCAATATTACCTTCTTCGGATCCATTGATAACAATATAGTCTAGGCTAAGTTCTTTACATAAAGCCTTGGCAACGGTAGTCTTACCCAAGCCGGCAGTACCGGTAAAAAGCATATTCTGCAATTCACCAGTACTAACCATATTCTGAAACGTTTGCTGTAAGTGAGGGGGTAAGATCGTTTCAGAGATTTTTTGTGGACGGTATTTTTCCACCCATAGAAAGCTATTTGACATATTAACTCCTTTTCAAGTAAGTTTATTATATAATATTTGGAGCTAAATGTAAATCTATTCTTCTTGCTGTTTAGCTTCGCACATCGCAACGATCTGTACACATTGATCACGTAGCTGACCAATTGTAGACAGTTCTTCGCCACGGAGTGCACCACGCTGAACCATCGTATCGATAACTGCAATAGTGCTGCGACCTACACGATTTGCAAGATCAACAAATTGATCATCTTGCTTATTCTGCTTTTCTGCCATTCTATTCTCCATATTCAGATGTTTTTTCGCATGCGATCCAGTAGATAACATCTTGGCTGGTATGATTCCAACGAGACATCATCTTACTAGATATACCAACTTCATAATCTCCCTGGATAATTCTGAGATTATTTAAGTTGATCATAAAGTTAAAGCTTTCGCCTTTACTTTTTCCAGGTACCTCAATTGTAAATGAATTAGAGGTTGGATTGTCCTTATCAGTAACGGTAAGGGCAATCGAGCCATCAGCAGACGTAATAGACAAAGTCTGATGACCAAGTGCACTCTGTGCTTTTTTGACACGATTAATCGTATCGGCATCCAAGGTAAATTCTACCTCAAAATCTGACATATCCATTGCTTTACTGATCATATTATCATCTGGTGCGATAAGCATATCAACATCAGTAAAGAAATATTTAATTTTTGTTCTTCCAGTAGAATCACTAATTAGTGCATACTTATCTTCGAATTTAATCTCTGGTTCGTCAACAAGTGACACAACATTGAGAAATTCATTAAGATCATATACACCAAAGTGATCTGTAAATTCTACATCAAGCTTTACACTTGAAAGAATATTACGAGCTGGTGATATTGTATTAATTCTGTTACCAGTACTAAATACCTGATTGGTATTAATACCAGCAAAGTTCTTAAGAACTGTTTGCGTATACGGGGATAGTTTCATCTCACTCACTTTCGTTATTAATAATATAATTATACCAAATTTTATGCAGCTTGTAAATTGTTATTTCGCATTTTAGAGAAATTTTTATCTTTATAAAATTCTAGTTTGTTCTGGAACTTACCTTCAAGGATTTCTCCTTTATGCGAAATAACAAATGTATTTGTATCATCTTCGAGGCTATAAAGTATCTTCATAAGATTGTCTACCCCGTCATGATCAAGTGACGAATCAAAAGTTTCATCAAGTATTAGTAAATTAGTAGCAACAGAATTTTTCATCTTGGCAATCATACGCCAAGTAAAAAGTAGCGCTAAATCGATACGTTGCTTCTCTCCTTCAGAAAAGCTATCGTACGAGAATGCGTCGCGGTGACGCGAGCGAATAGTTTCGTTAAAGCTTTCGTCTAAATTGAAATGCACAAAGAAATCTAATATCTGTAGGTATTTGTTTACTAGGTTATTGATTATTGGGATATACTGTTTAATAACTTTTGTTTTTATACCTGTATCCTTAAGCATTTCTGCCATAACAGTATTATATGAAAAGTCTTCATTTAACTTTAATTTATCTTCCATCAGGTTACTTTTTTGAGAATTCATATCCGAAAGTTCCTGATTCGCTTTACTAAGATCACCTTCGCGACCTGTTAGTCTAGTAATATCATTTTCTAGGCTAGAAATAGTTTTCTGTAGTCTTTGTATTGTCTGATTATTAGCATGGGTAGCTGTCTGCTTATTTTTAATTTCTTCAGATACACTAGTAAGCTTATCAAGTAATAAAGACAGGCTATCAGATTCATCTTGGAGCTTACGCATTGCTGATTGTAGCTCTGCGGCCTTTGATCTTCCTTCACCTAGCTTTTTATTTCTAGTCTCTTCAGTTATTACTTGATCACATGATGGGCATGATTGATTTTCTTCATAAAATTTTGTGTCTTTAACAACGGACCTAATCTGGGTGTCGAATTGAGCTTTATACTGTAATAGGTTCTGTTTTTTATTGTTCGCGGTATTAAGGTCGTTTGCATTTTGTTCAGCATGCCTCTCGATGTAATCAGACGCACTGCCATTAGAAATCTGCAGTTGCTTGATCTCTTTATCTGCTTCATCAATCTGGTTCCTCTTCTGCGTAATCTCTTCTTCATTCATTGCAGTAATATCACGAATATACTTTTTCTGTGAATCAATACGATTCTTTAGCAATTCCATCTGATGATCTTTATCTTTTAATGTTTCCTTTAGTATTGATTGCTTTTCTTTAATAAGAGTATTCATTTTAGAAAATACATTAATATCTAAAAGATCTTCAATAACGTCACGTCTATGCTGTGCTGGTAGTTGCATAAATGGAACAAAGCTACTGCTACCAAGTACAACAATCTGATGGAATGATTTGTGATTTAGTTTCAGGATATTTTGTTCAAGAATCTTTTGGTATTCTTTTGCATGTGAATCCTGATTTAGTAGGGTTTCATTTTTCCATATTTCAAAGATCTGAGGTTTAATACCACGTACTACTTTAAACTTAGAGCTACCTACATTAAATGATACTTCTACCAAACAGTTCTTTTGGTTAATAGTATTTACAAGCTGCGGCTTATTAATATTCCTATGTGGTTTACCAAACAGCGCAAAGGACAAAGCATCGAGCATAGTCGATTTGCCAGCACCATTTTGTCCAACGATAAGAGTAGATTTAGTTTGGGTTAAATGGACTTCAGTCCAGTTATCACCGGTAGAAAGAAAGTTCTTCCACCTTAGGGTTTCAAACCTAATCATTCATTCCTCACTTCATAATGTATAGTATTATATATCACGCAACTTCGAGTGATTGTGCCTCGGTAAGTAAATTTCTCATAGAAACTTTAATGCGATCTTTATCCAGGTCAGTATCGACTGCATCTACATAATTATCGAGTAATTCTGCAGTATCTTCTACAGTAACATTTTCATCTTCTACATTTTCACCTAGGAATTCATTAAAGTTTTCTGCAATCTTTAATTCGTGTATTGGTCTAGATTGAATAGCATCGATAAACTTATCAAACATATAGAGATCTGTTTTATTGATTACTACTACTTTAACAAACTTATGGTCAAGATGTTGGTTATATTGTAGATAATCCATATAGTCATGTTTAGTATCGTCATACACAATTTTTTCATATAATGTATTTGTATTTGGAATAGCAGTAATATCACGACGTTCAGTATCAATAATATGAAATGACTTTGGATCGTGTGCATCTGACCAGAAAAATTCCATCTGGGATCCGAGATACAAAATATTATCTTTTTCTGATTTTGTATGGAAGTGACCAGATATAATCTGTTCGAAACGTGAGAATAGTTTATGATCTAATCCGTGTGGTGATACAATACCTTTTAGTACTTCGAATCCCTGTAGCTCTAAATGACCACCAAGCCAATCTGCTTTACAAGTTTTAATAAACTCAAGTGAACGATCATGGTTCTCTGAGCATATCCATGGTAACAATGCTAATTTAAATCCGTCATAATTAACTACGGTTGGTTCCATATGAATAGTAACTTCATTCATATAGTGACCAAGCAATTCTTTTAAACTGTTTAGATCATTTGTATTCTTATAAAATGTATCGTGGTTACCAGGAATAATATCCATATGCATACCGTATTCCCGAAGCTTTGCTAAGAATGTTTTACGGTATCGATGGAGTGACTTAAAGTTAATAAACTTACGATTATCAAATACATCACCAAGATGTACAATACGCTTAATACCTAAATCTAAAAGCGTAGGAAAAAATGTATCATTATAAAACTTTTCTGCATTATCGTGAAAGATATCAGAAGAGTTACGAATACCACAATGGGTATCGTTCAAAACAGCAATTTGCATTAAGAGAATATCTCCCCAAGATCAGAATCAGTAGAAGAAGCCCTAGATTTACGTTTCTTTCTTTTTTCTTCTTTTTCTATATTATCATAATATGAATCACGTTCTTTTACTTGATTAATCTTAACACGTAAAGAATCGACATATTGGTGTGCTGCAGCAAGTGATGCTTCATCTAAATCACCCGATAGTGCAAAATCTTCAAATGGCGATTGGCTAATATATTTCATCTTAATATCTTGCTGCCGCTTTTCTTTTTCAATACGGCGAAGAAAAGCATACCAACAAATTTGTGTAAAATACGCAAATGCATTTGGATTACCTGTTCGGGTAGCAGCATCAATATTATAGTTTTTTACTGCTTTTAGACAATTTTCAACTGCATCCATTACCATTTCATCACGATAGGTATATCTAATAAAGTTTGCCTTATGCGATAATCCTTCGGCAATTTTCATAAATGCCAAAGCAATATAATCTGGTACCTTAGGAATTTCTTCATCAGAATTTTCAGCTTCGTTTACCTTTTTTACATAGTCTACGACAGCAAAAGAAAATTCTTTATTATTAACATAATGTGGTTTTTCTGATGGTTTCATTTTCTTTACCTATTTTATATAATTATTATATCGTATTAATACCCGATTGTAAACATAAATTTTTCAAATATTTTTTAATTTAGGGGGTTTACAAAGGTAAGATTTTTCGATATAATAAGATGTCAGTCTTAGGAAGGGATAGAATACCCTAGTGATACTTTGGCTTAAACAGTACAATATTATGGCTGTCGGAGTCTAGCGCAATATCGTCAAGATTTTTTGTTCTTTCTTTTATTACTTCTTTCATATGATGTCTATATTGTTTCAACATTTCATGATGAGGCGTTGTAATAGAAGTAATATTATTTCCATTTAATGTAATAAATTGTTCGGCATCGTAGATATATGTCATATATGGTCTAAAAGTATAGAATCTAACGGCTTCTTCTAGATCTTCATGAACTGCTACTTCGGCAGCTTTCCGAATAACCATTGTATTATCGTCATCTTTATTGTCTGGCCAATGAACTATCTCACAGATAATTTCTTCGCCACTGATCAACTTCATCTGTTTATAACTCATATATCTACCTCAAAAATTTTATAAGGGAATTCTTCTTTTACATACATCCGAATTCTTTCTGCTGAATGTTCTAACGTGTAGTTTTTTCTGAGCTTCCAATGGATGTCATCAGCCACATCATATAAAACAGTATCACGCTCATTATCGCTTTTCCTAAGTCCTCGACCAATGGACTGTAAAACGCGGATTTGCGATTTGGAAGGTGAGGCGAAGATGATATTGTGTAAGTTTCTGATATTAATACCAGTACTAAAAGTTCCAAGGCTAGCCACGATGATAGCATCTTTTTGTCCTTCTACGATCTTACGTATTGCTTCACGGTCTGATGTTTCAGTGTCTCCTGATACAAAGAATACTTTTCTACGTTCATGTGCTTTTTCTCTAATAAGCTCGAAAAGCGGTTTTCCATGTTTTTCGACATATTGGAACAGAACAAGAGTATTACCATCGAGATCGAGAGCAAGGTTACGAATAAAATTGTTACGCGGTTCGTATTTAACAATATAGTCTACTTCTTCTTGATATGTTCTTTTACCCCAATCTTTTCTTATCTGATCAGAGTATTTTAATAGTAATACGTTAATTTTTAACTTTGCAAGTGTATCTTCATCTTGAAGCTTTTTTGTAGTTGTTACATTATATATCTTTCCAAATAAGCCTTGTAATACAAGCTCATGTGTTTGTGATCCGTCAAGTGTACCAGTTGTACCAAATCTATATTCTGCTTCTGTACACTTATTCATTAGGGTTGTTAATGACTTTGACTTAAATCCGTGACATTCATCACCAATAACCATACCAAACTGTTGGAACCATTTCGGTTGTAGTTTATAGATCGATTGCCATGTTGATATAATAATACGCTTATCAGTATCTTTGTCACGACCGGAATAGATTCTATGACAATCTTCATTATTACCATAATCACCAAAGTCGTTATACATTTGTTCAACAAGCGATGTAGTAGGTACAACAATAAGCGCTTTTTGATACTCATCTATCATTTCTAGGTAATAACGTACAAATGCATAGATGATAAGAGATTTACCAGAACCTGTCGGAGAAATTAGTACCCCACGCTTTTTATGTAATCCCTGACAAAATGCATCAAACTGATAATCACGAATATCAATTGGATTACCTCGTGATTGTAGATTTAAATCTTTAATATATTGATAAATTTCATCAGGATTAATAGGATTTAGTACTTCTGGTAAACCGTAGTAATCATCCAATATAGGTTCAATTAAATAGTTTCTTGGTTTTGCAAATTCTTTAAGAAATGGATATAAACCTACAGGAAGTGTCATCTGTGTAATATTAAACAGACGAATCTTACCATCCCATACCCTATTCTTATAAGCTGGCATATATTTGTAACCAGGAACAAAGAACGAAAAGAAATCACTTAATTCATTTGCAATACCATAGTCACAACCTATTTGCAACATAGAATGATTCTGCATTTTTACTTTTATATTATACATTAATCGCCTGCTTCAAACATACGCCATCGAATCATATTACCAATTGTTTGATGCCTCCATTTAATATTATCGACTATTTCTGTTAGAGTTTCAGTAATTGTTTTCCAATATTGAACCTTTTCTTCGGATTTTTGTATATCTGTATCAGCATCATAATAATAATCCATTTCTCCCTTTAATACTTTTAAGCCATTAAATGGATCAAATTGCCAGCCGCGTTCTTGAATTTCTTCCATAGACATTTTACCGTTATAATAAAGCCATTTATCTTTCAATAAAGTCTTTTGTTGCATTTCTGATCTTTTAAGTTGAAGCTTAGCCTGTGTAAGCATATTAAGATATTTTGCATGAAGCATAGGTGTTTGTCGGGATGATTCATCTAATGAACCTGTAATTTTACAGTCTTCAGCCCACATTTCTAGAATAGTTTCAAGATTCATAATATTAATTACCTAAGGAAGTTAAAATCGTAATTTGATGAAATTATTGTTTTTCGCTTATCTGTTTCTATATATGGTGATCTATGAGGAAGAAACGACGGAAAGAAGAGAACGTCACCTTCTTCCATTGGGAATCTACCTAGAGTCAGAAATTCTGTTGAATAACGTTCATCAGGCAATTCTACAAAATATACACAACTAAAATTTGACTGCGTGTGTGTATGCCATCCGAATTTAGAACCTTTCGGATATTGCTGGAACCATAATGGGGGGATTCTAACTAAATCACAGCCAAATTCAGCGGCCAAAGTCTTTACGAATGGCAAAATAACATCATTAGCTGCATCTTGATAACCTGGAATTCTTTGATGAGGACTTAAACCTATATCAGGGAAATCATACCAGTATCCAGATGGGTTTAGTTCGATATTATATTTTTTCTTATCAACCTCGATAAGATCTAATACTTTTTCTTTATTTTTTGCTGCTTGGTCTGGATCTTGCTTAAACACATAAACATAACTATCTATTTCAATCATAATATTATTATACCATATTTTTACTCGACTGTAAACGTCGTATATCTAAAAGTTATAGGCAAAGTTATATATTGAACATCACCTATGGTGGAACTGAATTCTACATTACCAAGAACTGATGGGAATGAATCTTTATACGTTATATTGCGTACAACATTGTTATGGCTATTAAGTACTAGTACAGAAATATCATATAACGATTTATCTCCAGCTCTAAAAATGCCTGTAGAATTCTGATCAAGCGGATTTTCCACGAAACTTTTTAACCAATCAAACATTTCCATATACAATGTCATATTTTCATCAAGTATAGCTGTTATTTGTAATTCTTCGTAAAAGATTTTATCACCTGGTATATAGGCATTTGAAAAACGGAAAGGTGCCTCACTTGGTGTTACAATAACACTTGGATGTGATACTGTTTGAGCAAAAAATTCTAGATTAGGAAATCGCTGTCTATTAACAACCACCCGGAAACCGGTTGGAGCCATAAAGTTGGTATTTTCTAAAGTGTTTACTGTAACTGCCATATTAATACTCCTTATGCTTTATTTATACAAAAAAGGACCAGGATTTTTCCTGGTCCAGTTTTAATCGGAAGGGGTTTAATCCCCTTCCTTTTTTTATAGTATCAGAATTAGGCGAGGATATTATCGACGCGGAAGATTCTGTAGTACTGGTTAGTCTTAACAGTTGCAAGACCATCGGCTGGAGTATCGCCAACGAATGGGTTTGAAGCCATACCGTAACGAGTCTTAAAGCCGATTTTTGGCTGGAAGGTGTCTTCCCCAACCGCACGTACCATTGTTAGTGGTACATATGGGCAGTAGAATACGCCTGCGTCATATGGGTTTGTACCCTTATAACCTACGTTTACGTAGTCAGCAGTTGCATATGGGTCAATGTAAACCCGTGTACGACCGTTCAGTGTACCAGCAAAAGTGTTGCCAGTATCGTCAACGTTCAGTGCAGTTGACATAGCTGGGCTATAATCAAGCATACCTGAAGCTGCGAGAGCAGAAGCAACATCTGATGAACAGATGATGAAGTTACCCTTACCGCGACGTGTTTCTTTAGCAATGATGTTTGACTCACGCTCGATCTGTACGATCAGACCTTTGAACTTCTCAACAGACCAACGTCCGTCAGCGTCTGTGCTGAGGTCGAAGATACCATTAACTGCAGTGTTTGCAGTTGATGCGCCAGTTTTCGCCTGAGTGTTCAGAGTACGAATAACTTCGCGGTTGATTTCAGCCAAGATCTCTGTTGAGAGAATGTTAGCCAGCTCTGTTTCAGCATCCAAGCCATGAATAGCTTTAAGATCCTGAGCCAGTTCCAAGCTATACTCGGCTTTCAGTGCACGGCTTTTGGCAGTGACTGTAGCTTTTTCGATGGTGAAGCCCATCTCACGGAATGCTGAATTTGGATCAACAGATGCTGAACCAAGACCTTCAGCGTCGCCTGTTGGCATACCGCCGCCGAAGATTGAAGTAAGACGCTGATCATCAAGGTTTGAATCCTGAGCAGCTGAGTCAATACCAAACAAGCCAGAAGCGTTGTCTGAGTCATGAGTTGCTGATGAATCACCTGAGAAGTTTGTCTCTGCTTCGTTGAACAGTGCTTCACGGTTAGATGTTGAGCCACCGTCATAACGGCTCTTCATTGCGAAGATAAGACCAGTTGGACCAGTCATTGGCTGAACACCGCAGACGTCGTATGCGATCATGTTTGGAAGCGCGCGACGTACGAGGCTAATCAGAACTGGGTTCCAGTTAGCTGCAGATGAAGTTGAGTTACCTGGAGCAGCTTCCGAAAGGAATGAACCCTGCTCTGCTTCCTCGCGGAAGGCTCTTTCTTGGTTTTCCAGAACAACGGCTGTAACCGCTCTCCGGTGCGCGTCTTTAATAGAACCAGCAGTCTCTTCGTTCAGAACTGGTGCCCATTTTTCGACGAGCTTATCATAGGAAATTACGTTATGCATTTCTATGGACTCCTAATTATTTGTTAGTTTTTTTGATTGCTGCGAGATACTGAGCCATTGAATCTGAAACTTCGACTTCGTCTTCTGCTTCTTCTTCGATTAGATCAGTGCTATTTTCAGAAGCGGCTGCTTTCTTGAAATAGGATTCTTTAATTGTAGCAACTTTTTCTGCAAAAGTTTCTTCGCTAACGTAATCGATATCCTGAGTCAGTTTAATCAGTTTTTCTACTTCTGTTTCGGCGAGATCACGTGAGTTCTCTCTGATGACTTCATAACGCTTGAACTGCTCAAGCTCTTCAGTCATTTCGATCTGCTTTGCAGTAGATTCGTTAAGCTTGGTTTCAAGCTCTTCTACCTGCTCTGCAAGATCATCCACTAGGTCGACTTTGGACTCTGGAACTTCGATGTATGACTCAGTAAACAGATCTTTCAAGCTGTTCATAAAGCCTTCAGCGATTTCCGTACGAAGACCAGACTGGATAGCCAGTTTGTTTTCTTCCATCCAATTTTCAACTACGTGATTGAGGTAACCATCTACCTTATCGATCATTTCGTTTTTAAAGGTATCGACTTCCTCTTGAAGCTCTGTCTTGTAGTTTTCTTCAAGACGTTCTACTTCTTCAGCAATTTTTGATTTGACTGCTGCTTCAAAAATGATTCCAGCTTTACCCTTGAACTCATCAGAGAGAGTTGCTTCGGATTCTACTAGAGCGTTTAGATCAGCATCGAAGTCATAAGAAGCTTCTTGTTCGGCAATTGCCTCACCTTCTGCTTCGAACTCTTCCATTTTATACATGGCAGCAAGCTGTTGCTTATTCATGCCCTGCATTTTAGTCATCATACCTGCCATTAGAGCTGCTTTAGTCTTTGGCATTGGTTCGCTGTTCTTTTTATCGCCCTTGCGAGCTGGAGCCTGACCAGTTGCTTCGCCTGCTTTATCAACAGATGCAATTGACTGGGCTTCTGCATTCTTAGGATCGTGACCCTGAGCTTCCTCGATTTCCACTTCGGAAGTTTCAACATCCTGATCTTCAATGATTTGATCTTCAGTCATGTTTGACTCCTAATTTTTATGATTTTAACAACGAGAGGAAATTCTTAAACTCACGTACCTGTACTTCATACAGATCCGATTTTGAAGCTTTTTTAATTTCAGTCTCAATCTTTTCAATTTCTTGAGCTTCGATAATGCCATTATTCCAAATCCATTCTACGCCTTCCATAACTCCATTAACAAATGCGTTAGGTGCAGATGGATCTTGGACGATGTCAACGGTGTTCAACATAAAGTCTTCCTTGACATACATAATACCATTTCTATTCTCAAGACTTCCCATACCACGAGTTGATACGCCTAGTGAAACCTCGCCATCAAGTAGACCTCTAACAATCTGACCCATAGGAGTTTCCAATATGCGTGCTTTCCCAATTACATTAGAACCATCCATTTTCAGTTCTGTAATTTTGTGGGAAACTTTATCTAAGTTAACAGTAGGACCAGATGGATGATTTAATTCACCAACTGCTCTACCCTTAGAAACTTGTTCAGCGACGTATTTTTTAACAGCCTGTTCCATAATAGGCTTAGGATAAACACGTCCATTTCTATTCTTTTGATCGGCTTGTGCAAAGATGCCTTCAATCATATAGTTCTTTGAACCGTCTTCTTTTTTTTCTACGATGCATTGAACATCTGATTCTTTATATTCTGTAATTAGCTTCATATCTTTGCGCCTCGAAATAATTCTACAATGTAAAGACTTTTCCCTTTACATGTAATTATTTATATAAATTAAAATTTTAAAAAGAATTAATTTTCCTCTGATTCGTCTTCATCTTCAGAATATTCTTCTTCGTCTTCTTCTGTTGCATCTTGGGCAGCAGCATCGAGTTCTTCATCAGAATATTCTTCATCATCTTCTAGTGGTAGATCTAGCTGATCTTCTTCACCACCATTATAAACGGAATTAGCTATCGCAATTTTTTCTTGATCGAAAGCTGTTTGAACTCTACCTGCAATCAGATCATTAAAAATATTATTTGCTTTATTAAAATCGCCGTTTGCTGAGTAATCAATCATATCACCAATTGCTAATCTCATATCATCATCTGCCATTCTATTGCTCCTGTTCTGGCTTTTGTTCCTGATCCTGTTCTGGTTCAGGCTCTTCATCTTTTTGTTGTCCTATATTTTTGATGTCATCATCAGAAAACATTAGGACATTTTTCATAACCCATTCTTTAGAGAAATATCCATCTTCCCCTGTATAATTCGAAATCTGATCAAGGGTTTGTAATCTTTCTCTAAGAATTTCTGCATCTTTTAATTCTGTAAAATGGTTATCTCTTGCAAAATCAAAATAGATTTTATTTGACCATTCATCCCAGTCTTCTTCTGTAATAATACCTTTAAGTATAAGTTGTTTTCTTAGAATCTCTCTAAAGAGGGTAGAAAATCTTTGACGAAGACGGTCAATAAACTTTTGGAATTTCAGTTCGTCACGCGAAATTTCTGTAGATCTACCAAGACTAAACTGTGCTTCTTGTTCTAATCGATTGATAGGAACATTTAATGAACGGTATAATCTTTTTTGGAAATAAATGATATCGTCGATCTGACCTAGGTTTTCACCGCCCGGTAATGTACTAATTTCTGTACCTCTACCACCTTCACGTCTTGGTAACCAGAAATCTTCAAGCATTGACATATGCTTACGATCATCTCTAATATCACCGGTACGTGCATCATATACTAATTTATTACGGTACTTAGCCATAATACCTTTCATATATTCTTCAGCTTTACCCTTTGGCAGGTTACCAACATCAATATAAAATATTCTGCGTTCTGGAGCACGAGCAAGTCTGTAAATGACAAGCGAATCTTCCATCATACGCAATTGATTAATTGGTTTTAAAGCTTTATGAAGATATGAAACAACGTGTCTTTTTGTAGCATCCATAAGACCAGATGTACAATATACGACTGAATCCTTTGTAAGTTTTACACCGGAATTCATTTGCCCAGGCTTTTCTTGATAAATGTAATATTCGTTCTGCTTTTCAATAATCTTTGCGCCAGTAATAGGATCTTTCTTTGTTTTGATCTCTTTTACTTTACGTATCTTAGCAGAATCAATAGGACGTATATCCTGAATCCCTAGTTTAGGGCTTTCTTCATTTATTACCAAATGATAATTTAATCTTCCATCAACATACCATGATCTAGCAATATCATGACCTAAGTCTCTAAACTTAAGCATATAAAGTACACTGTTAAATTCTTCTGAAATTTTATTTTTAATACCCTCGGATACTTTAACATTATCCATATTAACAGTTATAGGATCATCGTCTTGAGCAACAATCATTTCGTTAATAATATCTTCAATAGCGGCATCAACTTCAGGATGCATTGCAACACCACGATATTTTTGAATCAGCGTAGCATTATCTTTTGATTTATCACCATCAATATCTAAATATTGACCATAATGTGATCCAGATGCCGTTACATAACCAGCACCTTCTGTATCAACTGACGGTACAATAGACTTTAAATTTTTATCATCTACTTCTTGCTTTTTAGCTCTTTTGATTTCAAAGCCAAATAGCGTTAGCCCGTTTCGTTCAGCCATTACTTATTTCTCCTCATTTATAATATACCACGTCATGTTGAGTTAGTTCTTTTTTCGTATAAAGATCTTTAAAAATTCTATGATTTTTAAATCCTATCATTTCAAAAAAGTTCATATATTCCTCGTGGCTCGGTGCTCCAAAGTTATATGTTACACCTTTAGCTGGTATTTCACATAATATTAACTTACAACTTTTAAGTGCGTCACCCGCTGCTGATAAAATATCTAATTCAGATCCTTGAGTATCTATCTTAATAAAATCGGGTAAAGGTATATCGTTTTCCTTTATCATAGTATTAAGGGTTTTAGTACTTAATCGCGTTGGTTTTATATTATCGTAAGCTGTTTTCTGTTTATAATAAGAATCACCTGTATTATATCCGGTCTTTTTTTCATAAAAATCTACTATTTTATCATCCTCGTTTGAAAGTACGACTCGAAACCACTCATGATTCCTAATTGTACTAGGCCTATCTTTATTAGCTTCAAAACAATAAAAACTGGCACGTGGTAATTTAGCAAAATATTTTTTTGTAAAGATCCCTTTGTGTGCTCCTATATCATAAACCGTCTTAAATTCTTGAAAACCATTAAAGCTTTGAATTATCTTATCTAAGACGTCGTCACCCATTATATATTTCTTTTCTATTAAACTGTAGGGATGGGCGAAGAATCCCGCCCATCCTTTTATATATTATCTTAATTAAGACGTGGTATTTGATTCCCAGTATTGAATTTGGAACTCAACCTGGAATCTTTCGATGTTGTCATTATCACCGTAGTTCAAATCGATTGGCGAAATGTTCGTCGGAAAACAACCGCGGAAGTTGTATGTCTTTAGAACTGTTTCATCTTTATCGAGTTGTTCTACGATAAGATCAGCCTGGTAATCAACTGGTGCAGTCAAGCCAGTATTGGCAGAATGCGAGTTAATACCATTCATCCAACGTTCCATAGCATTACGGACGCTGAAGTCTGTATCGTTGATAATGGTTGGCACCCATGTGTCAAATGTTCTATCACCAGCAATTTTTAACTGCCTACCACGGAATGGAATGATGATCGTACCCATAATCGAACCAGGAAGCTGTGCAGCTTCACAAAGGAACGATGTAAGTTCTACGTCACCAGCAGCATAACCTGGAAAGTTAATTGTTGCCTTAAATAGATTAGGACGTGCACCGCCACCTCTTAATTTGGATTTGAAATCATCTACGCCTAAAATAGCCATTTTTTAATCTCCTCCAAATTAAACTGTGCCAACAACTTCTTCAAAGTCGACGCCGGTTCTAACTGCTACGAAATTTAGTGTTACGTAGTTAATTGAACGTGCCGGTTTGATGAAGATGTTTGCGATGAATTCGTTGCGATCTACTACTGCTGCTGTGTTGTTTGTTTCGTCACAAACGACACGGAAGTCAGTAATACCACGTCTACCTTGAATCTCTCTTAAGAAAGGTTCAATTACGTTTTTAAACTCGGCGCGAGTGAATTCGTCGTTGAATTCAAACATCACGTTACGAGCTGCAATTGCAATTGCTCTTTCGATACCAAGGAACAGACGACGTACGTTAATACGATCGAATGCGCTTGGGCGAGCAAGCTTTGTCTTATCACCGAAGAGAAGAACACCCTGACCAGGAATATTAGCAATTGGATTAATTCCTGCTCTGTAAAGCTGATCTCTTTCTGATTTATTTGGTGAATAAGCCAATGCAGTAATACCGAGATATTGACCTCTTCTTGAACCTGCTGGTGAGAACCAAGGAGCTGCAACAAAATCTGTATTTGCTAACAGACCTGCAGTTGAAGAAGAAGCTGGAATCTTGATATACTGATCGTTATACTTATCATATACCTTTAGGTAGTTATTGTCTACAATCAGATATGAAGAATTGGTAAACGTATCAGCTGTTGTAATACTTTCAGCAACTGGTGTTGCATTATTAATAATATCTGAACGAGCTGGAGAAGCAACTACAACACAATCTTTTCTGGTTGTGCCTGCAATCGATATCAGATCGTTAACAACAGTTGTTTGATCTGCTCGTGCATTCATACCTGGTGCAATAAGCATATCAACTGTGATAGTTTCTGTATCTTCAAATTGATCGAAACCAGTTGCATAATCACCAGCATCAAGTGCTGTTGTATCTCTACCATTAATGAGTGATACTGATTGAGCTACTGGACCGCCTGGGAAGGTAAAGTCGTCTGCAGAATCTGCATTTGTACCTGCCAGGTAAGAGAAGTTTCTACCGTTACTTGTTAGTGCTGGACCAAATCCTGCCATCCAAATATATTTGGAAGCATTGTTAATCACATCTGGCATATAGTTCGTTGAACCATCTGCGTTTGTTGCATTTTTAGCAATTGAAAGATACGGGAATGTTTCCAGGATTGTTCCTCTTGTTCCTGAGAATAAACCGTCTTCATCAACAACTGCTACGTGCATTTCATCGTTACTTGCTCCACGATCAGAGGCATATGAGCTAGTCTTAGGTGCAGCATCAAAGCTTGTACGATATGTCCAAGCATCAAATGCTGTAGTATCAGAAGCTGAATCAGCACCTAAGAAGTGTACTGAAAGTGAGCTACCGATTTCACCTGGCCATTTTGCCAAAAATGTGTGGTTGAGACTTACTGTAGATGAATCCAGATCACTAGTGAATGAAGTACTAGCTAAATTTGTTTTTTGATTATCCCAATCGTCTTCAGTCTTTACAAGTGGACGTGAAGCTGAAGGGATTGCGTAATCTGCCGAATCCTGAATACCTACAGCTGCCGAAGCATCGTAAGCGTTTACAGGTAAATCGCCCGTATTGTTCTCGCCACGAACAATATAAAGAGCGTCGCCATATCTTAAAAAATATGCAGCAGAATGCCATTCTACTGTATTATCACTATCTGGTGTACCAAATGCTTCTACTAGACCTGCTTCGTTTGAAACCAAAATAGGGGAATTAATTGGTCCCCATTTGAATTCACCAACGAATGCACCGGTGCTAGTCGTTACGTTAGGCACTACACCAGTAAGATCAATCTCCTTGACTGTAATAGCCGGAGAGGCTGAAGGTGTAAATAATGCCATGACTCTTTCCTTTGAGTTAAATTATAAGCTTATAATTCATAATACGGAGTTTCAATACTTCTATTTATAAGAATAGTCATTTTAGAGATCCGCATCATATTCAATGGCCCAACCACCTCGTTCCGACTGTTCAATGCGTTCCATATGTTCGTGACCGTCATCAATAAAGCCAAATGGTAAAACATCATCTTCAATTTCTTTCATTTTCTGCTCAAATAACATTTGTTTTATATTAATATCAGTTAGATTTGCAAAAAAGCTTGTAGAAACGAAATATCCAAACATAACTAGATTCATCATTAAATCATCATGGTTACCTTCGGCCGCTTCATACGATTGTCCTCTAGCGGTAAACGTACTAATTTCTAAAATAGTATTTTCATCTACAATCTGTAGTTTATTATTTTCTAGTATATCCTTAATTGATGAACATCCAAGTCTTTTTACTTTTCTACTCATTTCGATACCAAGGGCATTTGATTTTACAGTAGATTCGACATGCATATTTTCATATTCTAGATCATGATATAATCCATTACAAACAACTGCACCTTGATCATTTGATTCTATTACAACATATGCATCATTATAGACTTTCGCATACTTATAAATAATGTTTGGGAAGAGTATAGGAGAGATAAGGTTATTGCGATATACAGCAACCTGTTCAAAAGGCCTACTGCTAATATCGATCACATTAAATGTACTATAATCCTGTCCTCTTCCCCTTGAAACATCAACTGTAACAATATATTCGTGATTTTTATTTGGTTCTTTATAAACATATAAATCACCATCTACATGTATTGGTGGCTTTGCCCTAAAGCTCATTAATGTTTCTGCATTAATAAGTGTATCACCTGTCCCAAAAAATGTATTACCAAATTCCTGATCAAACTGAAGCTGAGAAGTATTTGCTACAGTTTGTTTTTTCCATTCTTTATCTCGACCTGGAACATCCCACCAATCAACACGGAATGCCTTAAACTCGTTTATATTCTGAGTTGCGCCTTCCCATATTTTATAGAATTGATTACCAATGCCATTAGCCGTAGAGGTAATGATAACCTTTGTATCTTTACCTGCCGATACTACTGGATATGTTGAGGTATAGAATTCTGCTGCACGTTCTACGAAAGCAAATTCGTCTAGGTAAAGGAGGTTAACAGACATACCCCGAATAGAAGATCCACTAGTAGCAGCAGCAATAATCCTAGAATTATTACTGAACTCAATAGAACCTTTATTAAGGGCTTTACAACCAGGCTGAAGAAAGAACGGAAGATTTTCCAAAGCCAACGTAACCCTTGCAAGCATTTCTCTTGCAGTAGCGCCTTTATTCGCGAGAACCGCGATCGTTTTTTCCGGGTGGAATACCGCGTACCATAGTAGGTAGACGACGGAGGATATTGACTTTCCCGATTGCCTACAGGCGAGAACAATGCTAAACCTATGCTCATTGAAATGCTCGAACATTCTTTCTTGGTATGGATATAGATTAAAAGGTACTAGACCTTCATCTAATGAAATAATTTTACAGTAAGTCTTAGCAAAGTAACCAGGACTTTGCATACACTTTTGATATTCTATTATTTGGTTTTTCGCCCATTCTTGAACGACGCCATCTCGTTTTACATTAATATTACCGAGATAGCTTTCTTTTTCATTTATCATCTAATCGAGGCGTCATGTCAATTACATTATCAGATTGTGTCTGCAAGAACCTCTGCAGATCAGTAGTAGAACCAATAAACAAATTATTATTTGTTGTTCCTACCTGTGCCTGTTTTGGCTCTTCATTTATATCTCTATTCTTCTTATTTAGATCCATTAATTTATCATTAATATCAGCCATATTTTTCATCATACCAGATAATACTTCGAACGCTCTCGGGTGCTCGCTTTCGCGTGCGACCTCAATCATAAGTTCAAGACTCTCTTTACCTTTTTCTAGTATTTCGTAATAAGTATCTCTGGAATATTCATAATCACTTTTGATATTTTCATTGTTTTCCATTATGCACTATCCACAAATGTATAGGTTTCAGTAAATCCGTAATCGCTATCAGCATCAACTGATAAAGGATTAGGTAATACTGTTAGTTTCGGTTGAGGATAAACAGAATTTCCCGAACCGTCCGAATCCGTTAGTACGCCAACATAAAGATTGCCATCGACTTGACGGATGATTTTTGAATTTGCAATTCCGTGATAGAAATTAGCATGCATTAAAAAGTCTAATTGATATATAATTGTTCTTCTTCCAAAGTTACCTTCGTAATCATCAAGATAACTCATACCCTGTAAGATAATAGGAACATCTTCTTTTATATCATTATAATTTGAAAATGGCTGGATTGTTAATGTATACTGCGGACTGAAATAAGGCAATATCTGTTCAACAATCTGCAATGCATCATCTTGTGTTTTTGCATATACATTTAATTGCATACTAATACTGTAAGGAACAGGCGAATTAATTTTTGCCCTGTTTTCTATTGCACTACCAGTTTTTGAAAAGTTATTCATCTTCTGAAGCTGTCTTTGAGCATCATACGTATATCCGATAATCTCAAAAGACATACGAGGAAGTTTAATAGCTACCTTTGTATCATTATAAAGATCAGGATTTTCACGAAGACGTTCTAAGAAATCACGTTTTGGTGCATAGGATAATGGAACTTTTTGAGTATTAATTACACTACCTGCAGAATTTTTTCGCAGAACGTATATATTATTAAAAAGTGAACCGAACATGGCCACAGTTTTACGAATTCGTTCGTGGTAAAAATAATCACCTAACATTACTGAGGATCTCCAAATGGATTGCTTTCAGAGAAGTCTAAGAATCCAAGGTCTGATGTTGTAGTTTCAAATGCATCATTCTGTTCGTTTTCACTTAGCTGATTATCTTCTGTTACAGAAAGTACAAGAGATGTTTCACTTCCATATGCTGCTTGGTGTACTACAGGACTGCTTGTAGTTGGTAGATGGAATAAGCCATCATCTGCACCAAAGTTAACAAGACCCAATACTTTATCAGAATCAGAATATTTGCTTACTTCAGCTGTTAGAGTTACGCCACTTCCTAGATCTTGCTGGACAACATCACCTACAGCAAAATCGCCACCAGAATCAAGTTGTAATAGAGCTTGATAAGCATATTTTGTCTCTACGGCCTGAATGCCATCGACACCTGTATCAAAATCTTCACCACTATATTCAAATAGCTGTGAACGCATCTTAAATATTGGTAAATTATTTAATTGATAAAATGGCTGTTCATGTTCAACGTGTTGGATCTGAAACATTGACTTTGATAAAGGAAGATAAATTAAATCACCTTCTCTCGGACGTATAATATTTGCTTGATCTACCCTAGCAACTGCACTTGTCCATCTTCGACGGGCTACAATAAATGTTGCTTCATCTCTTATTTCTACGCCAAACTTAGTAAACAGATCACCTTCACCGTCAAATCCCTCAATATTTTCGATGTACATTTCAACCTTATAGGCATTTGAAAAACGAGATGCTTCTAAATCACCAAGAATTGTATCTTCATTAACGGTTTCCCGCGGAAGATAATATACATCTTGACCATATATCTTTATCGATTCTAGTACAAGATCTTCGTAGAGGTTTTGTGTTCCTCTAAGATTTTGGTTGAAATAGGGATTAACTGCCATTATATTATCCTACGAAAAAGTCTGCAGGGAATTCGTGTTCGAGCCTAATTTTTTCTCTTAACCTTTCAATTTCTTGTGAAGCTTCTTCGTAAATTCTTACGCCATTTAGTGTTACACCACCAGGTAACTGTACGCCTTCAAATTTGCTAAGATTTGTTCCCCACTGCTGCTTAATAAGTGCAGTTGCATATTCTTTTAAAAACATATCATTATATACTTCAGTATATGTAGACGGATCTATAAATTTATAAGCTTCATATACAATATATTCATTTGCATTAATATCACCGTCTTTAAAGTCGCCATGGATATAAAGTCTATCTTGTTTTCTTACCCAAGTTGTCTGTGGATGCCCGTTTAGTTTCATATCTAACAATGAAAGATATTGATTTAATTGTTCGTAATATGCTAAGTCGCCGGCATAATTTTGCATATCTGCAATATCATTTAACATCATCTGATATTTAATATCAAAGAAATTAAATGACGTATTAAAAGAGCTAGAGAGTCTAAAAAGCCGAGTGATATACAATACATCGCTACCAACTGAAATATATTCATTTGATATATCACTGCTTGTTACTTGATGAGAAACAAATGTACGATAGGTTGCCTCAGAGTGATATTCGCGCCAAAACTGAATTGCTTCATCTACGCGGTCTTCAATCTGTTGCTCTTCAACATTAATTTCTATTACAGGATCGCCTAAGCGCCTTAAGCAGTAATCAATTAAGCTTTGTCTTGAATTTGGATTTGCCATATCTGTATTTACCTTAATTTAGAAGTGAACCAGCTGCATCATATACGTTAATACGATAATATGTGCCTTCTTGTCCGTCTAGTGTATCAGCATCGAATCCCTTACCAGTTCCTCCAAAGTAAGCATTTAGTTCTGCAGAATCGATTGATAAGTCTCTTGTTGCAGATATATCGCCACCACCAGTAAGACCAACACCTGCTGTTATTGATACTCCTGTATGGTCAATGTGTTCGTTTCCTACAAATCCCGTTAGATTATCGTGGTTTATTGAAGACTCGAAATATGCTAAGAATTCTGCAGAATCGATTGATAAATCTCTTGTTGAAGATATATCTCCGCCACCAACTAAGCCCGTTCCTGCTGTTATTGATACTGATGTATGATTAATATGCTCGTTAGCTTCAAATCCTGATAAGTTATCATGAACTATCTGTGCATCATTTGTACTAATTTCTCCAGAAGAAATACTAATGCCAGTTCCAGCACTGAAGTGTGCTCTTACTTCAGATGCACTTGGACCAGTATAACTTATAACACCAGTTGAAGCATCGTAAGAAAGTGATCCATCACCGCCATTATCTGTTACGCTAATAGCATATCTTGCTCTCGATTCTAAATCAGCCGAATCATGTAATGTTGTATTAAACGAAGATCCATCAGCAGTACTAATAGTAAATATACCGGTACTAGAATCAAAGGCTGTTCCTGATACGCCAGCAACATTTACTACGCCAATTGAATCGATAAATCCTGAAGCATCAACGGTGAATACTGGTACTTCAGAAGCTGATCCATATGTACCAGCAATAACTGTTGTATTTGCTGACCGATCAAAATCGGCTGTAATTGTTCCAGCGGCAAAGTCACCCGAAGCGTCTCGTGTTACAATAGCTGAGGCTGTATTTGTACTAACTGCAGTTGTTGCTGAATTTTGAACTTTACCAGCAGTTGATATTGTAGCTAACTTCGTATCTACGATTGCTGCAGATGCGTTAATATCATCATTAACAATTGAACCTGGATTATATGCTGTTGTAAGTGTTACGTCACCTGATCCGTTGAAGCTTACCGCACTTGCTGTTATATCACCAGTTAAACTGAAATCACGCCCAGTAGTAAGTATTGTTGCTGTATCAGCATTACCTGTGAGTGAACCGGTTACGTTACCAGTTACATTACCTGATAAGTTACCTTCGAATGTAGTTGCTTTAACAACACCATACTGTGTACCAGGTACACTTGGATCAATTGGTGCATCTGGTTCTGGATCATATCTGTTCAGGAATGTCCATTTATTTTCTGATACGTCGAAGTATAGACCAACGTGGGTATATGCAGAATCATTTCTATTAGAGAAGAATCCTGTATCAATATCTGTCTTAGTAGCTGTGGCCGTCCATTTATCACCAAGTGTATGACCTGTTGTAGCACCGAAGTCAATCTCGATACCGTAGTCACTGTCTAATATCTGAGCATCGCCTGTGATAGCAATACCCGTTGCTTCTGTACCTACAGCTGAATCAAATCCCCATTCAAACGTATCAGGTGTTCCAGTAGCATCAATCTTAACAAAGAATGACTTACTTGCAGAATCCCCGGAATAATGTCCTGAGTAGAATGCGTCATCTAAACCTGTACCAACAAACGTTGTACCTGCTTCACCAATTGTATCACCAGCATTTAAATATTGTAAGTTACCACCAACTTCAAGATTTGCCGTTGAAGTAATAGTTTGTGTACCAGTAACATTCAAGTCACCGTCAATTGTAAGACTTCCACTAATATGTTGATTAGCTTGTACTCTAAAGCTAGGAACCGAATGGTTCTGCTGGTTAATAATAACCTTACCATTATTTGGATCAGACTTAATAACCCAGCCAAGACACATTGGGAAGTTAGGATAAGCTGGAGCAGCATTCTGAATTGCTCCAGGTGTTAATCCTAAGAAGAAGTTATCACCAGCATTCAGTGATGACGTATCAATATCATCAATTACACCTGCAACAACGATTTGTCCATAAGATGCATTCGGAATAGCTTCAGCTGAAAGACCTTGAACATTATATTTTGCACCATCTGTTGCATCGGCAAGAGCAACTAATGGTGATTCTTGTCCTGAATCATTAATGTAGTTGCCAGCATAATAGAGTGGTTTACCTTTTGCAATTTCTACGCCTGTGTTATTATAAACACGTTCTATCATTTGCATACCAAGCTCAATTGGATGATCGATATCAGTATAATAATTCAGATTTTTATGATGCGGATCATACCAAAGAGCACCTTCTCTAAATCCAATATGGCTATCAGCCCAGCCTAACTGGAACTGAATTTCACCAACAGTAGCTGAGTCTGCTTGGAAGCTTGTAATTGTTGCAGAATCTGATGTAAACTGACTAATATGACCAGAACCATAATTTAGACTTACGCCAGATATATCGGTTACAACAGCTGAATCAATAGATTGCGATGTAGCATTTATTGTAGTATAGTTAGCAGAAGTACCTGAAATATTTGTTATTGAAGCTGAATCTGCTTGAAGATTACTGAATCCATTAATAGTAGTAGAGTAACTTCCACCATCAGCAGTACTAACAGTAAATGCAGTTGTTGCTGAATCCCAAGAAGTACTTGATACACCAGCTACACTTGCTGCGCCGATACTATCAACAAATCCTGATGCGTCAATTGTTATAATAGGAACAAGTGATGCTGATCCGTATACGCCAGAAGTTACCGTAGTATTTGATCTCGTAAGGGTATGCGTATTCAGTGTCTGTATATGAGCTGAATCGGCATCAAACTGACTAATAGTACCAGTTCCGCTTCTTAGCGTATTATTATCAATAATTCCGATATGAGCAGAGTCAACCGATAATTGGCTTATTGTTCCTGTTGTAGCATTAACTGTAGAATAATTTAACGAAGTACCAGATACATTTGTAATAGAAGCCGAATCTGCTTGAAGATTACTGAATCCATTAATAATTTGATTATATGGGGTACCACCGAAATTAATTGTATATGTAGTTGTAGCCGAATCCCAAGAAACGCTATCTATTCCTGCCGCATCCGATGCAATAGTACCAATGCTGTCTACGAAACCGGAAGCATTAACGGTAATAACCGGAATAGTAGAAGAAGTACCATAAGTCCCAGCTACGGTTGTTGTATTAGTTCTTGTAATATTAGTACTAACAAAATCTGTACTATTTAAAGTTGCAATTGTTGCAGAGTCTGCGGTCAGGTTTGTTACTGTAGAAGAATCAGCATTTAGTGTACCAGTTACAGTAGCGCCATAAGTAGTTGTTTCTAATTTTTTACTATTGTCCCAATAAATATCAACTGATCCGGCAGTTGTACCGTGAAGGAGGGTTTCTGTTCCGGCTGCACCCATTAATCTTACATTGTTGCTCTGGATCCTTAAATCACCAAATCCTGCATTATTAATTACTGTTCTAAAATTATCTGCATCGTGTTTGATCGTAAGATCACCATCATCACCAAATGTCAATGCCTGGTTATCACCAAACCCCTTTATTGCAGTTGTATAACTTGAACCATCAGAAGTGTTAATAGTAAATTGGCCAGTAGAAGAATCCCAAGATGTAGATGATACGGCAGGAGCAATAACCGAACCAATACTATCTACAAAGCCTGAAGCATTAACAGTTACTACTGGGATAGATGTTCCTGAACCGTATGTTCCGGCTGTTACAGTTGTATTTGAACGAGTAAGAGTATCAGTATTCAGCGCTGAAATATGTGCTGAATCTGCATCAAACTGGCTAATAGTACCGGTACCTGATCTTAAAATATTATTATCGATAATACCAATATGAGCGGAATCAGCTGAAAGCTGACTAATAGTCCCAGTAGTAGCATTTACTGTAGAATAGTTTGCTGAAGTACCAGATATATTGGTAATTGATGCTGAATCAGCAGTTAGATTTGTTACTGTAGCCGAATCAGCTGTTATTGAACCTGATACATTCAGGGCTTTATTTAATGCCCAGCGATCATTAGTTAATGTGTATGTTATAGTTGGCTTAGTTCCGCCAGTATATAATGCACCACCAAGAGTAAATCCACCGCCATCAATATCAACATTGTTTACGGCTGAATCGGCAAGTACTATATTTTTATCATTTATAGTAACTTCTGTTGAATTAACAGTCGTCGTAGTACCTTGAACGGTTAGGTTACCAGCAATATATGTGTTACCTGTACCAGTAATATCCCCGTTTACTGTTAATCCGGCAGCTGTTAAAGTAGTAAAATTACCAGTACTATAATTTGCAGAAGAACCGGATACATTAGTTATATTGGCTGAATCAGCGATAAGTGCATTTGTATTTAGAGTATTATTATCGATAATACCAATATGTGCTGAGTCTACATCAAGCTGACTGATCGTACCTGTTGTAGCGTTTACTGAGCTGTAGTTTGCTGATGTACCTGATATATCTGTAACTACTGCAGAATCAGCAGTTAGATTTGTTACTGTAGCCGAATCAGCGTTCATCGTACCGGTAACGGTAATACCAGTTAATGTAGTTTCTAATTTTTTAGCACTTCCATAATATAGATCAACCCCAGCAAAAGGAGTAAATTCTGCAATTTTAGCACCACCGACATTATTTTTTATTAAGAAATGACCAGCACCATCAAGATCTAATTCAGTAGCCCCTGCTTCAATAACGGTTGTACCACCAGTGGTATGCCGTATCGATGCTTCATTAGCATCACCAAAGTATAATCTTTGATCGTCACCAAAACCATTAATAGTAGTTCTGAATATTCCTCCATCAGCGGTATTAATTACTAATTGTGATGTTGAGGAATCCCATAATGTGCTACTAACGCCAGCGACTGATACTGTGCCGATACTGTCAATAAATCCTGATGCGTCAAGAGTAACAACAGGTATAAGTGTGGCTGAACCCCACGTCCCAGCATAACTAGTTGCACCAGATCTGGTAATATTGGTAAAAGTAGCAGAATCTGCAGTTACTGCGCCGGTAACATCAACAGATCTATTAAAGTTAATTAGATTACCGGTTGTTTGGTATTTCATTTCAGGTGGTGTAGTAATAAACTGACCACCCATTGTAATACCAGCGCCATCTAGAGAAGTTAGATCAGCTGCAGAATCTGCAAGTACTAAATTCTTATCATTAATGCTTACAGTTACAGAATTAACAGTTGTTGTTGTACCATCAATTGTAAGATTACCTGTAACATAAAGATTTCCGTTAATATTAGTTGCATCAAGATTTGATACGGAGTTGCTATCCCCAGATACAGTTATTGATTCACTAGTGATAGTAGTGAAATTAGCTTCGTTACCTATTAGAGAACTAACTTCCAGGTTGGTTATTTCCCCAGAATCAGCGTTTAGCTTACCGGTAACTGTAACACCATAGTTGGTCGTTTCTAATTTTTTACTGGCATCATAGTAGATATCAACTGATCCGCCGGTTGTACCATGAAGAAGGGTTTCGGTACCAGCCGCCCCCATTAATCTTACGTTGTTACTTTGGATCCTTAAATCACCAAATCCTGCATTATTAAGAATTGTACGGAAATTACCAGCATCATGGTAGATTTGTAGATCATTATCAGTACCAATATTTAATATTTGATTATCTTCAAAGCCTTCATTAAGAGCGGAATCAAAAAGAGCTCTTGAATAAAAAACGTTTGTAATACCTTCAGGAAGATCATCCGTAGTATTTCCCTGTAAGCTTATTTTTGCTGGATTACCTGCCGAATCTTTTACTGCAAACCCGCTAGCAGAATCTTGTAGATTAATTGTTCCGAGAGAAATAGTTTGGCCAGAAACATATAACTTTCGCCATTTATTGGTAGGACTACCGAGATCATATGCGCTATCTGTATTTGGAATAAGGCTTCCGGTATTTTCACCATTCGAATCAAAAGCTATCAGACGTACATTACCATCACCGCCAACAGTAAAGTGATCTGAATCAAATTTAGCTATACCAGTTGAAGTATTAGTAGCATTATCAACAGAAATTGCAATATCATTATCTGTTGCTAATGTTTGGACTGGATCTGTTCCAGAAAACGTAAGAGTCTGACCTGCACCAACTGTAAAGGTATCAGTACCAGAATCTGCTGCCAAGTTAACATTACTACCGCCAGCTTGTATACTTCGAATCGGCGTACCGACTACAACAGTTTTTACCTGTGTTCTATTAGTATACTCTACATCTAGTACAATCGT
>Ga0255771_1001081_pt1 | contig 29923 bp, 18 predicted proteins | sample 011ome_19_FD_179969 | JGI IMG/M metagenome (GOLD analysis project Ga0255771, IMG submission 179969) | Coastal salt marsh microbial communities from the Groves Creek Marsh, Skidaway Island, Georgia - 011510BT metaG (version 2) | ecosystem: Environmental > Aquatic > Marine > Intertidal zone > Salt...
AGGGACGACGAGAGGAAAAGGAGAGGAGACATTCATCATCATCATCATCATTAGCGCGTAATACTAAACTTTAAAGTGTTTTTATATTTTAGAAAGAAGAAGAGAAGAAAATGAATACCCTGCGTACGCGCTCAAAAGTCACAGACACATATGAAAACCATGCAAGCACGATAAGGCAAAAGAAAGATTAAATCGTCACACTTTCCTGCGCTTAATAAAGACAAAGACAAAGAAGATCATCGCGATGGCACAGACCTGTTGCGGTTGTTATCGTCCTCATCGTTCTTCTCCCGTTCTGTCTCGCGTTCAGCCGATAAAGGAGAAGACAACAAAGAAGAACAACGGGATTTTGGGGAGAAATGCGCAGCCGTCACGGATAACAAAACGAGGCGAAATGCAGAAAAGGAACGCGGCACCGCCTTCGGAAGGCGGGCCGAAGAAACCTCCGGCGAGCAGAGAGGAGATGATTGACTTTTTACGGAGCGGGTGCAAACCGAAAGAGAATTGGAGGTACGTTCGATGACGATGATGAGATCATGTATCGTTTGTTCGTTTAAGTAGTTGTTTGGATAATAACACCAAAGATTGGTGGGGCAACAACAAAAAGTCGCGCGCGCACGTTTCGATACTCAGAGAACTGACGACCGTGATCTTCTCTCGTCGCGTTTAATAATTATTATCTTTTGTTCTTCGTATTATTCTTCTCGCTGTGATTAACGACAACTCTCTTTGACAACAAACATCTACTAAACAGAATTGGAACCGAACACGAAAAGTTTGGCTTTTCGTTGACCGATAACAGCCGGATGCCGTACGCGGTTATCGATTACGTGTTGAGCGGGTTAGTCGAGAGATACGGGTGGGCTCCGTTGAACGAGAAGTGTCCAATAATTGGTTCGTGCACGAATGCGGATGGGACCGTGCGAACGGTGAATATCATCGGCGCGACGAAGAATGGAATGAACGTGACTTTGGAACCGGGAGGACAGTTTGAGCTTTCCGGAGCGCCGTTGGATACGTTGCACGAAACCGTAGAGGAGACGAGAGCGCACATTAAGCAAGTGTGCGAACTCGCTGCGGAGAAAGGGTACGGGTTTTCCGGAATTGGATTCGACCCGAAACATTCCGTGGAGGAAGTGCCGATGATGCCGAAAGGGAGATATAACATCATGAAGAACTACATGCCTAAAGTCGGGACGACTGGGTTGGATATGATGTTTCGCACGTGCACGATTCAAGTCAACGTGGATTTCTCGAGCGAGGCGGATATGGTGAAGAAATTTCAAACGTCGTTGGCGTTGCAACCGCTAGCTACGGCGTTGTTCGCGAACTCGCCGTTTAAAGATGGTAAAGATTGCAACATGTGTTCGTTGCGATCGGACGTGTGGAAAGATACGGATAACGACAGGTGTGGGACGTTACAGTGGGCGTTTGACGACGATTTTGGGTTTGAGAAGTATGCCGAGTACATGATGGACGTGCCGATGTATTTCATATATAGAAATGGAGGGTATATTGATGTTACCGGTTTATCTTTCCGCGATTTCATGGCTGGGACTTTGAAAATTTTACCAGGTGAAAAGCCGACGATTGATGATTGGGAGCAACACTTAACGACGAGTTTCCCGGAAGTGCGATTGAAAAAGTACATGGAAATGCGAGGTGCTGATGGTGGAAGTGAGGAAATGATCACCGCGTTGAGCGCGTTTTGGGTTGGGATTTTATACGACGAGAAGAGTTTGGACGACGCTTGGTCTATTTGTAAAAATTGGACGAGCGAGGAGCGAGAATGGTTGCGGAACGACGTCACCGCAAACGGGTTACGGTCGACGTTTGAAGGCGGGATGACGTGTTTAGATTTGTGTAAAAAGTGCGTGCAGTTCGCGGAGGATGGGTTAAAGAACCGGAATTTGGGCGAGGAAAAGTACCTAGCGCCGTTGTGGAACATCGTAAACACTGGAAAATCGCAGGCGGATATCTTGCGCGAGAAGTTACACAGCGAGTGGAACGGAGACGCGACGATGGCGTTCAAAGCGACGCAATATAAAGTATGACTGTGAAATGGACAGTAAAAGTTTAAAAAAAGACTAAGACTAAATTTGTACTGTAGTATGTTTTAATGTGAAAAGAAAAGAATAGTGTGTTGAAAGTTACTACACGTTACTTATACTTTCTCACCGTCTTTGCCACGTCCCGAAAGTTTTCGTGCTCGGCTCCACCCATCTCTTCGAACAAAAACATCTCCGTCGTCGTCATCGTCGCGCCGAGCTCTTTCATTTTTTCTAAAGCGACTTCGCGGTCCACGCCCCTTTGCGACTGCACTCCGTCGCACAACACGAACGGCTTCAAAATATTCCGTCCCGCTTTCTCGTTGTGTTCCATAATCTGCTTCACCGTTTGGTACACGCACACGTGCGCTTCTACTCCCAACAACAAAACGCGTATCTCGTCCGCGTCGTACATCATCTTCGCTAAACTTTCCTTCCCGCACAGCGAGTTCGGCTGAACGTTCAAGTCGCCGTCTTTACCCATCAAAATCGCCCGAAGCATACCAAAATCCGATTTCGCGATTGGAAACTTTTCCTTCAACACCACCTCCTCGTTTTCAGGGTGCATCTCTCTCATGCATTGCAAAACCTCCTCGGCGGTCCTCCCGAGTTTGCTCGGAACTTGTTCCGTCGCGAACACCGGCCAGTTGAATATCTTTGCAGATTCGATTAAAATCTTTGAACTTCGAACGACGCCATCGAACGCATCGATCGACGGGCGGAAACATTCTTGCACGTCGCACATAAAAACGACCGTCTTTTGAAAATCTTTCTTCCGGTCGCGATGCGTCTCGGATTGTTCCGGGTACCTATATAAGAAGAATACATCGTGATGAGTTTTCCAATGCACAAAAGATACGAAAAGTGGTTACATTGATTCTATCGCTTGGGTGATGAGATCTTTCTTGCTCGTGTTCATTCCAATTTCCATTTTTCTGTTATTGCTTTTGTTGTTGATGATTATGTTGTTTCTTACATTCGTTCGTCTCGAGCGTGTTGGGATAAAAAAGGTAATGCTGCTTCGATGAATTAGGAGTGTTTTGATTCGATGATGCATTTGTTATGACGCGTTTTCGTAAATGTTGGTGAACTTTATAACGTGTTGTATCGCGCGCATGTGAGCGCGTTTTGGGTATTATGTATTAATAAAACTCTCTAAAGTCGCGAGAAGAACATCACCCAAGCCAAATCATTCGATGAAAAATTATCGTCACGGCGTCCGTTCCCATTTCTTCGCTTCTTCTTCTTTAATACGTCGTCTAAATCAGCAGCTTCTCGATGTTTTGCTTCAAACTCTCGATGCTGGTTTTCAACTGACTCCCTTCGTTCGTCGTGACCGAGGCGGAAATCACCGGTCTGGAAACCCCGCACGCTCTCCCGAGCGCCTGTTTACTCGGCACGAAAACGTACGGCACGTTCTTATCCTCCGCCAATAAAGGTAAGTGTAACAAAATCTCCAGCGGTTCCGTATCCGCCGCCAGAACGATAAACTCGCAAATGCCTCTGTTCAAGGTCTTCGTCGCTTCGTTGGCGCCTTTTTTCAGTTGCTTGTAGTTGTTCGCCTGTTGGACGATGTCGAGGATGCTGATGGTTAATTGCGCGTCCGCGAGCGGGTACGCTTTCGGGTTTTCGTTGTTGGACATTTTTTTGTTAATGCTGTCTGTGGGTTTATTGAATACGAGAAGAGGAAGAATTCAATTTGGTCAGCTCAAGAGCGCAAAGAAAGTCCGCTCGAAAGAAAGAACGAATAAAGAGATTTACACCAAAATAAAGCGCGTTACGAGGACGACGTGTACACGACGTAAACGACGACGCGATAATTGGAAAACGAACCAACTTCTTACGCGGATGCAATTCAGAGAGAGAATGAGAGAATTCTTCTTTTTACGGGAAAGAAAAGACAACACACAATTATATACTACCTTTTAAACACAACAAGAAAGTGTATTATATATAGTTTATATATAATAAAGCTTCACGGCTCTCACTGTTTTTCTTCTTCTTCTTCTTTGTCGAAGAGGAGAGAGAACTCGAGCTCGGCGTTGGAATGCTGTTTGTTTGCGCGTGTTTTTGCGTTGACAATTCTGATGAGTTTGAGCGCAAGAACAGCCGCCTTTTTCTTTCTCGGGGGAGCTCCAAAAACGTGTGTACTAAACCCTAAACCCTAAGTACTACAGAGCTTGGAATTTTCCCACAAACACCAACAAAAAAAAAACAACACTCTGCTGCTGCTTTTTATCCTCCTCCTTTTCTTCTTTCGAAGAAGAGAGGATGATGCTTTTCGCGTCGTCGTCGTTTAGTACTACTACTCAATCGTCTGAGAAGTCCCGCTTTGTTTTTCACATCATCCACGGAAACGAGAGGACAAGAAGGAGGAAGAGAAAAGAGTTTTTTTGGCGGCGAAATTCGCAAAAATGGTGTTCAAGCAGCAACAACAACAAACGGACGACGACGAGGATGATGGCGACGACGATGGAAAACTCTTCCAGCAACAACGATACGATCGTGGCGATCGCGACGCCGATCGTTCCTCAGTTAGGAGGGGTTTCTATCGTTCGAATCAGCGGAGAGAACGCGAGGGAGATTGCGAATGAGATTTTTAAACCAACCGGGAAAAGAAAAGATTGTTTTCAGTCGCACGTGGTCCTTCACGGGACGATTGTGAACAACAACGACGGAGAAGTTATCGACGAAGTTCTCCTTTTACCAATGCTGAAACCTCGATCGTACACCGCGGAAGACGTGGTTGAAATACACACGCACGGCGGGTCCGTGTGCGCCGCGAGAGTGTTAGACGCGTGCTTACGCACGAACGCGTGTCGATTGGCGAGGAACGGCGAGTTTACCATGCGAGCGTTTTTGAACGGGAGGTTGGATTTGTCGCAAGCGGAAGCGGTGCATTCGTTGATTCGAGCGGAGACGGATGAGGCAGCGGTGCAAGCGCTGAAGACGTTGAGAGGTGGTTTGTCCAACGACGTCAAAGAGGCGAGAGGGAGGATGATTGATGTTTTGGCAGAGTTGGAAGCGCGGTTGGACTTTGACGACGAGATGGTACCTCTGGACGTCGATAAGATTGCGAAAGAAGTGGACGAGGCGAAAGAGGTGGCGTTGAGCGCGTTGAAAACGTCGCAGAAGAACGCGAGTTTGTCGGTTGGGTGCACGCTGGCGATTGTCGGACGTCCAAACGCGGGAAAATCGAGATTGTTGAATCGATGGACGAAGAGCGAACGATCGATAGTCACCGACGTGGAAGGGACGACGAGAGATGTGGTCGAGGCGACGGTAAATGTGAGTGGCGTGAAGGTCACTCTGTTAGATACGGCTGGCATAAGAGGTGGAAGTAGTAGGAGTAGTAGTAATAGTAGTAATAGTAACGGTAGTAGCGGTAGTGATGATAGTAACAAAGAAGAGGAAACCGAAATAATAGATAAAGTGGAAGCGGTCGGTATCGAGCGTTCGAAAATAGCCGCGCGAGGAGCAGATTTGTGCGCGTTCGTTTTAGACGCCAGTCGAGGGTGGGAACGCGCCGACGAGACCGTTTGGAGAGAAGCTTTAGACGTGGCGAAAAACGTGATTTTTGTGGCAAATAAAATGGACGATATCACGGAGAACGCATCTCTGATTGAAGAAATGAAAAGTGACCCGAGCGGGAAGATGAAACCGTTCTTGACGAATCAATTGCGCGTGCCCGAATACGTGTTGGACAAGTGCAATTTAAACAACGTCGTCTTCTTATCTGCCAAAGAAGGGTTTGGTATCGAAGATTTAGAGTCAAAAGTGTCCAACGCTTTCGAATCTGGTCTTTCCAGCGTCGAAGGCGACGCTTATCTTGTCTCCTCTCGGCAAAGCGAAGCGTTGAAACACGCCGTAGAAGCCATGGAACGTGTGAAAGAATCCGCGCTGAACGATTTACCCGTAGACTTTTGGACGATTGATTTACGAGAAGCCGCGGTGGCGTTGGGGGAAGTTACCGGCGAAGACGTTTCGGAGGATATTTTAGGGACCATATTCGAGCGATTTTGTATTGGCAAATAATAATATTATTACATCTTCTAATGCGTTGTTCTACGTTTTATTACATTTTGTTCCCCTGCTTTATTAGAACGCTTTCGTCGACAAAGCTCTCAACTGCGACGCGAATGGGCTATACTTCTTCACTATTTCACTCTCGTCGTCTGAATCGTCGTCACTACATTTGGAATCAACGGACACGATCGCCATGAGCACATCCGACATCGCCTTAAACACGTTCAAAACAGAATCGACGTTTCCAGGTCCTCTCTCATCGTTTTCTTCGTCCCCGTATCCGCGAACCGCCTGTCGCCAAGCGTGCGCTCGCTCGGCGGTAACGCTCGCGTTCTTCGTAATACCGCTCGCGCGTTTCGAAAAGTGCAACACGTTCGCCTCTAACGCACACTTCAGCTTCGCTCGTATCCTCTTCAACATTTTATCATTCTCGTCGTCGTTTTTGTCTAACATCACCACCGGGTCCACTCGCCTTAAAAGCGACTCCAACGAAACCTCCTTCTCCTCCTCGCTTTTACTTTTTTTCCTCCTCCTCTTTTCGTCCTCCGCATCGTCGTCGTTTACGTCTGAATCGTCCGACTTTGACGACGTCTTCTTCCTCTTACACTCCTTTTTCGTCTCCTTTTCCTTCTCCTTTTTATGCTTCTTCTTCTCTTTTCGTCGTCGTTTTTCTCCTCGTTTCTCTTTCTCGTCGTCGTCGTTACACTCTTCGTCGTTCTCGTTTTCCGCCGTCGTCGTCGTTTGCTTATGCTGCGCTTTCAACATCCTCGCGATCGCGGCTAAACCGCCGCTGTCTTTCAGCTGCTCCGTGGTGCGCATTCTTTCAGTTCTTCTGTGGTTGTGTGTAAGTTGCGTTCGACTTTTTATGACGTGTTTTTCACCGCTGCGGATGTGATGGTAAACAAGAGTACAGTGTGTCGTATAGTATTACAAAGCGAGCGCGGGAATAATCACATTCATTCATTCTCTGATCATCATCGACGAAGAATCAGGATCGATCGACTAGTATATTATCGTAACAAATTCGTCGTCTTTTTATTCGTACTCCCGATGGTGATCATCTGTTCTTTCAACTTCACGGTACACGCGCTCCCGTTCGCCCTTACTCGAAACGCGTTGGTCCGTTTCTCTCTCGTCACTTCCACCGGTATTGAAATCTTACATCGACTCCCACTCGCGAACGGGAGTTTCACTTCCCGTTCCAGTTTCCCACTCGCGTGGCCGATTTCTTTCATCACGCCTATGGCGCCTACGGATAATATTAACGGGTTTAACGGTACCGCCTCGAACGCGAAGAACGGATCTCGTTTTTTGAAGTTGTACCCACAGGACAACGAGACGGAACATTTCCCGAATTTGTTCCTTTCGAACGCGCGGAACTTCTTCTTCAATTCGACTTGGCTCGAGTCTAAAACGATCGTCGGTGTCCACGTGTTGAACTCTTTCCCGTCGAGAAGAGACACTTTTGAAGGCACGTCGTATTCGAGTTTCCCGTAGGTACTTATTTCTTTCTTTTGGACGAACGCGGAGGCGCCGACGGTGAAGCGAACGTTTTGCGGTTTCAGTAAGATTGTTTTCTCCAGTTGGAACACGGATTGGAAGTGGTCGTGGACGGAAAAGGATAACGGGATGGAGGATTTCTTCAATCGCTCGGAAAACGTGGAAGTGCGCTGTAAAGGAGGAGGTTTAGGAGGAGACGAAGGCGTTGGTACTTGCGCTGGTTCCGGACTTGCCATGTTAAATGAATTCGCTCTTTGTTGTGTAGCGAAAAGAGGGAGAAAAGAGTGTTATAAACTTTTGACGATGAAATGATGATGAAAATGATGCAGACTTTCCGACTTTCGTAAATCTATTGTTGCGTATTTATAACAACCGATGTTCGCACGCTAATAAGTATCTGTTGACTACTGTGTTTGTGTGTGAGCTAAATGAAACAAACGCGAAATGTAACAGCGACGGTGCGTCCTTAAGTCCGAAGTCCAACTCCTCCTCAAAATCTCTCTCTTCATATCTATATACTCTCTCTGAAAATTAATATTTATTATAAAAATCGGGTTCATTTACTTGTCCGCGCTACCCAATTCCTTGGCCACCTTTCTTAACCTCTTCGCCGTCTTGGCTTGAGACTTCACCCCCATGACGCCACCACCCCACGTTCGCGCGTGCTCCTTGGCCTTTTCGTTGTACGACGCCTTGATCGCTTCGACTAACTTAGAAAGCTCCATCTTGTCTTCCTGCTTCACCGCCGTCAACGCCAACGCCGTGGCGGTTTTCTTGTGCACGACGGCACCCAAACGCGCCTTACCCTTCACGATGCAATACGGGACGTTCATGCGTTGGCACAACGCCGGGAGCCAAATGACCAACTCGAGCGGGTCGACGTCGTGCGCAATGACGACTAATTCCGCCTTGCCTTGCTCGACCAAGTACGTGATGTGGTTAATACCGTACTTGACAACAACTGGTTTCTTGACGTCGGACTCCTTGCCTTCCGCGGCATCCTTGGCCATATCCGTCAAACGTTCCTTCTTTTGCGCGTTGTCCTCCGGGCGATACTTCATGAGCATCTTGAACAAGTTCGTCGCCATGTTCTTGTCCAAAGTCTTCGTGAACTGGTTAATCGCCGGCGGCACTCGCAATCTCTTTTTCAACACTTGTCGTTGTCTTTGAATGCGAACGTATTTCGGCCATTTCACGTATCTGTTTAACGGCGTTTTCGGCATCATGTCGTTGCCAATGCCAAAGTTTTTCGGTTCGCGAACAAATCGCGGGTCCGTCGGTTCCTTGACCGTGTTCGCGGCAATCTTCGCCTTGATGGCGGCAGGGACGGCGGCGACTTTCTTTTTCGGTGGCTGTGTTGTTGTTAAGAGAGAGGAGAGAAGGTCAGCGGTTGTTTCGATGTAGAAACGACGACGACAAAGCATACGTATGATGGACGAGAGAGAGAGATTTTTTTCCATTTTAGGACTTGAGCCCGTCCGTCATCATCGCGCAGAATGGTGATGGAAATGCAAAAAGACTCCCATTACGCGAAATACGCATCGCAGGTCACGCGTGCGCGTTGCGTGCGAAAGAACGCGTGGATTTCGATTTTTCAATCGCTTCTTCCAGTTGTTCGGTGGTCTCGCAGACACTCTCTCTACCCGCATACGCGCACTCCTAAAAAACCCGATTTACCAAAAATTCGCGCGTAAAAAGCATCATCATCATCATCGCTCTTCTTCGTAAAAGAGAAAGACGCGAACGCGACTCTCCCGCTTTTACGAGCTTTTCTCTTTCAGAAGAGAAAATAAAACGAAGAATACCACGAACACAAATGCTATACGTATTCGCGCATTTAAGTGTACAGAGAACGTACCATTATTTTAGGTCGAGTGTTATGAATGTTGTGTGTGTTCTCGCGAACAAAAAAAATGTGAAGAGAGAACGAAAGAAGAAGCGAAAGAGTAGAAAAAGCAGAGACGAAAAACAACCACGACAGAGAGAAGCTGTTTGCCCGAGAAAAAAAGAAGCGCAAAAAACGAGACAAAAATTCACTCTTTTTCACTCTCGACCAATTGGAGGTGTGCTTCAGTAGTAGTACGAATACTAATACTACGAATAACAACAACAACAACAACAATAAAGGCGTCTGAACGCTGTAATAATTCTTCTCAAAAGCGCTCTCGAAAGAAGCGAAAGAAAGAAGCGAGACAGGGAAGAGAGCGCTTTTTCGTACGGAATAAGAGAGACTAAGAAGAGAGAGAGAATTCGAAACGTTTTCCAAGGGATTCGATTCTTCTCGTGGTATTCGAATTGGCTTCATCAGAGAACGAGAGCAAAAAAGACTTTCCACGCGCAGTAGTTTGAACAACAACAACAACAACAACTCGAAAGCAGAAGTAATCAGGAAGCGGTGGTTGTTTCTCTCTCTTTGCTCCGCGTTCAAGAAGAAAAAGACGGGATAAAAGCGAAAAGAAACGTACCGTAGTAAATACATTTCGGCGGCGAAAAATGGACCGGGATGATTGGATTCGACCGCCGAAGAGTGGAGAGGTAAACAACAACACGAGCGTCATCATCGCGAACGACGAGAGCAAAAAGACTTCGACGCGTACGAAGACCAATCGCGGTATTCGTCGTCGCTCGTCTTTGCGGGTTCTTGGTTCCTCGAGAACCCGATCTGGATGCGTTTTTAAAACGCGTGCCTCGAAAGCCACGTCACAGTCGAATTCGTCCGTATCGTTTTCTTCGTTTTCTTCTCAACCTTCTTTTTCCTCTTCTTCTTTAACAGCGAAACGACGACGACAAAGACCCGCGATACGAGGATACGATACGATACGATCGAAGAAAAGTAGTAGACCACGCGAAAAAGAACAACAACAAAGACGAGAACCAGCGCTTTTCTTTTCATCCTCGTCGTCGTCGCTTTCGTCGTTACGGACGCCGTCGGAGGAGGAGACCATCCGCGAGGAGGACGTTTCGCTGAGTTTAGTAGAAAACATCGAGAAAGACAACGCGTTCTTTTCGCCGTCGTTTAGCGTGGACGAGCTTACGCGTATTTTTCACGAAGGAGGTCATCATCCGGACGACGATGATGATAACACGTTCGATAACCATTTCTTCGCTGACCTGGATTCCACTCTTTTTTCATCACCTCGTTATTCTTTCCCTCCATCTTTCTCACATTTGTGGAACGACGATAAACATCATCAGATACTGACGACGCGACAAGACGCAGAAAAAAGAGCGGAAAAGTTACCGCCCGGGTTTGCTTTAGCCGGATTACCTGGATTTCCGAACGAGTTACACGTCTTTAAAGGTATTCCCGCCCCGATTGGTGCCGATGTGAGCGCGGCCTCGTTATGGGGGGGTGGAGCAGGTAGTAACAAGCGCAAATTAGATAGCAAAGATAGCGTAGGAGCGAAGAAGGGTAGCGCGGCGAGCATGAAGAAGGCGGCCAAGATGATAAACGCAGGGCCGAAGCGACCACCGAGCAGAGGTGGTGCTAAAACAGACACGCCGCGTAGTAAGAAGCAAAAGTTAGCGTCGCATAAGTCGTTACCGGCTCATGGCGGCATGTTTGATATTCCCGATATCATGGGTTCCGATATCGCCCGATACCACTCCATGAACGGCGGCATGCACGAACTCCCACACGACGTGCTCGGCTTAACCGAAATCGAGCGGCAACAGGAGTATTTACTCACGCAACAAAAACTCCGAACACCCGCGCAGATTCAAGAAGAGAAAGAACAGAAGATTGCGCTGAAGAAAAAGCTCGGCGAGGTACAAGCTTTGGTGGAAAGTTTAGAGACGAGAGCCGTGGCGGTGGCGAACGAGCGCGATAAAAAGTTTGAGAAGATGCACGAAGACCAACAAGACTATCAACAAAAAGACGAAATGCGAAAGAAACACGCCGCGTTTAGAGTCATCACCACGCAGAGGACGAAATCTGGCGCGAAATCGGAGTTCAAGGAAGGTTTCGAAGTGTTGCGATATCGCTCGTTGCTCGACGTCGTCCACCGTCAATGCTTAGCCGCGGTGAGACAAGTCATGTCGCACGATTGGGGTGGACCGTTCCGCATGCCCGTCGATGCCGTGGCGTTGGGTTTGGCAAACTATCACACGATAATTACCAATCCGATGGACCTCGGAACGATTAAAAAGTTCATCGAAGACGGCGGTAAATACGAACTCGCGAAAGAGGTTCACGAGGACGTCGAGTTGACGTTTAACAACGCCATGAAGTTCAACGCGGAAGGAACAGATGTGCACGTGATGGCAAAGACCTTGTTGGCGCTTTGGCACACGAAATACGAAGGTATCGTCGCGCGAGAAAAGGAAGTCGAGGAAGGTTTGTTACTGGACCGAGACGCGTGTATCGCCAAAGCCGCCGCGGCGGCGTCGAAATTAGAGTATCAAACGATTCAAAGCGAGTGCCAAACGATCATGCAAGCCTTGGGATTAGCACAAAATCAGCTATCCGACCTCGAATTAAAATCGATCGTTTTGTTCAAACCGATGACGGCGGACGAGAAGAGCGCGTTGGGCGACATCTTGAAGAGCTTGACCGCCGAAGACTCGGAGAAAGCGAGACAGATTTTATCCGACGGGCCGACGAAAGAGTACGATCGCCAAATTCTTGAGGCCGAGGCACAACACAGACAACGATTGAACGCGAATGTTGGCGCTACTTCTGAATGGGACAACCACCCGGACGAACGGCAGATGTACGTGCCGACGACGGCGACGGATATTACCAGTCGAAGGTTGCAAAGATTCACGAGGATGGTTGCCCGAAACAAAGTCGCGCAGAAGGAAGGTTGGTGCGGAAATCCTCTTCCGGAGACGAAGAAAGAACGCGTGATTGAAGCATTCGGTGGCGAGAAGAACGCGAGCGACTTGTTGGTGGTCTCGTCTCCGTCCGCCGCGGTAAAAAAAGAAAATGAAGAAGAAGAAGAGCAAAAAATAGAAGAAGAAGAAGAAAATAAGAAGGAAGAAACTACCCCCGGGGGAAAAGGCGAAGGAGAAGGAGAAGAGAAGAAGACGACAGAGTCGGACGACGGCGCGGAAACGACGACCGTCGACGGTAACGGTGGCGCTGGTGATGATGTCGCGACGGAGGACAAGAAAGAACCGGTGGTTGCTCCTCTAGAGGCGGCGGCGAGTGTTCAGATCAAGCAAGAGAAAGCGGGCAGCGGGAGCGACGGTGCGACGACTATAGGCCAAGATCCACTGCATGCGTTCGCGTTGACGCTTGGTTCGGACAGTAAAGCCGTCCAAGAAGCTCAACGACGACGAGAAGAACACAAAAAGCACCTGGAAGAACACAAACAACGCCTGGAAGAAGAAAAAGCGCGCTTGCAAGAGCAACAGAAGCAGCAAGAGCAAGAACGCCAACGTCAAATCGCGATTCAACAACAGCTCGAACGAGAAGAAATGCTCAAACAACGCATGCTTGCGCAGCAAAAGAAAGCCTCTCTCACGCAGTTCGACTCCATCATGGACGGGTTCGATCCGGGACTGCCTGCCGGAGGGAACAAGAAGAAAAAGAAGAAGAAACCGGCCACGCCTTCTAACCCGACGCCGGCGGCGCCAGCGCCTGTGCCAGCGGGACCCAACCTCCACGCCCTTCCACACCCACAACTCGACGACGACTTCGAGCAGAATCTGCGAGGCATCGACGAGCTCGGCGACGCGGACGACTTTGACTTTGACGCTCTTTTAGGAGAGAACATATTCTAAACGACCGCTCGCGGCAAAAAAATTGTACTCCTCCACGTCGCGCACATCGCGCGCGATATATATCATTATTTTTATAAAGAAAACAAAAGGTCATCAACCATACACTAAGAAAACCACGAGTTGTTCATTGTTGTTGTTGTTATTATTATTATTACACACACACACACACACGCGCATTATTCGCGCAAACACATATGCGTATATGCGTTTTTCCTTTCGCTCTTTTCTGGTGTATTTTCTTCATTTTTTGCAGAATTTTCACTAAAAGTTTTGCTTCCGTGTGTTGTTCAAATCGATCAAAATCTCTCCTTTTCCCTCACACTAACTCCTCTGAGAGACTCCTACAGAGTAAAAGAAAAGAAAAATGGACGCGGCGACTCACGGATTACAGATGGATTTACGCGCGCGACAGAAACGCGCCGTCGTGAGAATGTTCGACGACGTTTTGCTCGAGAGTACGCGTCACGGGGCGCAACTGCGTGATGAATTCGGAGGAAGATCACATCATCATCACGGGGACATTCAGTACAAAATCTTAATCCTGGACAAGTTCACGTTCGATGTCATCGCACCTCTCTTAAAAGTGAACGAACTCAGACAGCACGGCATCACGTTAACTTTACTGTTAGAGAGCGAACGCGAGCAGATTCCAGACGTCCCGGCGGTCTATTTCGTGCAACCGACCGCGAGAAACGTGCAAAGAATGTCGCACGATTTGGGCGAGAACTTGTACGAGAGTTATCACTTTCACTTCACGAGAGAACTGCCGAGAAGCGCCTTGGAAGAGCTGGCGACGGCTTCGGTGAAAGCCAACATCGCGAATCGAGTGAAACGAGTGTTCGATCAAAACTTGGATTTCGTGAGTTTAGAGCGCGACGTGTTTTCAATCATGCGACCGGACGCGTTTAAGAAGTTGAACGATCCGAAGAGCAGAGGCGAGGACATCGAAAAGTGCATCGCGGACGTGACCAACGGTCTGTTCGCGACGGTCATGACTATGGGGCAAGTGCCGGTTATTCGGTGTCCTAAAGGTGGCGCCGCGGAAATGGTCGGGAGAGAGTTGGAAAGCAAACTCAGAGATTATTTGGGGAGTAAAAACGGGAGCGGGTTTGGGCAGATGCCGCTGATTGGCGTCGGCAACGCGAACGGCGCAGCGGCGCAGCAAATGGCGAGGCCGATACTCGCGATTTTTGACAGAAACTACGATTTTACCGCCAGTTTACAACACGCGTGGCACTACGAACCGTTAGTGCACGACGTGTTGCACATGAAATTGAATCGAGTGGACGTGAAGCCGGATAAAAATGCCGTCGGCGCGGACGCCAAGACGAAATCGTACGCGTTGGACGATTCGGATGATTTCTGGAAAAAGTATAAAGACGCGCAGTTTCCCAAAGTGGCCGAAAGCGTAGAGGTGGAGTTGGCGGAATATAAAAGAGCGATCGCGGAAGTCAACGCCGCGTCTGCATCCGCGGCGAATTCCACCGGGGGCGACGACGCCGACGATCAAACCGGCGCGAGCACGGCCAAGTTGACGAAAGCGGTGGAGTCGTTGCCGAAATTACAAGAGCACAAAAAGTTAATCGATAAGCACACGAACATTGCCACCGCGCTGTTAAAAGAAATTAAACAAAGAGGTTTGGACGAGTACTTTTCCATCGAGGAAGATTTCTGCAACGGCAAAGGCGATTGGAAAGCGGCGTTGAGTTTGTTGAGCGCCACGGGCAGAGGTTCCGCGAGCGACAAAATCCGCTTAGCGTTGATACTGTTGCTCACCTCGCAACTGAACAGTTCTGGAAATACCGGTAAAATCGACGACGAGGCCATTGAAGGCGCGTTGAGAGCGAGCGGGTGCGAAGTCGGCGCGTATAACTACGTCAAAAAAATGCTCTCGTTGAATCAACAGTTACAACAAAACAAAGGCGGCAACGCGAATAGCAGCAGCAATAGATCTCAAGCGGATATTTTAGACTGGGCGGATAGATTATACGGCCAATCGGTTGATTTAATCACGAAAACAGCGAAACACTTGTTGTCCGGCGAACGACAACTCCCCATAGCCGCCGCAGTCGAGGCGTTATTAGCGAACCAACCGTCTTCTTCATCTTCCGCGGACGTCGGCGGCGACGCGGTCGTGGATACTTTCGCCTACTTTGACGCGAAAGCGTCCGCTTCCCAACGCGCGAGCGTTCCTCTTTCAAATCGATCGTCGCACCAAGACGAACACGCCGGTGGGTACGCCTCTGCCGTCGCCTTCGTCTTGGGCGGCGGATGCTACGCCGAAGTCTTGGCGTTGCGAGAACTCGCGCAAAGAGAGCGAACGAACGGACGCGCGAAGAGCGTCTGTTACGGAGCGACGGACATGTGCGGCGGCGACGACTTCGTCTCCGAACTCGGTGAAATTGGTGGTGGTAGTAGTCGTAATAGCGATGGAGCTGCGAAGTAGAGTGCAACCGACTCCCGTATTTACATTTTTTTCTCCTCACTTGTTCTATTATCTCTTCACTCTTGTTCCTCTCTCTACTACACGCGAAAGAAGATGAAGAAAATGAAGAAGAAAAAGAGAACAGCAACAGCGAGAACACCAAAAACGCCGCGCTGCTTCCTCGTCTTCCTTTTCCTCGCGTTCGGGAACACCCTTTCTGGGATTCAATCGTTTTCGTATTCATCGTCGAAAGATGAAGAGAATCATCCGCCAACGCCGGACACGATGCGAGATTTCATCATCCCGTTACCGTCGCCGTTTTTCTTCACCAGAACGGCACGAAGCACCGAAAAAGACCAAGAAGCAACGCACCGGTACGAAACGACGACGAACGGGCTCGGTTTTGGCGCTTCGTCGTCGTCGAATCATCAACAAAAGCAAGTGCAAAAAATCGTCCACAGATTGCTCTCAAAAGAGGAAGACAACGAAGAAGGAGGAGAAGGTTTCGCGCAGACGTCGATGAACATCGTTCGAGACGATGTAAAGGCGAATTTTTTCTACGGGTACGCGGAATCGGACAAATGGTACGAGCGAGAACAGATTGGTAAAGAAGAGTTCGGCACGGGGAAGATTGCGGACACGAAACATCACGTGATTAAGACGAAGATTCGAACGACGCAAGAGTTGCAATTCGGCGCGACGGTGGTGGAACATCCGGATCCTCCGGGGATGGCGAATGATGGACACGGGGAACCGGAGAAGAGTTTGAACGCGAAGCAGGAGGCAATGAGAATTTTAGAGGCGCAGAGGAGAGCGAAGGAGGAGTTATTGGCATTAAATACTATGAGGACGACGACGACGACGACGACGAACAGCGTCGAGACGGAGGAGAAAATAGCGGCGAGAGAAGCGAAAAGAAAAGCACACGCCGAACAGGTGAAACAGAAACGAAGAGAAAAGAGACGCTCGAAGAATTCGTTCCAAAACATGGAACGGTTTAAGCGAGACGCGATCGTGAGTGGCGAACGAATGGGGTGCGAATTGTGCGATTCAATCGCGATTGAGTGTTTTAAAGAGTTGCGGTGGAAGTATTTGATGGAGAGAAACGCGTTTAAGAATAACGAGTACGAGCCGGCGGAGAAGGCGGTGATGTCGTGTCTGGTGAGCAAGTGCGGAGGCGTGACGGCGAATCCAGCGAACGCGATGAAAAATCGAGCGGTGGTGCCGGTGCCGAAACCACCGATGACGGATAATAAAAATAATAACAGAGAAGATCCACAAGAGGAGCAAAACTTTGGATTGGCGTCGATTGAGTTATCGACGATTCGAGCGCCGATGACGCACTTCGATTCCTACGCGTTAACGACGGCGTGCGAAGAGGCGTTTGATGTTCAAACCCGGAACGATGTGGCATCAAAAATAGCAAACGCGTTGAAGGATTTACGAGACCGAGATGAATTCGTTCGCAGCGAAAGAGCGAGACGAGGCGAGATTACCTCGAAAACGACCAAAAAAGATCTGTTAGCGGAGGACGCGATTGGCATCAACGCGGCAAAGCTTGGATGCGCTTTCGTGTGCGAGTTGAATAAAATGCACGTAAAAGACGAATCGAAAGAAGAAGAAATAGAAGAACAACAGTGTTCGTCTGGATTTAGCAAAGAAGAGGGAGAAGGAGAAGATGGACAACCGCCCCCTCCTCCGAAGTGCGCCACTCCTGAGGACGTGCAGGACACCGCTGCAAACGACTTTGACGACGACGACAACGACGACGATTACGAAGAGGATGTAAACTCGCGCGAACGCCACGACGAAGACGCGAACAGAAACACCCGCGACGCGCATCCTCCTCGATTTTTCACTCGCGCGCAGCACTCCAAAGCCCGTTTCCTCGCTCGAAGCGCGTTACGAAAATTAGGATGCCATCGATCCAGCTCTGGATGGTGGTCGTACGAAATTTGCTTCGAGCAGAACATCACGCAATACCACGCGACGTTCGACAACGCTCAGAAACGAGTCGTCATCGACACGAGCACGCAATCTTCCCTGGGTACTTTCAGCGCCTCAGGCACCGAAGCGCGATTACACGCGCTTTACGGCGGCAACGATCATAGTCATCGACATCAACACCACCAAAATCACCACCACGCGCCGGGACGCGACGGTGAAGACGACGCCCAACTCCTCGTGGACGGATTCGTCCCTGACAAAGCGTTCCTCCCAGGCATGACCAAAACCTTACCCGGATACGTCGTCGCGCACTTGAAAGGCGCTTATTGCGACGCCATAAACGCCCATCGCGAATCCGTCGTCCTTTACGCCTGTTCCAACGACTTACAAACGCACGTCAAAGTTTACGAACAAAAAACGTGTAAGTATATCGTCGTCGTCTTCGTTAAAGAGTTGTGCGTGTTTAAACACTTTCAAAGAGAGGAAAACGTTTTGATTCGAGCCGTGAAGTAGTACGATGATACGTCGTAGCAGTAAAATTAGAACTTAATTTATTGAAGAAAAAAGTCGCCAGAACAGAAAAGAATATTCACCGCTTTTTTACCAACACCGATGACATCGAGCAAACAAGGCATATTGGAAATCACCATCGTCTCCGCGAGCAAGTTAAAAAACACCGCCTACCTGGGCAAAATGGACCCGTACTGCGTGGTGTTCTTTCTCGGCGAAAAGACGCGGACGAAGACGGTTAAAAACGGCGGAAGTAATCCGGTTTGGGAGGAAAGTTACAAGTGCAAAACGTCCTCAGATATCACCGACCAGACGATAAAACTGATGATCAAAAACGAAAACAGAATGCTCTCGGACGAAATAATCGGCGTGAGCGAGATGTCCTTAGGGGATTGTTTTCGTCTGGGGAAGGACACCATCGACGCGCCGGTGTTGAGCGCAAAGACGAGAGAACGAGTTGGAGATGTGCGAGTTCGGTGCGAATTTCGAGCGAACGAAAGCGACGCCACGAGAGTGGAGAAATCGATGGAGAAGATGGTGGCGGAGAAAGTGAAAGAGGTGGTTTCTTCGAAAAGTAACATGACAATTAGCGGGAGCATGGATAAGTTGGTATTAGAAGAAGAGAAAAAACCGCAGTATAGAGTGAATAAGATTAGCGAAGCGGTGGTCGGAGCGAACGAAGGCTGGTATTAAAATATCTCTTTATGCGAAGAACTTTTTACAACGGTCTCCCGAACAACTTTTTAATGCCAACGTCCGGGGTATCTTGCTTTACCAACGACTCTCCGACTAAGATCGCGCCACACCCGGCGTTTTGCACCACGTTGACGTCGTCGATGGTGAAAATACCGGATTCGCCAACCATGACGATGTTTCTCTCCTTCACTTCCTTGCCTAACTCCGTCGCCATTAACTCTACCGTGACGTTTAAATCGACTTTGAACGTTCCTAAATCGCGGTTGTTGATGCCTAATAAGTCGATTTCAAAGTCTCCGGACAAGACCCGTTTCATTTCGCCGTACGTGTGCACTTCCAACAAGACTTTCATCCCGACCGAGTGCGCGATTTTCGTGAAATACTTCAAATCTTGGTTATCCAAAACCGCGGTGATCAACAAAATCGCATCCGCGCCTCTCGCTCTCGCCAAATAAATTTGATACGCGTCCACGATGAACTCCTTACACAAGAGCGGACACGTGACCCCAGCTTCTTTAATCAACTTTAAATTCTCAAACCCGCCTTGGAAAAATTTCTCGTCCGTCAAAACGCTCAAACACGCCGCGCCGCCTTCCTCGTACGCTTTGGCGATTTTCACCGGATCGAAGTTCGGTTGAATCACCCCTTTCGACGGCGACGCTTTCTTCACCTCTGCGATTAACCCTGGTTGTCCTGTTTTTTCCATTTGATCTATAATCGCTTGTTTAAAATCCAACACCGGAGGCGCTAACTTCACTTGTCCTCTGACTAAACTCAGCGGCATTTTTTCCTTCATCAACGTCAACTCGTAATCTTTATACCAGACGATTTCTTCCAGAATATTCCTCGGTTTATTCTCCTCGTTATCGATTCGTTCGCCTTCCGGTGTTACCGCTTCCATCTTAAACGCGAAGCGTTCGGAACCCATGCCGAGATGTTCCTTATGGCCCGCCGGTGGTCTTCGGCGAATGGTCACTTCCCCGGTGTCGTCCATCACCGCAGCACCACCTGCGGCTTTAATTTTCATCGTCGGTGGTCTTCTTCCTCCTCCTCTGATAGTAGATGTCGATTTACTCGTAGTACGAACGGTGTTGAAGACGTGTTGATTTTGATGCGAGGCGGCGAACATGACGACGAGAATAGAAAGATGTGTTGCGCGTGTGATGTGTGCAAAAGGATAAAATTCTGAGGTTTTTTGAAGCTGGAAAGAAAGAACAGACTCATAAGAAGAAGAAGAATACGATAGAGTATACTATGAATGATGAAGAATAAAGAATGGTATAATGATAATAATAATAATACAAGTTGTCTTTGACGTAATAATAAACATAATAAACATAATGAGAACAATTTCTTGTTCAATTCTTCTTCTTCGTTAAGAAGATTTGGCCGCGCGAACCAAGTCGGCGTACATGGGGCACCCCAAATCGTGTTCCAACGCATTAGCGAACTCGTCGATATTCCAATCCATGCCGCGACCTCCGGTGATTTCGGCAGACTTGAACAAAACGACTCTGGCGCCGTCGCCGAGTTTTCGGTTGGAAAACTTTTTGTCTAATTCGCGTTTGATGTTCAGAAACGGAGTGACGACGATCGGGATCGAGGCAGACGCGAACGGGACGTTGAGGAACTGGAGGAAGAATAAGCCGCCGTCGTATAAGGAGTCGACGCAGACGTCCACGTAGACGGTTTCTAACGGCGCTTGTTCGATTTGCTCGTCGTCCGAGGAGGTATCCGAGATGGATGAGATGGAGTTCTCGTTGTCGTTCTTGAGAGAAATTCCCCCTTCCCTTCTCTTGCGTGCTTCGAGTTCGTAGTGCTCCATCTCGTCGGACGCGTCGAGTGGCATCTCGTCGGACTCTTTCATCCACATCGCGTGGCGAGCTCTTTCGGTTTGACGAAGCTTCGACAACGGCAGTTTGAATAAAGCAATCGAACTTCCGCTTTTCTTTTGCTCCGAATTCTGCTGATCATCGCTGCTGTGCATGAAGATCTCCTCGACGTCAGCCTTGCCGTGTAATCGAGCGCATAAAGTTATGTTCTTCAAACTTCTTCCGTGGATTTGGATGCGAGTTCTCACGCCCGGCAAAACGCACATCGGGGAGACTGAGATGATTCGCGGGTACGAGTGCGGAAATCGAGATTGCGACTTGACAGTCAATGCGTTGATGTTAATGTCGTTGTTCGTCACTGCACCAGATGGCAAGCCAGCGCGCATGTCCGTGTACGCCGTCTTCTTCGCTCGTCCAACGCCAAAGGAGCATTTGATCGGTTTGATCTTCTCCGCGACAGCTCGAATGGGCATGTTGTCCGGCGTAAAACCTCTCCACACGGAGCAGGACATCACGTCGTTTCCTTTTCCTTCTATGCGAACGCTTAAATCGTGTAATTCCCCGTTTGAATTGTTTGAAACGACGACAGATTTTGAGTGAAGATCTTTCAATTTTTGAAGAACTTGCGTAAACTCTCGATCGACTAATCGGATCGTTTCCGCGTTGCGCTTGTACGTTCCGCTCTTTCTCGTGTACGGAAACAAAATATTTCTCGCCGATAGCGCTGGTTTGAACGCAGAAAATATGGATGTCTCAGATTCACTCCTTCCACCAGATGTCGAAGGAGGCGGCGGGTGAATGACGACGTGCGTGCCGTCCATGACGGTGCACTCTTCTTCAACCGAACGGCCGCACAACTCTCCGATGTAGTCGTAACGCTCGTTTGGCACGTCGATGAACGACAAAGCTTGTCGGCTTCTCAGATCAGTACTTCCTATATCTAAAACATCCCCGTCGGAGCCGTCCTTGGAAGTATTCAGCGAGGACGGCGGCGAGTCTCTCAAACGTTTACTTCTACTTTTCAAGTGAATACCAAAACCTAAAACTTCGAGAAAGTTATTATCCCCGGTGTAGTTTGAGTTGTTGTTGTTGTTCCTGGCAGGAGACGAAGGAGAATTGGTCTGTGACCTCGTCCTCCTTCGCGTCACCGTCCGTGTTACTGCTACTACGGGTGTTGCTGTCGTTCTTCTATCGTTTGCTTTCCTCCTCGTTGGCGAAAGGGTTGGCATTTCTTCTTCTTCTTCTTCTTCTTCTTCTTCTTCTTCTTCGAGAACTTCCTCTTTCTCTGCATTTTGTTCATCGCCGGTGAAACGCACTCGATCAAATCGACTCTTCTCCCTATCGTATACGATCGCCGTCGTCGCCAAACTAAGATTGATATACTTCTTGGACGTACCCGTTGCGTTGACCACGAGGTACATCAAGTGCATCACCAACGGCGTGAAGAATATAAAAGCCATATATTGCGGTGAGCATCTAGAATACATCTTCGCCGTCACGTCCATAAACGTCTCAAATTTGTTCTCAAACCACATTTCTCTCACTTCAGGCGCCGAGAACTGAAATAAAAACGCGTACACCGTAGCCATGATGGAGTAAAAGAACGAATACTTCAAGCTCGAGTACCTCGAAATAGTATACTTGCCGATGATCAGAGGCATAAACACAATCGCCCCAAACTGAACCGAGGAGAACTCGTGCGAGACTGGCCCGTACAATCCGGCTAACGCCAATGTCACCTGCGGATGTCTCAAAAACGTCTTGATCATTTGTCTCCAAAAATATACTTTTTCCTCGTACTCTGCGTCGTACTCGAACTTCCCTCGCGCGCCGATTCGTTTCCTCACGCCTAAACACAAAAACGCCAGGTCAATCGCAAACTGTAACGGTACAAACGTCATCAACATGTTCTTCACGTACACCGAATACATTTCTGACGTCAAAAACCTTTTCTCATCCGGGCAGATCTGTTTCACGCCGACGATGGCAATTTTCGTTTCCATAATCAAAACGCAAAGGAAGTACATCACGAATGATTTCAAACGAGGATCCCACGCGATCTTATCAATCGTCGGTAACAATTTTAAGAACTTGAATCGAGGAAGAGTCAAAAAAGCAACACCACCACCCTGGTTATTGTTCTCGTTAAAAGCACCTTTAGGCGCGGAGTTTTGTTGCCGACATTCCTGATCGCGTCGCTGAAGATCTTCCTTTTTCCTCGTCGTCGTTTTTGTCATCATCGCGGGAGGAGGACGAGGAGGAGGCGCGTCGTACAAAGACTGATGGTGCATCCCCGCGATGTCTTTCCTCTCCATGATCGCATGAATCCACCTCTGAAAATTCTCCTTCAACTCCTTCGCATGTTCTAAAAGCACCGAATGTGATTTCTGGTGCTCGACATCACTTTGCATCATCATCATCGCGTCGCCGTCGTTTTCCTCGTACGATCCTCGCATCTTCTTCTTCGTTTTTGTCGTCATCATCACTTCTGCGGCGTTGTTCTTCTCCTCACTCTCCGTCTTCTTCGTCAACAAAGTAGTATTCGTTTTTCGGTGGTGGTGGTGGTGTTCCAAATCCTCGGCAATTTTATGATGAACTCGTCGTCTTCTCCGCGTTGTAGTTGTTGTTGTTCTTGGTAAAAGTGGTCCGTTGCATTCCTCCCCGTCGTCTTGTTTCTCGCCTCCTGAAATTGGTAACGGTTGCGTTTCCGACGCGGTCGGGGACGTTTCAAACATCTTCTTTACGGATTAGGGAAGCTTTGACACAGTAGACAAGAAAAAAAGAGGACAGACAAAATTGAAACTCACGTGTTCTTCAATTCTCTCTTCTTTCCTCTCTTTTCCCTCCTCTTTTCGTCTCGCACGCACTCTCTCTCACACGCACACACGCTCTCTCTCTTATTTGCTCGCGTTGTTTTCCGTCGTTTACGTCGTTCACGGGTCGTTTATAACGTTGAAAAGAAAGAAAGAGAGAGCGGCTTTTCAATTGCTTTGTTTTGACCTTTTCCTTTCTGAGACGGGAGTTCTATTAAAAAAATGTCGAAGAAAGAAGGTTGTATGGACTCTTCTTTTAAGAGGAGAAAGACCAAAACTTCTTTTTGATTTCGACTCTCGATTATTAGGGTTTATCAGCAGAGGTACTTTTGAAAAACAGAAAACAACTCGAAGTCGTCCTCCTCAAAAGCACAACACAGAACAACAACAACAACAACAACAACAACAACAACAACAACAACAACCACAAAAATTGAAGAGAAAAAATGACTTTGACGATGATAACGAGCACGAACGCTGCTGGCATTCACAGAATTACTGCGAAGAACAATTTCATCAGCAGACGAAGAGGTGGTGGTTTTGCTCGTCGCGGAGTGAATAATAAAGAAGGTGTTTCTTTCTCCTCCGCGAGAACGAATGCGAATGCGGGGGTTAGTGTCTTCTTTCCATCGTCGATTCAGACGACGACGACGAGAGAAGAAGTGAAAGACGTAGTGATGAAAGAAAAAGTAGAAAAAGAAAACAAAGGCCAGGCGATTTTAGACGTATGCAAGAAGCAATCATCCGTGCACGTGTTCACAGTCGCCGCGACGACCATGGTGGATAAAAAAATGGTCGCGCTGATAACGCAATCCGTGGCTTCGTTTATCAAATTGTATTTACTTTTACTCTTCGTGCGAGTTCTTTTGACGTGGTTTCCGAACGTGAACTGGATGCGTCAACCGTGGACGATGCTGAGACAAGTGACCGATCCGTATTTGAACCTGTTTCGTAACTTGATTCCTCCGATTATGGGGCAAATCGACTTTACGCCGATTCTCGGCTTTATGGTTTTGCAGTTCTTGGCGAGAGTGTTGAGCACGGATCCGAGTTTGGGGAGGTTTTAATAATCGAATCGAAGAGCAGTATGTCTATTCCATTTTACTACTACTTTTATATATATATATATACAAAATACTTTACAGCGCGCGCCTTGTATTATTAATTAAAAGTTTGCGAACGGGTTGTTCCCCGGGCGCGAAGGAGAACCTTCCTCCTCGTCCACTACATTAATTGATTCGCCGCCGCTCTCGTTTCCTTGATGATGATGCTCTTTTGAGGCATAGTTTTCTCTCAAGGATGTTGGAGCTTCGTAAGGAGAGGGAGAATCTGCCATCACAAATTCGTTGTTGCTGTCGCCGTCGTCGTCGGCAAACGCTTGGAACCGCTGTGCCCGCGGTCTGGCGTCTCGAGAATTTTGGAATAGATTCTTCTTCACGCTCGATGAAAATGCGTGCAAACCTCCGGATATGGTCGCCGTTCCACCGTTCTTTTTATAGTACCAATACCAAATCGATGTCATAACGGCTAAGAATAACATCACGGTGAAAAATATAGCCGCCGTGTGATTCGTGTTGTCTTTCATCGCGTCCTCGCTACTACTCTCTCGAATAATCCAAAACGAATCCAAAACGCGGTTTCCGTTCACGGCGTCGATGAATCTTCCGAATAAATGCGTCGAATTGTGCGCGTGCAAGTCCACGAAGCCGTGTTCGTACACCACTTTTTCAGTAAAAAACATGTTTACGTCGTTCTTGGTAAACTCCGCGCCTCCGGTACCGACGACAAAACTGATTGGATACTCCGGTTTTTCGTAAACGTTGTTCAAATTTTCGCTCACAGTTTTCGACTTCAAGGAACACTCAGTTTCAGTCAACTGGGATTTGAGCGAACACGAACGCTGATAGGCGTGATTGTGGCCCCAGAACACCATATCGACCTTAAATTCAACAAACATCGGCCACAAGTGCTCTTGGATTTCCTTCATGACGGCGACGTCCGAGCTATCTTTCTTGTTCGCCGAGGCTGGCGCTTCCTCCGCGTAACTCGAATCCACTAAACCAGGTCGATGGCCGACGACAATCAACCACGGCGTCTTCGTTCGATCGAATTCAGTTTCCAAGATCATCCGCAACTCGGCGTATTGGTCGGACGACATCGAATTGAAATCGACTTCGGTATTGATCGAGACGACGAAAATGTTCCCGATGGCGACGCCAAACCAATCTTTCTCGGCACTTTTTCTTGGCGTGTTGAAGAGCGCGTTGGACATGACGCCACACTCGCCGCCGGAATCGTGGCCGCCGTATAAATCTCGCGTTCTCCCAGACGCGTGCGCGTCCCATCCGCTCTCGAAATAATCAAATTCGTGGTTCCCGCTGTTCACAAGGAATGGGATTTCATGCGCAAACTTCGAGCTCATTTGATGCAAAAACTCGTCCCAGACGCTGATGTATCCAACCGCGTAGGACAAATCGCCAAACAGAAATACCGCGTCGATCGGGTGTTTATTCGTATTGTCGTTGGACAAATCATCGAGCGATTCGGCGACTTGTAAACCCGGTTGTCCGTACTCCCTCCACGTCTCGCTATCGTCGGTTGTCCCGACGCCCATATCTGCAAATAAAGCTAACGTCGTGTGCGACGCGCCGACGACGGGTAAAAACTTCCCCTCGTAGACTCTCGTCGACTCTTTGAAATCGCTGATATCGTCGCCGAGTTGGTACTCGAACGCTCTTTTATTATCCACTTTGTTTTCAATTTCCGCGTAGTGTTGATACCCGCTGTGCCTGTACCCAAACGCGTTCGCTGGTGCGCCACAAAACTGGTCTTTCGTCACCTCTACCGCGGGTTCGGACGCAATCGTCGGCTCCCAATTTGCCTCTCCCACGTATCGCCACCGAACTTTCGCGTTTGCATCTTTCCTCCCCGACGTCCACGTGATGGAAACCTTTTTCTGATCATCACTCTTCGTCACACCAATTCTAGGGACAATGGGCTCGTCCTTATCGTCTTCAAACGTAACTCTTTCACTCCTCGCGATCGGTTGCGAGTCGCCTAAAATATTCGCCCAATCCGAAAAGTTCTTGTGATAAATAGCGTGCGTCGACTGCGGGTCGTTGGAGCTGAACAAGACGAAATCAAAGTCCTCACGCATTTTGTGTAAATCAAAGTTTAAACCGCCTATCCCGGACGCTACGTATGCGTTTGAATACTTCTCGACGATTGAATATTTCACCGGTGCTGTTTCATTGAGCATCGAAGCGTTCGCCGGCGAATACACGCCTACCCAGTGCCTCTTGAGAGTCTCGGACGTGTAATCCGTTCTTTTATTCAACACATCTTTTGGCACTGTAACAGTGACGGTAATCGGAGTTTTATCCCCACTAATCTTTGTCTTCCCGGCTTTTATGGTCACCCCGTCCGTGGAGTACGAGTTTCCGTCCGGGCCATAAGTAGGATCGATCGGTAAAGGAGACTGAAACTTTCGAATCCCGGAAAGCGCGTTGTGGGAGTTGACTCGACCGAAATATTTATTCCTTTCACGTTCATCATCAGTTTCCAGCGACAATACCGACGACGATTCAAACGAGGAAGCGCGAGATGTGAGAAGCGTCTTTGTGAATCCTCCAAAAAGGGAGAAGAAGAGGAAGAGAAGACTTCTTGTCGTCATCATCTGAAGGTATATATGATGTGTGGTGTTTGTTGTAACGACTTTACGACAGATTTTCAAAGTAGTATGAACACGTTTACGAGTACAAACTCCGGCTTAATGAAGCCCGAGAAACACATATTACAAAACGCAATAAGTACTACACCATTTTATAGTATTACACTCTCTTCTATTTAAACGACTATGTGCGCGGCAACTTTCATGCTCTTCCTAAAAATCTCTCTCACGTTCGCCTCGATTTTCTCCGTACCGATGCTCTCTTTCGCGTGTTCGACCATTTTCATCAACTTACCCGTAGGAATTGTACTCCCGGTGTCGCTTCCGTGTTCGCTGAACTCGAGGCAACTGGAGGATAAATAGGACGGTAAGCCTTGCGCCATGAGAATGGTGTCGCAGGCGGATTTGGTATCGTCTGGGAGGACATCGATGGTTCTCGAGACGTATTCGGAGAGGAGGAAATCGAGTTCGGTGTAGTCGTCGTCGTCGCTTTCGTCGTCGTAGTCTTCGAACAGGTTTGCGTCGTTTTCATCGATTTCAATGGATTTAATGACGTCTCTTTCTTCCGACGAAGTTGAGGGGGAGGAGTTCGTGGTGACGATGACGGCGAGTTTACGTCCGCGTTCTGGCGCCGATGCGATCATTTCGAGGACGACTCGAGCCATTTCTTTGTTCCCGTCCGGGATTTGTCCAGTCGCTCGATCGACGCCGAGTAACACGTCCAAATCGTCGATAATAATCGCGGACAATTTTCCTTTGGCGGCATCGTCGAACGCATTTTTGATGGCATAGACGACCGAAGAGGCTGTCAAAGACGGGTCTTCGACTTTTTTTAATATGTCGTGCGCGCTGATTATTCTCGCGTGCGGGTACTTTGCGTCCGTGACGGCTTTACACGCCAACGTCGTTTTGCCGCTGTTTCTCGCGCCTCGAACTTGAACGATAGTTTGCGCGATACCGCTGATATTGTGTCCGTCGTTTTTACCTCCGCCGCTGTTTCGTAACGTGACCAAAGTTTCCGTGAGTTCATCGAAGGCTTCGGTTTGTTTCTCTAGTTGGACAAAGTTTTCCGGGACGATGTTGGCGACTTCCTTCGCGTCTTGCTTCATGGCCGAGACGAACTCTTTCATCGCGGCGATGAAATCGTCCATGGTAACTTTCGGGTTCTCTTCCAGTGAGGAAGAAGAAGAAGTGTCGACTTGTGCGATGTCGTCAGTCCCCATACCTAAATGTCTCGCCAACGCGTGACTGGTCGCCGCTCTCACTAAACCTTTCAATTCCGCGCCGCTGTGGTTCTCGGTCATCTGCGCCAACCGTTCCAAATCCACGCACTCGCTCAAAGTCCCGCTCTCTTTCATCGATTTCGTGTGAATGCCTAAAATCTGTAACCGTCCGTACGCATCCGGTAAACCAATCTCTAATTGCAACTCCAATCGACCCGGTCGTAACAACGCTTTGTCTAACAAATCTCTTCGATTCGTAATGCCGACGACGAGCACGTTGTTCAGCGTCCGCATCCCGTCCAACTTTGTCAACAACTGGTTCACCACGTTATCGTGCACCACAGATGCGGTCACGCCTCCCGAACCTCTCGCTTTGCACACCGCATCGATTTCATCGAACACAATCACGTGTAACTTACTCTCTTCGCCTCGAATTTTATACTCCAATTCGGCGTCCGCGAACAGACCTCGGATGTTCTCCTCGGATTGACCGACGAACCTTTGCAAAATTTCCGGTCCGTTGACAATTTTCGGCGGGTGCGCGTGCAAAAGCTCACCAAGCGCTTTCGCGACTAACGTCTTCCCAGTCCCGGGAGGCCCGTGCAACAAAACCCCTCGCACGTGTTCCAACTCCATCTTCTTCGCCACGATCGGGTCGATCATCCTCGACGCGAACACTCGTCGAAACAACGTCGCGAAGTGATCGTCCAAACCGCCGACGCCGCAAAACGCAAACGACGGTAAGTTTCTCTTCTCACCTGAATCGTCTTCGATACCGTTGTTATTGTTTTTCTCCTTCTCTTTCTTCAAAATGTCCAACAAATGCGTCTGCCCTATTCGTTCGTCCTTCGGTTTCTCTTTGATGGTGTTCGCACTCCCACGACCGATTCGGTTGTCCGAGGCTTCCGTTTGCGCGGTCCCTTGCGCCGTGGCGGCTCGTTTCATCGGTTTCGCTTTTGGTTTGTTGTCCCCCATGAAATCATCGATCGGGGTGATTTCCGAGGGCGTGCCGCCACCGATGACGCCGAAAGAATATCCCGCGCGTGGCGAGGATGACGTCCAGATTGTTCTCTCATCGTTCCGACGATATCTTTCCCGAAACGTCGTCGTCGTCCTCAAAGTCGTCGTTTGATGACGACCACCGCACGAAGCCGACGACGTACACGACGACGTAAACGAAGAAGAACGAATGCGAGGAATACTTCTGAGGAGCGTCTTTTCCCAAGTTCTTCTCATTTTAATGAGATATATAGTATGTGTGTAATACTTTTATACACAAACGCGTGTGTAAAATGCAAAAACAATAAGTGATGTGTTTTGTGTGCACTCTCTCCGTCTCGCGACGAAAAACACCGCTTAAAAACAACCACCAAAACAGGAAAATGCACTCCAGGCATTCGGACGATGAAAAAGGAGATGACGTGTTTCATCATCATCAGATGGTGTTTGAACAAAAAAAAAAATTCACAAAAAAAAATGAAACTCTTTTTAAGACCAGTTTTTTTA